>CENU01192018.1_pt1 | contig 76539 bp, 79 predicted proteins | sample 361331 | NCBI WGS metagenome assembly CENU01 (sample SAMEA2619766, study PRJEB7988) | marine metagenome | isolation source: saline water (ENVO:00002010), including | reverse complement strand
TAATCCCTATTTTATAGGGTTTTCAGACGATTTCATCACTCCCACTCTATAGTGGACGGCGGTTTGCTAGAAATATCATAGGTGACCCTAGAAATTTCAGGAATCTCATTAATAATTCTACTAGAGACTCGTTCTAATAAGTCATATGGCAGTCTTGCCCACCGCGCTGTCATAAAATCAACGGTCTCAACAGCGCGTAACCCGATTACCCAAGAATAGCGACGGGCATCACCCACTACACCAACGGATTTCACGGGCAAAAAGACGCAGAACGCCTGACTCGTCTTTTCATACCAACCGTGGGCGTGAAGTTCTTCTATAAAAAGCGCGTCAGCCTCACGTAGTAAGTCAGCATATTCTTTCTTGACCTTACCAAGTATGCGAACGCCCAAGCCAGTCCCCGGAAACGGATGTCGATATACCATATCAGGAGGCAATCCAAGTTCCACTCCTATTTTGCGCACTTCATCCTTAAACAATTCTCGTAGTGGTTCTACTAACTTTAATTGCATATCTTTCGGTAACCCACCCACATTATGATGTGATTTAATAACATGTGCTTTACCCGTATTAGACGCCGCAGACTCAATCACATCAGGATAGATAGTCCCTTGAGCCAGAAATTTAACGTTCTTAATCTTGGCTGACTCTTGGTCAAAGACCTCAATGAAGGTATTACCAATTATTTTTCGTTTCATCTCTGGGTCAGTCACATTTTTTAACCGAGTAAGAAATTTTTCTGCTGCATCTACGTGAACTACTTTTGTCCCCATATTTTTAGCAAACATTTCCATAACAGAAAAACCTTCATTTTTGCGCAGCAACCCATTATCTACAAAGACGCAAGTAAGTTGATCACCAATAGCTCTGTGCAACAAGGCTGCGACCACAGAGGAATCCACGCCGCCTGAGAGTCCTAATAAAACGTTGCTATTCCCAACCTTTGATCGCACTCGAGCAATCTGGTCATCAATTATAGCCACAGCAGTCCAGCTTGGTTTGCACCCGGAAATCTGAAATAAAAACTGTTTAAATATCTCGCTTCCTTGCATTGTATGCGTTACCTCTGGATGAAACTGAATACCGTATAACCTTTTGTTTTCATCTGCCATTCCTGCAATTGGACAAGACTCAGTCGATGCAATGCACAAAAAACCATCAGGCATCCTGGATACGTTATCCCCATGACTCATCCAGACATCCAGCAATTCATCGCCGGATTCATCAACACGATCAGATATTTCCATCAAAAGAGCACTAGCATGTTCCACTTTTACTTGGGCATACCCAAACTCGCGACGATCACAATTTTCTACAGCGCCACCCATTTGAGATGCCATTATTTGCATGCCATAACAGATACCCAGCACCGGAATTCCCATTGTCAACACAGAAGGTGCGATGCTTGGAGCCGAATTTCCCTGAGCTACCGACTCAGGACCGCCTGACAAAATAATAGCGGTTGGATTTAATTCTATAATTTCTTCCGGGTCCACACTCCACGCTCTAATTTCAGAATAAACGCCAAGCTCTCTTACCCTGCGGGCGATTAACTGTGTATACTGGGAGCCGAAATCAATAATAAGAACTTTCTCTGAACGCAAATCATTCTTCATACCGTTTCATCTCGCTCACACGAAAATGCTTTCCTCTCAGACATAGTAATTTCTTTTTTTAAATATCGAAAATTAACCAGCACGAACCGGATAATTTGGTGCTTCTTTTGTGATATGAACATCATGCACATGACTTTCCCCAATCCCGGCGGAGGTAACTCTTACAAATGTTGGCTCAGTGCGCATCTGTTCGATCGATGAACATCCCGTATAGCCCATTGCAGACCTCAAACCTCCCATCATTTGATGTATCATAGTTGTTAAAGGTCCTTTATAGGGCACACGACCCTCGATTCCCTCAGGCACAAGTTTTTCAAATCCTTCATCAATATTCTGGAAATATCGATCACCAGAACCTTGTATTCGTGACATCGCGCCCAACGACCCCATTCCTCGGTATGATTTGTAAGACCTACCCTGGTAAATTTCAATTTCACCGGGGGCCTCTTCTGTTCCTGCAAGCATAGAACCCATCATTACGGAACTTGCGCCCGCCGCTATTGCCTTGGCCATATCGCCAGAAAAACGGATACCTCCATCGGCAATAACTGGAATATCTCGATCTTGAAGAGCATCTACGGCCGCGGCTATTGCAGTCACCTGTGGCACACCTATACCCGTTATTACTCGAGTTGTGCAGATGGATCCAGGACCAATCCCAACCTTTACACCATCAACACCCGCGTCAGCAAGTGCTTTAGCACCTTCAGCAGTTGCCACATTACCTCCGATTATTTGAACTTGAGGATAGTTTTCCTTTATCCAGTGCACACGATTAATCACGTTTTTCGAATGCCCATGTGCTGTATCCAAAACCAGAACATCCACTTGAGCCTCGACCAATTTTTCTATTCTTTCTTCAGAATCCTCTGCTACACCTACGGACGCTCCTACACGGAGTCTACCTTGATCATCTTTACACGCCTCTGGGTACTGTTCTGCTTTATCAATGTCAGTTACCGTAATTAACCCGCGCAGTTCAAAATCATCGTTAACAACTAGCACTTTTTCAATACGGTGTTCTCGAAACAAGTCCCTCACCACATCTGCCCCGACACCTTCTTGAACAGTGACCAACCTATCTTTAGGAGTCATCACGGAGGTAACTAGAGCGTCCATATCTGAAGCGAAACGAACATCTCGCCGAGTTACAATTCCTATTAACGCTCCATTTTTGAGGATGGGTACACCAGAAATATTATTTGCTTTAGTGAATTCATGTAAATCTCTGAGTGTTGCCGTCGCCTCTATAGTAAATGGATTTTTGACTACTCCACTCTCGTACTTTTTAACGGCCCAAACTTCTTTAGCTTGCTGATCTGCAGTCATACTTTTATGGACAATTCCAATTCCACCCTCTTGAGCGATAGCTATTGCAAGACGAGACTCGGTGACAGTATCCATTGCAGCTGATAGCAAAGGAATATTCATCGTAATGCCGGTGGTCAACCTCGAGTGAAGCGTTACATCCCTGGCAGTTATATCGGAGTACTGAGGCACTAGCAGCACATCATCAAAAGTAAGCGCTTCTTCAATGATTCGTAACATTAAGGTGCCTACTCCTGAAGAATAACAAAGTGACTGAAGACTCCATAGTATAGTTTAGGTGCTTCTCTGAGGTAAACTAATAATTCTCCACGTTTCGATTTCAATACACCAGTATAAATGATGCAATTTTCAAAAAGTGGTATTCTCGGCGCGAATTAACAATGTGCAAGAAGTCTGTTGTATAATTAGCAAATGAATACAGCCCCAGAAAAACACCAAATCTTGAGTGTTAGTCAGTTAAACCAAAACGTTGGGCAACTCTTAGAGCAACATTTACCGAAACTTTGGGTAGAAGGAGAAATATCAAATCTATCTCGACCAACTTCAGGGCACCTTTATTTCACACTTAAAGATCAAAACGCGCAGGTTCGTTGTGCAATGTTCCGAAATAGTCAGAAATCTGTGACATTTAGTCTAAAAAATGGTTTACAAGTATTAGTACGCTGTCGGGCTGGCATCTATGCCGGTCGAGGGGACTATCAGTTAATTATACAGCACATGGAAGAGGCCGGATTTGGTCTACTCCAACGCAAATTCGAAGAGCTAAAGCATCGTTTAAATAAAGAAGGCCTATTTGCCACTGAATCCAAAACGCAAATCCCCAGTTCCATCCAACACATTGGGGTAATAACGTCACCAAGTGGTGCTGCAATCCGCGATATATTAGCTGTTCTTTCTCGTCGCGCTCCATATATTAAAGTGTCTATCTACCCTTCCTTAGTTCAAGGCGCACACGCCGCAAAAGATATAGCAACTGCAATACAACTGGCCGACTCAGACAACCGATGTGATGTGCTTCTTTTGAGCCGCGGTGGTGGATCCCTCGAAGATTTGTGGCCTTTTAATGAAGAAAGCGTGGCGCGCGCAATTTACTTATGTCAACTACCCTTAATTAGTGCAATCGGGCATGAAATTGATTTCACAATTGCAGATTTTGTTTCTGATCATCGGGCAGCTACACCATCAGCAGCAGCCGAATTGCTGAGTCCAGACTCACAAAAGATTCTCAAGCAATTTGTCCATATGGAGCAACAACTGATTAAATTAATGAAGAGACGAACTCAAAATCTCCATCAAACATGTGATCTTCTTAGTCAGAGATTAAAACATCCGGCTCGTAAACTGGCAGATCAAACTAACGAACTGGCAAACTTGTACAAAAGACTCTTTCAATCTGTAACCAATAAGTTGGAGAAAAAAAAATTAAGTTTTAATTTAATTTCTACCCGATTAAAAGCTAATCAACCGAATAAATTGATAACCGCAAGTCAGAAAGACCTTTCTCTTTTTCTCAGGAGACTTCATCCTGCGATCATACAGCAGCTAGCGCGTTTTGATTCTCGCTTTAATCAAGCTTTAACAAGACTTGATGCATTTAGTCCCGTAAAGACCCTAGGCAGAGGTTATTCGGTCCTAAAAAATGAGCGAGGAACAATAATAAAATCAACCGCTGATGTGGCCGTTAATGAGTTAGTGTCAGCGCAAGTAGTAGATGGAGAGATTTTTTGTTCGATTAAAAAAGTCACAAAAAATGTAGTTAACTCACTTGTAAACAAATAGAGGTTTACGTATCTCGCTAATCTACAAGTTCCGCTTACTATATTTAGTGACATTTCTGATCCTTCGTTTAGCGCCCAGACCAACACCGGAGTGGACTCGATTGTAAGGATTTTCCCCCGTTCTGAATTCCACCTTGACCGGGGTACCTTTCAATCCTAATTCTCGTATAAAAAATCTCTCTAAATAGCGAGCGTAATGCGCGGGTACTGATTCAGTTTGATTACCGTGAATAATTATTACCGGCGGATTTCGCCCTCCAGAATGAGCGAGACGTAATTTTATTCGACGTCCATGAATCATCGGAGGTTGATGGGTTTCTACTGCGCCCTCAAGAATACTTGTAAGTTTAGCGGTACTAAGACTGAGGGTCGCAGATAAATATGCCGTTTTAATTGACTCATAAAGTTTTCCAACCCCAGTACCATGGAGAGCAGAGACAAAATGTACCTTGGCAAAATCGGCGAATCGTAATCTGCGTTCTATTTCAGTTTTCACATTCTGACGTTGACTCGAATTAAGCCCATCCCATTTGTTAATGACGACAACAACTCCTCTTCCAGCATCAATAACCGATCCAACAAGATGGAGATCTTGCTCCACTAATCCTTCATGCGCATCCACTATAACTAGTGCCACATTACTCGCGTCGATCGATTGTAAAGTTTTTACTATGGAAAATTTCTCGATAGCTAACTTAATATTTTTGCGTTTTCTTACCCCAGCCGTATCGATTAATGTATACCGCTGACCATTTCTTTCATATTCAATAAAAATACTATCTCTCGTGGTGCCAGGTTGATCAAAAACTACCACCCTTTCCTCACCAAGCATACGATTAACAAGAGTTGATTTCCCCACATTTGGGCGTCCCACTACACCCACTTTTATGCTACTCCCCTGATCTTCACCCACAACATCATTAGAATCAAAACGCTTTAAAACAACTTCCATAATGGCACGAATACCTCTCCCTTGAGAGGCTGTGGTGGGAAAGATTTCAGAGAATCCCAACTCATAAAAATCTACCAAAGCTGCCGCTGGATCTAGTCCGTCAATTTTATTTGCAACGAGATACACTTTAGCGTTTCTTCGTCTCAGTGTATTAGCAATCAGATAATCAGCAGACGTAATACCTTCACGACAATCAACCATAAAAAGAACAATGTCAGCCTCGTTAATTGCTCGCAATGATTGCTGCGCCATCTCCATATCAATACCTATCTCTTCACCACTAATCCCTCCCGTATCAATAACCACGAAACGTCGATCAAACATCTCGCCGCGACCATACTTTCGATCTCTTGTAAGACCAGAAAAGTTAGCCACCAAAGCATCTCGGCTCCGAGTAAGACGATTAAATAGGGTGGACTTCCCGACGTTGGGTTTGCCAACCAAAGCAATCACGGGAATCATAAAAATACCGACCAGTTAAAGCTTATTATAATTAAGACGATTGGTTCTATCGCGGTTCAATGCGCAATGAAACAACCAATCCGCTATTTGCCTGGACTATGAGCAAATCCGCATTAACTAACATGGGGGCGCGAATTCCACTACGATCTATTTTAGTGCGCCCAATAAATCGACCGTCCTCCATGTTTAAAAGATGAAGATATCCAAACGAATCGGCAACTGCGATGGAATCCCCAAAGATAACAGGAGCGGTCAACCTGCGTAAAAACAAATCCTCATTCATCCAAACACCACGACCACTGCCGGATTCAAACGCACGTATTCTATCGTCCGCTTCTGTAACAAAAACTTTATCTCCTACGAAAGCTGGTGTGTGGTGTGAGGAGCTTTCTTGAGACCAGAGTTGCCGACCAGTGCCGCGAGTAATTGCACCAAGTCGACCTTGATAACTCGCAGAGTATATTACGTCACCCACTAACAATGGGTCACCATCTATGTCCACCATTCGCTGTAGCTCTGTCCTTCCTTTCGGCAAGGCCAATCGCGTTTCCCATATCAACGATCCATTCGCGGTATTAAAAGCAACTAATTTACCAGAGTCGAACCCTGCCAGAACCATATTATCTGTAACCAATGGACTACTAGTCCCACGCACCGATAAAATCGGGGCGTCTCCGTCATGGCGCCAGATTTCTTCACCATTATCAGATCTCAAAGCATAAATTTTGTCGTCAATCGTCTGAACCACGACAATTTTACCATTGCTTTGTGGTGCGGTAAGCACCTCTGTCTCCATTTGTCTTTCCCATAAAACTGAGCCATTCGCAGCACTAATTGCATATACCTTCCCTTCGATACTGCCTACCAAAACCAATCCACCGCCACTACCCACCCCTCCGGATAGACTGACCCCTAATTCCGTCTTCCAAATCTTGGTGCCACCTGCAAGGCCCAACGCAAAAACATCACCTTGATGGTTTGCAGCAAAGAGCTTACCCTCACTAGCACTCGGGCGGAGACTTACTCGATATTTTTCATCCGCTCCTCCCAATGATGATGACCACACGCGAACTATACTGACTTCATCATTAAAGTCTTTTAGGTCCGCTGGCTGTATTTCTCCATCTCCATCCTCACCTCCAAACCAACTGCAGCCAGACAAAAGAATTGCCCCAACCAGCCATATTGAATATCGAATATTCAACCCCCCGCCTCCTCGCTCGTGATCTGTTCTGAAAGTGGTTTCTCTGAGAGAGTATCTTGCTGAATGTTGTTTGGATCTGGCTTTTCATACAAGACATCCGCGACTTCCCGTAGCTTCATTTGAAGCACAACAACAGAAATGTTGTCTCTCGATTCGTTAGCATCGAGCGCTGACTGATATGCCGAATGAGCCGCCGCACGATTTCCCTGTATCAAATGAAAATCTCCCTTGGCCTCTTCGTACAACGATTTATGAGACCCAGTGTCAATTCCCTGCACTAAACTGAGCGCCTCTTCGATATTACCCCGAGCAGACTCTACCCTCGCCAATCTGAGTCTTATTATTAAATAATCGAGTTCATCTGAGCGGTTTTCCATTACTAACCTCAATTCTTTAGCCGCCGAGTCTAATTCATCCTGCTCAACATCCAACCGCGCTTTTGTAAGTGTGGCTAGCTGTGAATAAAAAGTATCACGATATTCTTTATTGATGCTATCAGCAATCTCGCCAATAATTTGGATAGAATCCCGTGAAATAGGTTGAGATACACCATGTCGACTTAGCTCTTCAACTAAACGAGCGAAATTTTCCGAAGCTAGCTCAGATTCGTTTCTCTGTTGTTGATCAACATACTGCCAAATTAAAAAGCCCACAAAAACCACACCAAATACTAATAGAATTCGCTTTCCGTAACGGAACCACCAATTCTTCAGGGCCTCTATTTGTTCTTCTTCGGTGATATGATCTGCCACAAAAAAATCCCTTAATTAACTATAAATATTGTTCATATGTTCGATCAAACAGTTTTGATCGATTGTGTCTTGATCTCTTTTCTCTCTAAGGTATTTGATACCCAATGTTCGGTTAGCACACTCATCTTCCCCAAGAATCAGAGCCAACCTAGCTCCACTTTTATCTGCTTTTTTTAGTTGCGCTTTAAAAGTACCACCCCCGCAGTGCCTTTCAATTCTTAAATGCCTGAAGGCAGTCCTCAACGTCTCCGCTATTGCACTCGCCTCCGCAGTGACATTACCAACGGCAACAATGTATACATCCAATCTATCATTTACACTATCGGGGAACGCACTTTTTGCGTCAAGCAACAATAACAATCTTTCCAAACCAATAGAAAAGCCGACGCCGTGGCACGCCTTTCCTCCTACTTGTTCCACTAGACGATCGAAGCGACCACCTCCACAAACAGTGCCCTGTGCCCCCAAAGAATCGGTAACCCATTCAAACACTGTCCTGGAGTAATAATCTAAACCTCGCACCAATCTTCGATTTACTTGGTAATCAATTTTTGCTGAGTCCAGCAAATTAGTAACTTGATCAAAATGTTCGCGTGAAGACTCGCCCAAAAAATCGGATAAATTAGGAGCGTCAGATAATAGTGATTGGACAGAGGGATTCTTGCTATCCAAGATACGCATGGGGTTCGACTTCAGGCGAAGTCGACTATCATCATCCAGTTGATCCCGATGATCGCTCAAAAAACTTACCAACTCGCCACGAAATCTGACTCGATCCTCCAAGTCGCCCAAACTATTTATTTGTAGGTTAATAGTTGACTCAATTCCTAATAGACCCCATAAACGTGCTGTCATAATCAAAATTTCTGCGTCGATGTCTGGCCCCGGCAACCCAAACACTTCTGCTCCCAATTGATGAAATTGGCGCAGTCGACCTTTCTGCGGGCGCTCATGACGAAACATAGGTCCTTTGTACCAAAGACGCTGAGACTGATTATAAAGTAACCCACTCTGAATACTCGCCCGAACACAACCAGCAGTCCCCTCAGGTCGTAAACTTAAACTATCCCCATTTCGATCATTAAAGCTATACATTTCCTTTTCGACGATATCCGTAACCGAACCAATTGTTCTCTTGAACAACTCGCTTTGTTCCAGAAGTGGAAAACGTATCTCTCGATAACCATAAGAGCAGAGTATTTCAGCCAGATGGCTTTCTACATATTGCCATTTGGCTGAATCGTCAGGAAGTATATCATTCATTCCTCGAATTGATTGGATCTTCATTTATCCGCCTTCATTAGTACAGAAAAATATACGAAAAAATGTTCTTTACAGAGACCATTAAATTGAGTAACAAGAACGCTCAGCAACGTAAAATGATGTTTTTGTTTTCTAACTCAATCTGACTTTTCTTGGCTGCCGCTTTCAGTCGGATTTTCCGCTCCAATTCATCAATGAGATTTTCCTGACCAATCTTATGGTCAGGCTCTCCATCAATGTAAACTAGATTGGCTGGGGAACCGCCCGTCAAACCAAAATCCGACTCTTTTGCCTCCCCTGGACCGTTGACAATACATCCGATTATAGACACGTCCATTGGAACTTTGATGTCCTCTAATCGAGCCTCTAGAGCGTTTACTGTCTCGATTACGTCAAAATTTTGTCTCGAGCAACTTGGACAAGCAATAAAATGGATTCCTTTACTCCGCAATCTCAAACTTTTCAAAAGATCCCAACCTACACGAGCTTCCTCCGCCGGATCTGCCGCTAGTGATATTCGTATGGTATCTCCTATTCCATCCAATAGGAGAGCGCCAAGGCCGACCGATGATTTTACGGTGCCAGCACGTAATCCTCCAGCCTCTGTGATTCCCAAATGAAGCGGCTGCTCAATCTTTTTGGCTAAACTTCGATAGGCATCTACTGCCATGAAAATATCTGACGCCTTAACACTGACTTTATAGTCTTGGAAATCATACTTATCCAATCGATCAACATTTCGCATAGCCGATTCAACCAAAGCTTCAGCCGTGGGTTCTCTGTACTTGCGGAGGAGATCTTTACCCAGAGAGCCAGCATTTACACCTATCCGAATTGGAATACACAGATCACGTGCCTTCGCAATCACATCACGCAAACGATCTTCACGGGTGATATTGCCTGGATTGAGACGTAAACAATCCACTCCGAGATCTGCAACGCGTAGAGCAATTTTATGATCGAAGTGTATATCTGCAACTAAAGGGAGACTTACCCGCTTGCGGATTTCTCCGAAAGCCTCAGCCTCAGCCAGAGTTGGAACCGATACGCGCACAATATCGGCGCCTGCTCGTTGAATCGACTCAATTTGAGCCACTGTAGATTCCACATCGCTAGTATTAGTGTTCGTCATACTTTGCACAGAAATTGGAGAACCTCCACCAATGGGCACGTTCCCAACCATAATTTTTCGGGATTGGCGGCGCGTTATAGGGCTTTTGCTAAACATAATTATCTATAATTTAGTCGATTTTTTGAGCATGTTCCTACCATTACTATAGGCGAATTTTCGACAGATATCCCAACACTTGCATTCATAAAATTATCCTCACGGGTTGTTCATCTGAGAATTTCTGTTTATATCGCTCCTGACGGCGGGTTTTATCATTCACCTGTCCAGCCAACTGACCGCAGGCCGCAGCGATATCATCTCCTCTCGTAGTTCTGATTGTAACAGTGTAACCATGCTGTTGCAGAATGTCCCTAAACCTATACATCGCAAAATTTGTGACCCTTTTATACTGCGTACCATAAAATGGATTAAAAGGTATCAAATTAATCTTACATGGTAGTTCTTTGAGCAAGTCTGCCAACTCGTGAGCATGATGGCTACGATCATTTATGTTATCAATCAAGGTATACTCTATAGTGATTTTTCGCCGGTTATCTGGCATTTTGTTAAGGTACCTTTTCGCACTGCTAACGAGGCCGCCGAGTGAATATTTGCGATTTAATGGCACGAGCTCATTGCGTAATTCATCATTAGGTGCGTGCAACGATATTGCCAAAGAGACATCTGATACATCTCCAAGCTTATCAATAGCTGGGATGACGCCAGCAGTACTTAATGTCACACGCCGTTTTGATAAACCATACCCATGATCATCAAGCATTATGTTCAGCGCGTCGACCACGTTGTCAAAATTCATTAATGGTTCACCCATCCCCATCATCACAACATTTGTAATACCCTGCGAGGGTTTCTGATCAAATTTCCCCAGTGATTTAGAGGCCAACCACACCTGCCCAATAATTTCAGACGCGGACAAATCACGATTGAATCCCTGCTTGCCTGTAGCACAGAAAGAACAATCCAGTGCACAACCGATTTGAGAAGAAACACATAGGGTACCTCGACCACGCTCTGGAATGAATACGGCCTCAACACAACTCCCTCCATTGAGTTGAATAAGCCATTTACGAGTACCATCAGTAGATTCCTCGCAATTAATAATATCGGGAGGACGCACTTCCGCCATTGAAATCAGTTTTCGACGAAGCGGTTTGGAAAAGTTCGTCATACTTTCGATATCTAAGACGCCTTTCTGATGGATCCACTGAAGTATTTGAGTTGCTCTAAACCGCTTTTCCCCTAATTCTGCAAAGAAATTCTCCACTTTCTCGGTTGGCATACCCATCAAGTTGATTTTCTTAGCAGGCTTACGGTTTTCTCTTACCTCAAATGAAAATGACATAAATGCATCACTTCTCGTTTGTCACCGACCGCATATTTCATCTTCACGGAAAAAATATGCAATTTCACGCTTTGCAGAGCTAGCCGAGTCGGATCCGTGTACGGCGTTAGCATCAATTGATGTAGCAAAATCTGATCTAATAGTTCCTGGCTCAGCCTCTTGCGGATTAGTTGCACCCATGAGCTTTCGATTAAGAGAAATCGCGTGATCGCCGGATAACACCTGAACTACAACCGGTCCAGAAGTCATAAATTTCACAAGATCCCGAAAAAAAGGACGCTCTCGATGTTCATTATAAAAGCCTTCAGCTTTTTCAGTTGATAATTGCTGCATTTTACAAGCGATTATTCTTAGACCCGCTCCCTCAAAACGAGCCAAGATACTGCCGATCGCGTTCTTTGAAACGGCATCTGGTTTTATAATTGAGAGGGTGTGTTCGATTGACATGAAAAAATCTCCATATTAAAAAGTCAGTGCGCTATCGTAAAATTTTAACACTTCGGAAAAGGGGCGAGTTTATCCGTCGAAGGAGATCTCCACAACTGCTTTGTAAGTTTTTTAAAAGTATCGAGCATTAACTCAAGTCCCTAAAAGCCTCAACTATAAATATCTGGCGCCACGCTTTATTACAAAGTGAAATAACATATCAGCCAATCTAATTTGATTGATGTCCTCGGACATAGGCTCATCGAAGCCATACACCTATAATAATCGGAATGTTCCTTAATGACTCAGAACTTCAAAATATCCATCTCCACTTCGCTATACATAATTCTCATTGAATCTATCTGAAATAGAAAAGTTTAGTCATGATACAAAGTGATCTCATAATAACAGATGCTAAGATTACAACTTCAAGTTCTTAGTAGTAATATTAACCCGACTATATTTTTGAGGTGTAAATTAAGTAATTTGACATGCTCTCAAAGAGTTTCTTTAATCCCGTCATCAACATTGACAAATGATGAGTTCCCTAGTCACTCATAATATAGTTTTATTATCTGCCTCATCATTTAATACTTTATAAGCCGGAAGGTATAAAGCAAAATTAAATCTTAATTTTATGCGATCAAGATTAAAAGAGGACCTCCATCCCACTGATAATTAGTGTTAGATTTTTTGAATAGGAAGAAGACCACGTGAACCGATCAGACATAAAAACGTTTTGAGAAAGCAGTCAATAAAACTGTGTATTAAACCAGCATTATAAATTAAACTTAGCATGTGTAGAGACAGTGAAAAGAACTCAATAAGACTTCAGTCCATTAAGATCAATATTGTTCATTTCGCCTTCAATAACAAGAGACTGATCTCGAAAATTGTTCTGTTGCAAATGGCTTATGGTAACGAAGTATTAGTGAGCCGCCAATGGATACCAAATATTGCATGCCCAGACGTGGCGTATCACCAAATAGCATCGTTTTCAATTCAATCATCACCAGTGGAACAGCCGTTAAAACATACGAATTGATTGGTTAATTAAAAAGCTTTTATAACCAATATTGGGGTCAAATAGATGCTTATTTGATTAGCTATGCATATTATGTATTAAACTACAACACTCCGCCTACTTTATGAATTTACAGAATAGGTTACAGTAAAGCAGTTTAGATATTTTTAAAGCCGAATGATTTTGAATTCATATGTCAGATTTTAACAAAATATTATCAAGAGCACTCTTCAGAAAGGGTAGCGAGGAATCGTTGGCGCAGTGGATTTATGAACCATTACCGCGTAAGGATTTCTTGCAGATTCCCGATCATAGATTTTTGAGTAATATGACGCGGTGCGTTTTTCAAGCAGGATTTGTATGGGGAATTATTCAAAAAAAGTGGCCTGACTTCGAGTCCATATTTTTTGGCTTCGAGCCGTTACCCATCAGCATATTAAATCCTGATCAATTAGAAAGAATTGCATCTGATAAGCGCATTGTTCGAAACCGGCAGAAAGTTCAAAGCGTTCCTTTTAATGCTGCTTATATTTTAGATATAAGTTCTCTACATGGCAATTTTGCAACTTTTATAGACCACTGGCCAGAGGAAGACTTTGTGGGTCTTTGTGCGCATTTAAAACAACATGGGAGTCGACTCGGAGGACGAAGCGGACCACGCATGTTGCGTTATATGGGAAAAGATGGCTTTAACTTGAGTAGAGATGTGGTCACCTGTCTAAGACAGAGTGGGTTGGAGATTGCAGACCATCCTAATAGCAAGACAGACCTCAAAAAAATTCAAGCCCAATTCAATAACTGGCGAGATCAAACGGGTTTCTCACTCACTAAATTAAGTCTAATCTGCGCTTGCTCTTGTGGAGAAAACCATCTAAAGCCCGCCTAATTGATGTTACCTATTAAAGATAGGTGAACCTATTTAAACAAGCGCCCCTTGAAACACTTTATACTGGTGATCATTTTTTTGAGCCTCACATAACATACTTTGAGCCAAGACCCACCTCCTATAATTTACGCAAAGTACTGCGCCTTTTACGCTATATGGGGAAAACTAAAAGGCAAATGAGTAAATGAATTACGAGATGTAACACTTGAATAAACGGCACTGACCTCAACTAGGATATAGTGCAGCCTTATTAAAGCTCCTATGCCGATCACCCTCTTCTAGAATAGATTTGATGTTAATAAGACAACCTTCCCCTAGGTTCGAATTAGCATTAGGTTCTGGCGCCTTTAATGCGACCAACCAAAAATAATATCGGCCGGTGAAAGAATGTTCAATTAATATACTAGCTAGGTAAAATCCAACGAAAAATTTATCGGCATGGCATCTTGACTCAAACGAATTTGTTGTTGGATGTAAGTTTTTCAAATTAAACGAAGAAGCAACTATTGGGCGGCATATTTTGCGTGAAAAAAAGATAGCAGACTCTGCTACCTCGCCGGCACAAAATATTTTTTTGAATCATAATACTAAGCAAATAAATCGCCGCAGATCTCAAAGAATAAGATTTTGCACTTACCCAAACTTATAGAAATATAAAGGATTGGGATGCAGGTGTATAGGATCATTTTTCTGTTGCGTGTCAAACTGGAAACCAGACAAGAACAAAAAACCCTTCTCTTGAATCAGTTCTGCTGTCTACACCGGAAAGGTGGACAAAAAGTATTAGATTGCTAGCAACCCAAGGGTGTCATTTGAAAATATTTGCGGTCGCTAGCTGGAAAAATTAATCTCTCTCATCGATCCAAGCCATTTGGATCGCCTCGAGGATTTTTTCACCACAACGTTCGGGATCATCATCAAATTCACTTAGCGACACAATCCACCCTCTCAAGTCAACAAAATTAACATATTGCGGATCAGTTTCGGGGTATTGTTCACATAATTCAATGGCAATATCGTTAATATCACTCCATCTCATAAATTCTCTCCCGTCAATGACGTTCGGACACCATATTGATAGTGTACTTGGGGATTTCAACAACTAAGTCTTTATCCCCAAGAATCACTTGACAACTCAACCTGGAATCAGGGTCGACGCCCCATGCTTTATCGAGATAGTCATCCTCAAGTTCTTCAGCTTCAGAAAGGTCATCGTAACCCTTTCGAATATGCACATGACAGGTCGTACATGCACACGACATCTCACATGCATGTTCTATATCCAAACCACAGCGAAGGGCCGCTTCACAGATACTTTCTCCTTGCTCAGCGTCCACTACCGCGCCCTCTGGGCATATTTCATGATGGGGCAAAAAAACAAGTCTAGGCATAATAATTAACCCTTTTCTAATGCTTCTAAAGTTTGTCCAGCCAGTGCTAACTGAATACTTTTATTCATACGCCGTTCAGCAAATGACTCGCTTGTTTTAGCTACGTTGCCAATTCGCACCGATAACTCATTGTGGTCGCTGCATTCAGCTCTAAAAATACGCAAGTCAGCTATGCTTTGTTGAAGGGATAGTAATTCGTTTTTAGTTAACATGTCACTATCTCTATCAAGCGCCGAGGTGAGATCCTCGATCAACCGATCAGCCTCCACCTGCTGTTCACGTAGGTTTCGGATTAAGATATCATCTTTGGAATACCGAATCGAATCATCCAGCATCCGTAGTATCTCATTTTCGTCTAGACCGTAAGAAGGTTTAACCTCGATTCGAGATACTACCTGACTTGTTTTTTCCATGGCACTCACATTTAGTAATCCATCAGCATCTACTTCATAAGTTACAAGTACCTTAGCAGACCCGGCAACCATAGGAGGAATATCTCGCAAATCAAAACGTGCTAGAGAACGGCAGTCACTGACTAATTCTCTCTCACCCTGTACAATATGAATTGACATTGCAGTCTGTCCATCTTTGAAAGTGGTGAATTCTTGCGACTTTGAAACGGGAATTGTCGTGTTTCGAGGTATAATTTTTTCTGTCAATCCTCCCATTGTCTCTATACCGAGAGACAAGGGAAGAACATCGAGCAGAAGCATATCCTCCGACTGACGGTTACCGGCTAAATTGTCAGCCTGGATTGCAGCACCGAGCGCCACAACCTGATCTGGGTCTAGCTCACTGCGCGCTTTACACCCAAACAAGTCGTTCACTTTTTCCCTTACCAATGGAATCCGGGAAGAACCTCCAACCAGAACTACCTCTCTTATCTGATTTGATTTAACATTAGCGTCACTCATCACTCGTTTACAAGTCCGCATAGTTTCACTAATTAGAGAGTCAATCATTTTATAAAAGTGTTCCCTGCTAAGGACACCCCGCCACCCCAGTGTCGTAATTGATGTACACTCAGCCAGAGTCAAATCCTCCTTAGCGGACCTAGCAGCCGTCATTACCAATCGCTGGGTTGACGGATCTATCGAAGGTCCTATACCTGTCTGCTCACATAACCAATCTGCTATTACGCGATCAAAATCATCGCCGCCGAGTGCCGAGTTTCCTCCAGTGGCAAGCACCTCGAATACACCTTTAGTCAACCGTAAAATTGATATATCAAAGGTCCCTCCGCCAAGATCATAGACAGCGATAATACCCTCTTCCGACTCATTAAGACCATATGCAATTGCCGCGGCGGTTGGTTCATTAAGTAACCGTAACACCTTGATCCCTGCGAGCGTCGCAGCATCTTTGGTAGCCTGACGCTGCGAATCATCAAAATAAGCTGGGACCGTGATAACAGCCCCGTCAATCTCAGATCCAAAGTACGCCTTTCCTGCGGATACTGCACATCGTAAAATTTCAGAGGATACCTGTACGGGACTTACGGGACCATAACGCGTGAGAATTGTCGGCATGCCACCTTCCCTCACTTCAACCTCATAGGGCAGCTTATTTCCAAGCCTCGGCATATCCGTAATTCCTCGACCCAATAAACGCTTTATAGAGCTGAGAGTATTCAAAGGATCCGTTAACACCCTTGACTGCGCGTTGGCTCCAACAAGTACATCTCCATCTTTTTCATAATGGACAACAGATGGGATAAGAAAAGCACCATTGCTATCAGGCAGTACTTTTGGAGCACCGTCTTCGACAACTGCAATCAGAGAATTGGTAGTGCCGAGATCTATGCCAACGGCACGCATTTGTTGTCGTCTTTCGCTGGGGAAGCCTCCCGGTTCTGCTATCTGCATTAGTGCCATTTGAGCTCCAATTAGATTAATCGCAAATAATCAGACGACTTTCCAGATCTTCAACCTGATCTAATAGCTTGGCAAAAAACTGCATTTTGCCAAGCACGCTGAAGGAATTATCGAGTAGCCCCTTTGCGTAGCTTTCACTAAAATCGTTCTGCAAACTTTCGTATCGATGCTGAATTTTGGTCGAAAAAGATCCCAATCTTTCACTTAAATCCTTGCACGTATTCTGGTTCTGGTTCTGGCCCTCAATCATTTCGAGTTCTTCTCGCAATTCAATCTGCTCCATTAAAAACAAACCATCACAAGATGTGTGCCTCTCCGGCTGAGCATCATAACCTCTAAGGTCAAGAAGGTACTGTGCACGTTTTAAAGGGGATGCTAATGTGTCATAGGCATCATTAATCAATGATGCGGTTTGCATGGCTAATCTTTTTTCCAAACTACTTTTCATTAAAAACTTGTCGGGATGAAATTGTTTCTGAAGATTGAGATACCGGGATTTCAGCAACAGCAGATCAATGGCCCAGTCCATCTCAAGAGAAAATATTGCAAAATATGATTTCGACTTAATCACTTGAAGCGTCAATGAATATACTAGACGTGGAAGCTCTCTCCACACCCACACTCATTTTTTACATTTGGGTTTTTAAATTCGAAGCCCTCGTTGATACCTTCTTTGACGTAGTCTAGCTCGGTACCATCAAGGAATAATAAGCTTTTAGGATCTACGAAGACCTTGACTATGCCTACATCGAATATACGATCTTCTTTCAATGCCTCATCAACGAACTCTAGAAGGTAAGATAGCCCGGAACAGCCCGTGGTCTTTACCCCTAATCGAACTCCTATACCTTTCTCTCTCGCTGAAAGGTTCCTCGCCACATGAAGTTGAGCCGCCTCTGTCATAGTTATAGCCATTACAGTTTCATATCCCCTGCTTATCTCTCACATCTCGAACTGCGGCCTTTATGGCGTCCTCAGCCAACACAGAACAGTGAATCTTTACAGGCGGTAAAGCTAGTTCTTGCGCGATTTCTGTATTTTTGATTTGCTCTGCGTCGTTTATGTTCTTACCCTTCACCCACTCTGTTAAGAGAGAACTGGAGGCTATTGCAGAGCCGCAACCATAAGTTTTAAATTTAGCGTCTTCAATAACACCATCAGAATCCACCTGAATCTGGAGCCGCATCACGTCCCCGCAAGCGGGCGCTCCAACCATACCCGTACCAACAAATTTAGACGTATCGTCTAGTTTTCCCACATTTCTTGGATTCTCGTAGTGATCTATGACTTTGTCACTATACGCCATTCCAAATCCTCCTAAAGTTTAATATTTAGCTATATTCAATGGCCCATTCCTAATACTTTAACATACTCGTTGCAATTTGCACTAAAAGTACATTAACGTTAGTGAGCCGACCACTCCACTTGATTAAGGTCGATACCATCTTTAAACATATCCCAAAGCGGGGATAATTCACGCAACTTCTCTACCGCCCTACGGACCTTTGCAATGGTATCATCAATCTGCTCTTTTGTGGTATATCTTCCAATGCTGAATCGGATAGAACTGTGCGCCATTTCGTCATTCAACCCCAATGCGCGTAAAACATATGAGGGCTCAAGGCTCGCTGAGGTGCACGCAGAACCTGAAGAGACAGCCAAATCCCTCAGAGCCATAATTAGCGACTCACCTTCAACAAAGGCAAAGCTGATGTTAATAATTCCTGGGACACTTTGCTGAGCAGACCCATTTAAATAGACTTCCTCCATATCGGAAACACCCGCCCAAAGCCTATGTCGAAGACGGGTGATCCTGTCCGTTTCAGATTCAAGCATTTCGCGTCCGAGTCTGAACGCTTCTCCCATACCAACGATCTGATGCGTGGGTAAGGTTCCAGACCGCATGCCCCTCTCGTGCCCACCACCATGAATTTGAGCTTCAATTCGCACTCGGGGCTTGCGCCTGACATAGAGCGCTCCGATGCCTTTGGGCCCATACAATTTGTGCGCAGAAAAAGACATCATGTCCACATTCATTTCCTCTACATCGATAGGAGTTTTCCCTGCGCTTTGCGCGGCGTCGACGTGAAAAAATATCTTCCTATCGCGGCAGACTTTTCCTATAGAGGCAATGTCATTCCGTGTGCCGAGCTCATTATTAACATGCATTATTGAAACAACGGTGGTATCTCCTCGGAGTGCTTCTGACACCATTTCTGGCTGAATAAGACCGTTTGCGTCTGGATCCAGATATGTCAGCTCGAACCCCTCTCTCTCTAGTTGCCTACAAGTATCCAAAACAGCCTTGTGCTCAATTCGAGACGTAACGATATGTTTTCCCCTTCGAACGTTAAAATGAGCACAACCCTTAATTGCAAGGTTATTAGCCTCTGTTGCTCCCGAAGTCCAAACAATCTCTCTCGGATCAGCACCCATGATGTTAGCCACGTCAGCACGTGCGTCCTCCACCGCGGATTCAGCCTCCCAACCGAACACGTGCGATCTGGATGCAGGATTCCCAAACTTCCCTGAAGTAGTAAGGCAATCCATCATTTTATCTGCCACGACCGGGTCGACCGGTGTAGTTGATGCGTAGTCCAAGTAAATTGGCAATGTCATAAATCGCTCCATCTTTTCCATAATTAACGTTGTTTGTTTTCCTTCACTAACTGTGCTAGCAAAACTTTTCGCTTTGAATTTCCCTCAAGAGCATCAGAAAAACGTGTCCTTCTTTTGTCCATCAGAACGATCCAAACTATACCAAATTTTCATCGGGAAGTTTCGCTTAAAATCTGTTCTTCTAAGACCTACCAAACGTGGACAACGCATCATCTGCTCCGCCCCCAGTGTGTATGCCTGCGACTCTACATGCAATCTGTCACACCATTTGTTATAAAATTGTGAAGCTCTTGACGTCCAACTACAGGTATTTTCACCTACCTTTTACCTTATTTGCCATACTTTTTGGTGTAGCCATTTAGTTTACGTTGCACCGCCGAGAGCAGACCACGAAGAATCGACACTTCCATCTCATCCATTCTCACGCGACTAAAAAGGCGCCGCATCCTAGTCATTAATTGTTTTGGATTATTAGGATCGTAGAAACCAACTTCTTTCATGGTCTCCTCCAGATGTGTGTGAAATCTTTCGAGATCTCCAACTTTCGCTACTGGCTGATCCCACTCAGTTTGCATACTAAAGTTTAAATCGTTTTTCTCTAAAAACGCCAAATAAACTTCATAGACAATCACTTGCACTGCGCAGGCAAGGTTAAGTGAGCTATACTCATGATTTGAGGGTATGTGAACATGATAATGACATTTATGTAATTCATCATTTGTCAGTCCTCGATCCTCTCGACCAAACAAAAGCGCTACTGGATGAACCGAGGATTCTTTCCAAGCTATAGCTCCACAATCTCGGGGATTAATAATTGGCCAAGGAATTCTTCGCCCGCGCGCACTCGTTCCAATTACTAAACCACAATCTCTTACCGCATCATCGACACACTCAAATATCTTTGCTGTCTTTAAAACATCTGTCGCCCCAGCTGCTCTCCACACTGCTCTTGAGGCCGGAAACTCCCTCGGCTGCACAAGATATAACTGATCAAGGGCCATATTTTTCATAGCCCGGGCTACACCTCCAATGTTTCCGGGGTGACTCGTGTTTACCAGAACGATACGGATATTAGCACGGCACCCTTGTTGAAACATTATAACCCCCGGGAGATACGAAACATAAAATAGATCTAATCACTAGAGTTTAACAGAATTGATATGATCTGGTATCATGAGGTTTATTCTGTGAGTCGCGGATTCATAATATGCAACCGATGTGCACTATAGCTCTCAGAGCCGCTAGAGCTGCTGGCGAGATGATTGTAAAGGCTGCAGACAACCTGGATGTCGTGAGGGTAGACGAAAAAAGGCGTAACGACTTTGTCACGGACGTAGATCGAATCTCTGAGCAATCCATCATTCAAAATATCAGCAAAGCTTACCCGCACCATAGCTTCCGCGGGGAAGAAACTGGAAAAAGTGGTGATCCCAAGAGCGAGTTCGAATGGATAATAGATCCTCTGGATGGTACCACTAACTTTATCAGAGGAATTCCACACGTTGCGGTTTCAATTGCATGTTTGTCAAAAGGCAACTTGGAGCATGGCGTAGTCTTGGAACCATTCAAACGAGAGGAATTCACCGCGAGTCGAGGCAACGGCGCATTTCTAAATGGACGACGCATTCGAGTGTCAGGTCGACGTTCCAGTGAGGGCGCCCTCTACGGTACGGGAATTCCCTTTAATTCTCCATCATTCAATTATATGAGCGGTTATCTAAAAACGATGCGTGAATTTGCAAAAAACTCAGCGGGAATCCGACGAATGGGAGTAGCATCTCTCGACCTTGCCTATGTGGCTGCTGGTCGTTTGGATGTGTTCTGGGAAATGTATTTAAACCCCTGGGATATCGCCGCGGGTGCTCTAATTGTAACAGAGGCTGGTGGAATGGTAAGTGATTTTCAAGGGGCAGAAAAATATCTATCAACCGGACATATTCTTGCGAGCACACCGAAATTATTTAAATCGAGTCTACAAACAATTCACAAAAATCTGCCTTTACCCAGTAAATCATAGAACAGAATTACGTATCACAATTTAAAACCGAGTGGACACACGCATTCAGTGGATATACCATTGTAGTAATAGTTTTTAGTGATTTAAATGACTTCTTTAGGACTGCTCAATGGATGACAGAAATAATCAACCTGCTATCGATATACTTAACGAAATTATGGAGGCAGAATTAGCCGGCGTTGTTCGATATTCTCATTATGCTTTGATGGTATATGGATATAATCGGATACCAATTGTTGATTGGATGAAAGCTAATGCAAGTGAGGGATTGATGCATGCGCATAGAGCAGGTGAGCTGGTGACCTTAATGGGAGGCCACCCATCCTTGAAAATCGGAGCGCTACTTGAAACCGAACGTCACGATATTGGTGACATTCTTCGCGAGAGTTTGGAGCATGAGAAGAGCGTTTTGAAAATGTACTACAGGCTCTTAAAGCTCGCCGAGTCGAATGCTTCCGTCCTGTTAGAGGAATATGCGAGAGAAATGATCACTGAGGAAACAATGCATTTAGATGAGGTCAACAAGATGCTTAGACGACCTGGTGCAATGGAAGTTTTTAAACCTTAACTACAGGTAAATACACTCAAGATTCAATGAATGCACGCTCAATAACATAGTGCCCCGGTCGTCCATTCCTTGCCTCCACAAACCCTTTTGATTCTAAAATAGCACAAAACTCCTTCAACATGCTGGGTCCCCCACAAATCATAAACCTATCATCTACTAGGGTTGGAAAAGGGAGTTTCAAGTCAACAAAAAGCTTGCCGGTCCTCACCAAATCTGTAATCCGCCCTTGATTACGAAAGGGTTCTCTAGTAACTGAGGGGTAATATACAAGCTTTCTTTGCACAATGTCCCCCATATACTCGTCTCCCGGAAGCTCGTCCTCTAAGTAATTTGAATAAGCTAGCTCCGATAACCATCTCACTGAGTGAGTAAGAACTATGCGTTCAAATTGATCATAGATTTCTGGATCCTTGATGATGCTCAAAAATGGTGCCAGTCCAGTGCCTGTACTTATTAGGTACAGGGTTTTACCCGGCAACATATTATCCGTGACTAACGTACCGTTGGATCTTTTTCCAACAAGCACCTTGTCCCCTACTTTAAGCAGCTGCAACTTTGCAGTGAGCGGCCCATCCGGCACTTTGATGCTAAAAAACTCTAATTCCGGCTCGTAATTGGCACTGGCAAAACTGTAAGCTCTCAACAGTGGCTTTCCATCCGATGGGAGTCCAATCATTGTGAAGTGCCCATTTCTGAAACGAAAGCTCCTCTCCCTCGTGGTCTTAAAACTAAACAAAGTGCAATTCCAGTGATGCACCTCAGTCACAATCTCCGTAAAAAGCACTGCCATCGTCTTAACAACTCCGCTCAAAAATATTTACGCTCGTAAATCAAAATGTACCTGGTATCAACTCACTGAGGTCTGCAATCGTCTGAGGACCAATTAGTCTGTGGCGCAGCTCTCCATTTTCGTTGATTATCAATGTCTCCGGCAAAATATCACTTTTTTCTAGGTCCCAACGAAATCTCGGATCAAGAAGAAACGTATCGAACTTGATATTTAGGCTTTTCACCTGCTCATCTAACGCGTTCCCTTGCACTCCATCGAAGTTAACACCGTACACAGCGACGTTGTTACTGTTATTTCTCGCAAACTCATTTAGATCAGGAATTTCTTTTCTGCAAGGGGCACACCAAATAGCCCAATAATTGATGAGAACCCATCGACCTTGCAAATCATCAAAATCTACTACTTTACCACTCCGCAAAGCATACGTTTCATGTGACTCGCAACTAATTAGAGTCATAACGAAGAGTAGTGCTTTGAGTTTCACAACAATTTTCATAACCTAAAAAAAACTATGACTAAGTTTACTATCATAGCTCCATCAACAACGTTTACATCGTATATTAGTGCACTTCTTACTAGGACGCATTTTAAATGGGCAATGCTGACTAAAAATGTGGAGGCCGAGACCGTCAATTAAATCAGAATCGAAGCAGAACCTATGAATCCCCCATATATACTCATTTTGTACTATAGTCGGTTTGGTCACGTAGAGAAACTCGCAGAGCAGTTGAGGCTGGGAGTGGAATCTGAGGCGATGGAGGCTCGGTTGCGTACTGTTCCCACCATCAACAGACATGGCGAATTAACCTCAGTGGCGGATTCTTATGATGGCCCTTTACATTGCAAGGAATCAGACCTTGCTGAATGTTCAGGACTTTTAGTTGGGAGCCCCACACGCTTCGGAAATATGGCTGCGGAATTAAAATATTTTTTCGATTCCACGGCTGATGTGTGGTTGAGCGGGGGTTTAATTGGAAAACCAGCCGGTGTTTTTACTTCATCCTCAAGTTTTCACGGCGGTCAAGAATCGACACTGCTATCTATGATGATTCCTCTTCTTCATCATGGTATGATTTTGTGTGGTGTACCTTATTCGGAAACCGCGCTCAACAAAACAAAACATGGCGGGACACCTTATGGCTCTTCACATGTAGAATCAGATGAATTGTCACCTGAAGAACGGCAAATCTGCCGCACGCAGGGTAGAACCATAGCCCGTTTAACAAAAAGGCTTATGTGACACTCTTTGATGAAAACTAAAACTATTATGACTTTATCGATGCATTTTACACTCTGGTGCTTTGGCACCCTGATTTTAATCATTCCGATTAGTGCGCTTGTACAAGATCTTCCTTGGGTTTTTTGTCTGCTTTCCCTGCCATTAGTTATTTTTACTCGCGGTCTCATACGCGGAAACACAAGGACATTTATATGGATGTGCTTTGTTACTTTGCTTTATTTTTGTATCGCAACAGAAAAAGTCTTTGGTATTAATGCTCATCCGCTTGATTTGGTCGAGCTAATAATAGTCATACTTTTGTTCCTTTCTGCAATGACGCATGCGAGGTGTAAACAAAAAATAAAATCTTTACCCGGAGAGAGTCATGACGAGAAAGAAATCAGCTTTTAGAAAGATTCTCAATTTCTTCAACGGTGTTGTAACCTTTGTGAGGGCCTTACTTGGGATGACACTTTTGATAATCATCATTTTTTTCGGCATTTCCGCATTTTCAAATCAAGGAATATCGGTCCCCGAGCAAGGCGCACTGATTGTCACGCTGGAAGGTCAGCTAGTAGATCAAAAAAAAGGTATTGATTCAATAGGAGAGATATTTGACCAAAGTGCTATGAAGCGTCAAGAAACTCTCACAAGAGACGTGGTAAGGGCAATCGATGTTGCGGCAAACGACCGTAGGATTAGTCATCTAATACTTAGTTTAGACAGCTTAGAGAATGGAGGAATAAGCAAATTAACTGAAATCGGAAATGCGCTCTTGCGCTTCAAAGCGACTAAAAAACCAATCATTTCGTTCGCCGATAACTACTCTCAACAACAATATTTTCTTGCGGCTCATGCGGATAAAATCTTTCTTAATACACTTGGATCAGTTCAGTTATTTGGCTACGGAGCATACAGGAATTATTTTCGAGAAGCTTTAGACACACTAAAAGTTGACGTTCATGTATTTCGAGTGGGAAACTTCAAAAGCGCCACAGAGTCTTTGACATCTAACAAAATGTCACCAGAAACCCGTAATCAAAGTCAAAAACTCATTGATTCCTTGTGGCAGTTTTATTGTGAAAAAATAGAAGAGTTGAGACAGTTGCCCGCGGGAACTGTAGCAGACTACTCAAATCGATTGGACATACATTTGCATTCTCATAACGGCGACGCAGCGCAATTAGCCAAATCAAAAGGCCTGATCGACCGGTTATTATCTCGTACCGAGACCAAACAGTATCTAGAGGATTTAATCACCAACCCTGAAGGCGAAATGGATAGTATAGGTTATCATGATTATTTGAACAAAATTGATTCAGAAAATTCTAGGAGAATATTAAGTCCTCAACAGAAAGTAGTAGTAATAACCGCAGTTGGAACGATCTCAGATGGGCATCAGCCGCCTGGCACAATTGGTGGTGATTCATTAGCAGCGGCTATCACTCAGTCGAGAGATGATCCGAGCTTATCTGCATTAGTTCTTCGTATCGACAGTCCTGGCGGAGGGGTCTTTGCAGCAGAGGTAATACGCGATGCTATCGCGTCAGTGAGGGCAAAAGAAATACCAGTAGTCATATCAATGGGAAGCTACGCTGCCTCTGGGGGCTATTGGATAGCTGCAGAGGCTGACAGGATCTTGGCAATGCCAACAACACTCACTGGCTCCATTGGGGTTTATAGTGTTATTCCAAACTTCTCGAGAAGCCTTACCTCCCTTGGCGTCCACTCAGATGGCCCAGACACATCGCCAATGGCGTCCATTATGCAACTCGATCAACCAATGACATCCCAAGCAAAAGCTCTTTATCAACTGAGTGTAAATAATATTTATGACAGATTCATCAACTTGGTTTCAAGTGGACGTAACCTTGAGCCTGAGCATGTTTCAAGTATTGCTCAAGGAAAAGTTTGGACCGGTGAAGACGCTCTGAGATACGGACTAATTGATGAATTGGGTGACTTGAAGGATGCAACTGTAATTGCTGCAAAGCTCGCAAAACTAGATCAGTACGAGATAGAATTTAAAGAATCGCCAACCACTCTGTTTCAACAACTCGTCAGAAGCTTTAGCGCACATGGATTGCAGTTATTGAAAGCGCTATCACTTAATGAAGTCTTCCATCCAAAGGCTGTTGCCCCGATTGACCTAACTATCGATCACATAATAAAGACTTCCGATTTAAATGATCCCCGAGGGCTTTACCTCTATTGTCATGACTGCCCTATTTGAGGAAACTTGACAAGTGATCAGAGATCTAATGCTGACTTAATTAGGGGTAATGTAATCGGTCGCTTTTCAGTTAAAGCCTTAAGATCAATTTTCCTCAGAGCGTCTACTACGCTACCAGCAGTCCGTTTTGTGCGGTTAAATATGTAAACAGCCCAGTCATGAGTGAAATTTAATCCCATCAATGTCGCTCTATATTTAATAAGGTTTAGAAGATCATCATCTCTGTAATCCTCGAAATGCAACACTACTCCTGACTTCAGCCGAGTAACTAAATCAGGAAAACGAATATTTATTGAGTTTAGTCTTTTATGAGAGGCGAGGACCAAACGAGTTCCGTTTTCAGAGCAACGGTTAAAAAAGTGGAAAATTGCTTTTTGCCTGCATTGGTTTGATAAAATAATATGAATGTCATCCAAACATACAAGAGACATTTGTTCCAAGCCGTCGAAAATTTTATCTGTAGAATTACCATCCAATAGTCCCAAATTTAAATAGATTGAATCTCTTTCAAGTTTACAAGCAGCTTGCAGCAAATGAGATAATCCAGTCCCCGCATTACCCGATAAAAAAATATACTCCTCAGATCGTTCCGACAAACACTTCATTGCAGTATGCTGAAGCGTTCCAAACGGAGCATAAAAATTTTCGAAAGTAGCTTCGGTATCTAACGCGACAGCCAAGCTGAGCTGACTCACTTTTTTACCCAACGCAGTGCAATTTCACCAGAATCAAAAGATTGTTCAGAAACAACGGGAAGGAATGTGCCGCTCCTCAATAGAGACTTATACAGTCTGTGAACCTCGTCCTCGACATCAACAGCAATTGAAACTCTCGATGCATATACTTCCGAAGTTTGAATGTTTTTTACGAATTCCAGCCGCGTAAGATTGCTTATTAACTCTTTATAATCGGAATAGGAACTAATCCCATTAATTGTTAATAACACACGATTTTGTACCGTCTGAGGAATAAAGATGTAATGATCAGCTACCTCATCAATAATTTTGTTTAAGGAAACGTTTAAAAAATCGGAAATATTGGCTGACCGATAGTCACCTAATTTCCTGACACCCGCTGCTTGATAAAGCCATGCGCCTCGAATTTTACCTGTGGATGTTTTGTAAAAACGCAGCATTAACCAAACATCACTCTCATATCTTTGGGATGCCTCGGCAATAATTTCAGCATCTAGTCGCCAAGCGTTTTGGATGGGAAGAGCAAAAGCGTCTTCAAGATCATAATTTGGAAATACAAATGGGATACCTCGCTGATCCAGCTTATTTTTCACTAGATTCACTATGTTGGGCTGAGTTTGAATGTTAACGAATTGACGTCCAAGTTCCAGATCGTCACTTAATATCCAAAGCAATATCAAAGGTCGATTCGACGGTAGAAGCGGAAATTTTTGAACACGTAAAAATCTCTCCATAACGGTGGGAGAAAAACTTACTTTCAGACCGATTTTTTCTGAGTTATTCAAAGTTGTGTCAGGCGCATCCGAATAACCCCACACTTCGATGTAATCATCAAGATTATTGAGTGCCTCAACAAGCTCATCTGCTGAGGCCAACTTGCTATTCCCCGTTAATTTGACCACCACTTTTCGTAAAGCATCCCGTAAACCTTGCTCTTTAGCGAGACGGCTTTGATTGGGAATTAAAACTTCTGTACTGTAGAGGTTATTGACCTGTTCTCCCATACTTAACGGATAAAAAAACAAGGTCAGAGACAAAGAAATGAGGTAGGCGAAAGATTTCAAATTAATCTCCACATTAACAACATCAATATACCAGAGATTGATGAAAAATTTGGTTATTACTCCTAAAATAAATGTATTTTTAATACCATGAGACTATATGAACAATAAAAATCAATCTCTTAGCTACAAAAATTCCGGGGTCGATATTGATGCGGGGGCACAACTCATAGAAGAAATCAAAGACTCGGTAACACGGACAAATAGACCAGAGGTTTTATCCGGTCTTGGCGGTTTTGGGGGGCTTTTCGAAATGCCTACCTCATATCGCCAGCCTGTTCTTGTATCCAGCGCAGATGGCGTGGGTACAAAATTAAAACTAGCTACAACATATGAAAAGCACCAAAACGTTGGCGTAGACCTTGTGGCAATGTGCGTTAACGACATTATTTGCTCCGGCGCTGAACCTCTATTTTTTTTAGATTACTTCGCAACAGGAAAGTTAAATATACGAACCGCAGCATCTGTTATCAAGAGTATCGCGAATGGTTGTGAGCTCTCAGGATGCGCGTTAATTGGAGGAGAAACAGCAGAAATGCCAGGAATGTACGGGGGAACTGATTATGACCTCGCAGGATTTTGCGTCGGAGTCGTTGAGAAAAACAAGATTATAGATGGGAGCAAAGTGAGTCCAGGCGATTCTCTCCTCGCGCTCCGATCTAGCGGTCCCCATTCTAATGGTTTTTCATTAATTCGGAAAGTGTTAGAGGAATGTGAAACGCCTGTTTTCAATGAGCATATTGACAATAACCCTCTCATCGATTTACTGATGACACCAACTAAAATTTACGTAAAATCAGTGCTAAAGCTTCATAAAGAGGTACCAATTCATGGCCTCGCTCATATCACCGGTGGAGGTCTACTCGAAAATATACCGAGGTTTCTTCCACCAAATAGTAAAGCAAAAATAAATTGTTCTTCTTGGGAAATACCAAAAGTTTTTGAATGGATAAAGCAGAAAGGAAACCTTGACATGCATGAGATGTATCGCACATTCAATTGTGGAATTGGCATGGTAATTTGTGTTTCTCCCCGAGACATCGACCAAGCATTAACAGTGCTCAAAAAATCAGGTGAGGAACCATTTTTAATTGGACATGTCCAAACAACAGATACATCAGAGGTCAGAGTCTGTTTTGAGCGTTCATAAATATGGTAAAAAATAATGCTACAAATCGGATCGTTATTCTTATTTCGGGTAGTGGCACTAATCTCCAGTCAATAATAGATGCCCGAAATGCAGGAAAATTTAACGCCGAAATTGTCGCTGTAATCAGCAATCGAGCGAATGCCTTTGGCTTAGAAAGGGCAAAACTCGCTGGCATCCCCGCAATTACTCTTGATCATACTCAATTTAACAATCGCGATGAGTTTGACCTTACCCTTGCCAAAACTGTGGAAAAATTCAACCCAACGTTAATTCTTTTATCTGGATTTATGAGTATTCTGAGCAATATATTCTTGAGCCGCTTCCACAGCAACATAATTAACATTCATCCCTCACTCCTGCCAAAACATAAAGGGTTGAAGACTCATCAAAGAGCAATAGAGGCTGGCGATTCTTCAGCAGGCGCGACAGTGCACTTCGTCAATGAGAACCTCGACGACGGGCCTTACATTCTCCAAGCAAAAATAAAAATTCATCCCGATGAAAGTCCAGAATCATTAGCCAAGAGAGTGCTTAAAATGGAACACATTATCTTCCCATTGGCAGTTCAGTGGTTTTGCGATAAGCGCTTAGCGCTGAAAAATGGAATCGCTATCTTTGATGGCATTCCGCTACCCAAAATGGGACAACAATTCAATAAAACTAGTCAGACACACGATGGTGGATTTTGCCCTTGAAACTAATCAATTTGATCCCAGCGTACGGTGCGACGGAAAAAGCATTCCTGCTTCTTCTAAGTTTTTTAGCCGCAACCCCTATTCTCTGTAATGTGTCAACCTCAGACGCGGTGATAGTCGAAACGATTGCAGAATATACGGCAACGTACAATGGCATCCCAATAAAAGCGAAAAGAACTGTCTCTTTAGCCAACAACATCTATGAAGATATTTTAGATGCATCATCTCTTTTTGGCACTTTAACTCAATTATCGAGATATGAGTTTGATGACAATGGTAAATTGATACCCTTGTACTCATATGATAAACGTTCTTTTTTTGGAGTAATTCGTCACGAGGAGCAAACGTTCTTATGGAGCGAAAATAAAGTTGTATATAAAAAGAAGGGGGAGGTTACGGAAGTCTTTGTGCCAGCCCATGCTTACGACACTATCACTCATCGTTTGCAATTGAAGCGCGATTTAGTTGAAGGGAAATTTGTTTTTGAATACGTTGTCATTAACCGTGGAAAAAAACAACTTTATAAATACCGAAAAGTTGGTGAAGAAACCATTGAAACCCCACTTGGATCAATTGAAACAATAGTTCTATCAAGAAAACGGGACAACAAAAATCGTCACACAACTTTATGGTTCGCAAAAAACTGGACATATTTTCTAGTAAAATCGGAACAAATAGAAAATAATGACTCCTATGATATGTTAATTCAGAATGCTGTAATAAATGGTGAGCAAATGATTGCTAAAAATCTGGGTGACAAATGAACAATTCCAATCTTTTAAAAAGATCAAATGTCTATATCATTTTACTGTGTATAACTATCGCCGTTTTGGTTTCAACTTTAGCCTTTGTTACCCACCAAGCCGAAAATATGGATTCCTCGCCTGTTTCCACCGACGAAACGGATGCAACCGCCCCCGCAATACCTAAAGAGCCAATAATTCCCGAAGCGAAAATTCCCATATCAACTGCAGGGTTAGTTTCCAAGGGAAGCGACGAAACGGTCGCAGAACAAGTAATTCTGCCAGCACTAAATGAAAGTGACTCTTTCTTAAGAGATAGTTTGACTAATATTTCGTCGGACTCATCTTTTATTCGATGGATCACCAAAGATGACCTCTTCCGAAGAGCTGCAAGCTATTTTGATGGTTTATCACGCGGAGTTATATTAAGTAAAATCTTCCCTTTAAATACGCCTGAGGGAGAGTTTACTGTCCATAAGACTGGTAATGAGCTTCTCTTAAATGCAGGGAATTACGAGCGTTACAACAAAACCATTGGTGTCATATTAGGCTTAGACATGGAATTAATAGCAGAAATATTTCATACCACCCGGCCACTATTAGAGGCCGCTTTTGCAGAAATGGGCTACAGCTCTCGACAAATGGATGGGATTATCTTGCAATCAATTGAGCAAATTCTATCCACGCCGATAATAGCGCGACCAATTGCATTGTCACAGGAGTCCGTTCTTTATCAATTTGCTGACCCAGATCTTGAAAACTTATCTCCAATCCAAAAGCAATTATTGCGAACCGGTCCCGAGAACACACAAAAACTGCAGCAGCAGGCGTTAGAGTTAAGGGACGCGCTCCTAAATCCCTGACTAGGTAATCATTCAACACTTATGCTCTGGGAAGTGTTACCCCCCGTTGCTTCTGATACTTTCCATCTCGGTCGGCATAAGAAATTTCACAGTGGTCATCCGATTCAAAGAACACCATCTGCGCCACCCCTTCGTTAGCATATATTTTTGCCGGCAGATTGGTAGTATTTGAAAACTCAAGAGTCACGTGCCCTTCCCATTCAGGCTCTAAGGGGGTCACATTCACAATGATTCCGCATCTCGCGTAAGTTGATTTTCCAAGACAAATGGTGAGCACTGTGCGGGGGATCCTGAAGTATTCAACAGTCCTTGCTAATGCAAAGGAATTTGGTGGAATTACACAAAAGTCACCAGAGATGTCGACGAAAGCGTCCGAGTCAAAACGCTTGGGATCAACTGTTTTGGAATGCACATTAGTGAAAATTTTAAATTCGTCAGCACAGCGAACATCATATCCGTAACTTGATACTCCGTAGGATATAACTTTATTACCGGAGATATCTTTGATTTGCCTTCCTTCGAATGGTTCTATCATTCCCATTTCTGTGGCCATCTTTCTGATCCACCTATCTGACTTTATACTCATACGTTATTGCTCCAAGCAGTATACTATCAATCTGGCGATAAAAGCTGACATAGATAGCCATCGATCGCAGAAAGTTTTATCTTCTAATTAAATTAGTCTATAACTAACTCCGGTTCATTTTTTTGTCCACTTGAAAGAATTCTTCCTACTGAATCTGCCATGCTTATGCAAGCGAGGGCAGCTTTGCTTGTTGCATCCGCTGCTATCACCGGTATGCCCCGATCACCATACTCCCTTACATCCTTATCCAATGCTAATTGTCCAAGTAAAACGGTGTTGTACTCCGAGGCAATCGCTATCCCACCGCCAGTCCCAAAAATCTCTTGGCTCTGACCACAAAACTTACACTCATGCATTGCCATATTCTCAACCACTCCTAAAATAGGAACATGCATTTTACTAAACATCTCAATTCCACGCTTAGCATCCAACAGAGCGATATCCTGAGGCGTTGTTACTATAATCACTCCTGCGAGAGCTATTTGTTGCGAGAGCGTGAGTTGAATATCACCTGTACCTGGAGGCATGTCTACCAAAAGAACATCCAGAGTCCCCCAGTCGGTACAATGTAACATCTGCTTTAAAGCACCCGAGGCCATAGGACCTCTCCACGCCATTGGGGTCGTTTCTGTTACAAGGTAAGACATTGACATGGTACTTAACCCAAAAATTTTTATGGGTGAAATTTTTTTTCCATCAATAGATTCTGGACGTGTACCCTCATTTACACCAAGCATCTTAGCAATACTTGGACCATAAATGTCCGCATCTAAAAGCCCTACTTCGTAGCCTCCATGACATAATCCTAAAGCTAAATTAACTGCAACCGTCGACTTCCCTACTCCGCCTTTACCCGAAGCAACTGCAACAACACTTTTTACATTATTAATCAAAATTCACCCCGCAAAATATAATTTCCCTCTAATAAACTAACAATATTTGCAAGAATAACAAATGAAAATTTAGTTCAAACTATATATGATTAAAGTTCTTATTTTCTTAGTCTGGCCATCAACCTTAATGTCTGCTGTCCGAAACATACTTGTCACCAGCGCGCTCCCATACGCTAATGCGCCTTTGCATCTTGGGCACATACTTGAGTACACGCAAACAGACATTTGGACCCGATTCCAAAAATTACGCGGTAACAATTGTTACTACGTGTGTGCCGATGATGCGCACGGCACGGCAATAATGCTAAAAGCGGACGAGCAAAAGATTTCTCCGGAAGAACACATAAAGAAAATGCAAGCATCCCACGAAGCTGACTTTTCTGACTTCTTGATTAATGTTGACCACTATCACTCTACACATACTGATGAAAACAAAACATTAGTCAATTTAATATACAAACGTTTAGTCGACCGAGGTTACATCACTCAAAGAGCCGTTGTGCAGTCTTACGATTCGAAGAAAAAAATCTTTTTAGCAGACCGTTATATAAAAGGACAGTGTCCCAGGTGTAAGGCGCTTGATCAGTATGGTGATAATTGTGAATCCTGCGGTGCTACATATCAAGCCACAGAATTAATTAACCCTATATCAGTCCTCTCTGGCACTACTCCTATTAATAAAGAATCGCTACACTATTTTTTTAAGCTATCAGAATTTACTGATTACTTGAAATCTTGGACCTCGGACAGACATTTACAAACAGAGGTGTCTAATAAGTTGCGTGAGTGGCTAAACGATGGCCTGAAAGATTGGGATATAAGTCGAGATGCTCCTTATTTTGGCTTTAAAATTCCAGACACATTAGATAAATATTTTTACGTTTGGCTTGATGCACCAATTGGTTATATGGCCAGTTTTAAAGCTTTATGCAAAAAACATGATATCAATTTCGATGCTTTCTGGAGCCCCGAAAGCACTGCAGAGCTCTATCATTTTATCGGCAAAGATATAGTCAATTTCCACGCTTTATTTTGGCCCGCCATTCTCAAAAGCACTGGTTTCCGCACACCCACCGAAATTGCGGTGCATGGCTTTGTAACAATAAATGGTTTCAAAATGTCCAAATCTAGAGGAACCTTTATAAATGCAAGAAGCTATTTAGAACATTTAAATCCCGAATATCTCCGATACTACTACGCGAGTAAGCTATCTCGCTCAATCGATGATGTGGATTTAAATCTCGATGATTTTGTTCAAAAAGTCAACAGTGACCTCGTTGGGAAAGTGGTGAACATTGCCAGTAGATGCGCAAAATTTATAACCCATGGTAATGCTGGCGTTTTGTCTGCAAAGATCCATAATGCTAAACTTTTGGAAAAGGTATCGGGTGTTTCCGATAAGATTGCTAGTCTTTACGAAAATCGAGATTTTAGTGGAGCAGTTCGATTGATCATGGCTCAGGCAGATTCAATAAATGAATACATCGCGGAGTCTGAGCCTTGGAAATTAAATAAAGATCCGAGAAACAAGCAAGAAGTGCAAGAAATCTGTTCATTGGGAATCAATTTGTTCCGCATACTCATGATCTACCTAAAGCCGATCCTTCCCAAGACAGCTAAAGCCAGTGAGATATTTTTGAATGATGAATTAAATTGGAGTGGTATAACTGAGCCACTGAAAAATCACCATATTGAAACTTTCTCACCTATGCTCAAAAGAATCGACAAAAAATCAATCAATTCAATGCTAGCATCAAATAGTGTCGATTCAAACGAAACATCAACAACTGAAATCAAGGCCGTAGTCAACCTAAAAGCAGTTGAAGAGGTCAACATTGAAGAATTTCAAAAAATGGATCTCCGGATCGCAAAAATCATTAAAGCTGAGACAGTTCAAGGATCAGATAAGTTACTTAAACTTACATTGAATATCGGCACGGAAAAAAGACAAGTCTTTTCAGGTATAAAATCTGCTTATCGCCCTGAGCAACTGGAAGGTAGGCTTACATTGATGATAGCGAATATAGCTCCTCGCAAAATGCGATTTGGTACTTCTCATGGAATGGTGCTTGCCGCAAGCTCAGAAACCGGTATCTATTTACTTGAACCTGACATTGGAGCCTCTCCGGGACAGCGAGTAACCTAAAATCATTGAAGAGTCAAACCTTGGCAAAATTGGGTGCTGACATTTCTGGTTTATTGGAGATAAAGGATGCTCACAATAGAAGAATTCACTTACTTAATTATTGTGGCTAGCCTCAGCAATAACTATGTATTAGTGCAAACCCTAGGCGTGTCTGATTCTATGCGTCTTTCTGAAGATAGGAAAGCCGTTCCCATTATATCCCTGATAACAACTTCAGTGATGACGATTAGCGCGGGCGTTAATTATTGTTTTGAAAAAATAATTCTTGAGTCGCTACACCTTGTTTATTTACGCACCCTTTCCTTCATGCTATTAATTACTGCAGTCGTATGGCTTCACAAATTTTTTATCAAGAAATATAACGTGTGCTCCGATAAAATTTTTAATATTTTCTTTCCACTTTTATTTATTAATTCAGCAGTTTTAGGAATCGCCTTGCAGAATTCTGAGAACGTTACGTCAGTTTTTCAAGCAACGTCTCATGGCCTTGGCGCGGGAATTGGTTTTTCCATCGTATTAATTTCATTTGCAAACCTACAGCAAAAAATAACTGGCCCACACATCCCCATTCACCTCCAAGGAGGTCCCATTGCCTTGATTACAATGGGACTAATGTCTATGGCTTTTTCTGGATTCCGTGGGATAATGTGAATGTCTAGTTTTATGCTCAATGCCACCGATCGAACCGGTGACCAAATAGCCCTGCTAGTCATTTTAGCTTGTTTCCCTGGTTTCTTAGCACTCTCTTGGCACTTCGGTTGGGGTGTTTCTTTAAACGTTTTTATCTGCATTTTCAGTTCAGTAATCTTTGAGGCTGTTGCACTCAGCCTTAGAGAAAAATCGCTTAATTATTGCCTGCAAGACTTTAGCACCGTTTTAACTGCCGTCTTAATTGGCTTATCACTACCTCCTCTTTGCCCCTGGTGGTTACCCATCATAGGGTGCTTTGTAGCAATTCTGATAGGAAAACATGCCTATGGCGGCCTCGGAGCCAACCCTTTCAACCCTGCAATGGTGGGCTACGCAACGTTATTATTATGTTTTCCTTTTTCAATGAGTCAATGGGTTGCTGCGGACCCATCTTACTCTAGCGAGGCCCAGAACCTGACGCTGATTGATTCGATCATGATTATAATTGGTAACATACAGCAATTCGATGGTATTACTGGCGCAACCCCGCTTGAGGTTTTCAAGCAAAATAATGGTCTTCTTGTAACCCAACTTTACTCCGAAAAAGAAATCTTTTCGGAGAGTGGGTGGGCCGGAGTTGGTTGGGAATGGGTTAACCTAGGTTTTCTTTTGGGTGGTTTGTTCTTAATCATCTCCAAAATAATTACCTGGCATGCACCCGCTGGAATGTTAGGAAGCATCGCAATTTTATCACTTGTTTTTTGGGATTCTGGGAGCTCTGCGAGTTTAGGGTCCCCAATCTTCCACCTTTTCAGCGGGGCGACAATGATCGGCGCTTTTTTTATAATTACTGATCCTGTATCCTCTGCAACGAGCGCAGCTGGTCGTCTTACCTTTGGAATTCTCATTGGAATTTTAGTTTTCTTCTTGCGAGGCTGGAGTGATTATCCGGACGGCTTAGCCTTTGCAGTCCTCACAGCCAACTTCATAGCCCCAACGATTGATAAATATACCGTTATAATTGCTGATAGCGAAAAGAATAGATGACAAGTAAGGCAAACCTGCGAAGAATCGTGCTCGTTAGTGTGTCTGCTATTCTATTTATGCTGGTATTGGGTTTTGTGCACTCCCTCACGAAAGAAATTATTTCTTCAAATATTCTCTCGTCCAAAAAGGAAAAGTTACTGAAACTCATACCCAAAAGTTATTATAATGGGGACGTTTTTATTAAGTCACTATCGGTGCCTGAAACGCACTTGAGGTCACTCGGGCTTGATAACGGCAGCGATTATCATGTTGTTAAGAATAACGGCATCCCGGTAGCGTTGATAATTCCAGCCGTTGGAGAAGGATACAGTGGCGACATCAAAATACTTGTTAGTATTGATATGGCGGGAAATATTATTGAAGTCCGCGTAACTTCCCATAAAGAAACACTAGGACTAGGAGACAAGATAGAAATCACTAAGAGCCCTTGGATCAGTCAATTTTCCGGACGATCTCTCTCAAACACAACTGACGTCGAGTGGGGTTTAATACCCGATGGCGGAACTTTTGACTCATTTACAGGAGCAACCATAACGCCGAGAGCAGTTGTACGACAGGTATTCGCGACACTAAACTTTAGTAAGACTATCCTTGATAGGGGCTACGATTCACTCAAAAAAATGGAAGGAATAAATTAATGAACGATACCTCCTTCTTTAAAAAAAACAATAAACAACTTTGGTCTAATAACTTAACGCTGGTAAAGCTCATAGGCATGACTCCAGTGCTGGCAATTGCTACCACTTTGTCTAATGCGCTTGCTTTGGGACTTACAACCCTTCTCATTTTAATAGGTTCAAATGTTCTAATTTCATTACATCGTAAAAAACTAACTGAAAAAACGAAGATTCCATTTGCCATTTTAGTGGTCGCTACTCTGGTGACAATTACCGATTTAGTGATGCAAGCTTTTGCCTACGCGCTATCCACTTCGATAGGAATCTTCGTCCCTCTCATTGCCACTAATGGAGTCATATGGGACCGACTAAGGGTAATTGCATACAACAAGACTGTCGTGCAAGCGGCATATGACGGATTAGTTTGCGGCACCGCTTTTTTAGTCGTTATATCAGTTGTGGGAATATTACGTGAACTTTTAGGTGCAGGTACGATTTTTAAAAATATGCATCTAATATTCGGATCAGTAGCCAAAAACTGGGTAATACAGCCTTTCGGCGAGAACTTTGAAGTATTGATTTTCAATTTTCCATGTGGCGCATTCTTTATCTTAGCTAGTCTTTTAGCTTTAAAAAATATTATCGACTCATATTTGGACAAATACGCCAAATAACTTAGTTTACACAGCGCTCATTCAGGATAAAGATTCGTAAAATTTTGTTAGCCTTCAGTCGCGACTGAGTGTAATTTTTATTCGACTATTTACAAAAAGAGAATGCACCATTGTGATTACGAGGCTATCATTAAGACAAAACTAATCTTTTCAATTTTAGTTCGATGATCTAGCCAATGGACAGAATTTCAATAATAAAGCCCGATGATTGGCACTCACATCTTCGCGACAAGGACGCGTTAGAAACAACAGTTCCTGCAGCGATGCGTTGTTTTAAACGCTGCATCATAATGCCAAATTTATCGCCTCCCGTCACGTCGGCGGAGTCAATTAAAAAGTATCGTGACTCAATACTTAAACATAGACCGTCTGATAGCGACTGGACTCCCCTAATGGTTATGTATCTGACCGATAACACATCAATAGAATGTATAAGAACCGCACATAATCAAGGTCTGATCTTTGGTTGCAAATATTACCCAGCTGGCGCAACAACTAATTCTGCATCTGGCGTCACAGATCTTAATGGTTTAGATGCGGTCTTTGAAATTATGCAAGAACTGGGAATACCACTTCAAATCCATGGAGAAGTGACAGACAGTTCGGTAGATATTTTCGACCGCGAAAAAATATTTATTGATCGTCACCTAACACAAATAAAACATAGGTTTCCCGAGTTGAGGATTATATTGGAGCATATCACAACCGAACACAGTGTTGAGTTTGTGAGAGACAACGATAAATATATCGCCGCCACCATCACGCCGCAACACTTGCTTTTTAATAGAAATGATATGCTGGCTGGTGGTATCAGACCACATCTCTTTTGTTTACCAATTCTTAAGCGAGACCTGCATCAAAATGCTCTTATTAAAGCCGCAACCAGCGGAGAAAAAAAATTTTTTTTAGGGACAGACTCGGCGCCACACCCTCGCGCAAATAAAGAGAGTGCCTGCGGTTGTGCTGGTTGTTTTAGCCATCATGCAGCCATCGAATTGTATGCGCAAGCTTTTGAGCGAGCAGGCGCGTTAGATCAGTTAGAAAAATTTGCAAGTATAAATGGCGCCGAATTTTATGGCTTAGAAAAAAATTCTGAACTTATCTCATTAGTTCGTGATCCATGGCAAGTGCCGAAGCAGATGGATTACGGAGATTCCTATTTAGTGCCGTTAGCGGCAGGACATACTCTAAATTGGCGGCTTGAAACCTAAATACACATGACACACCAAGAAAATTTATATCCTATATCACAGCGATTCAGAGGTTTTTTACCAGTAGTGGTGGATATCGAAAGTGGCGGCTTCAATGCCCAGACTGATGCTCTTCTCGAAATAGCAATTGTAATCTTAGAGATGGATGATAAATTCAAGCTATCAATCAAAAGTAGCATTAATAAGAATATCACTCCATTCGTCGGCTCGGTGATTGAGCCCTCCTCTTTAGAATTTACCGGGATTAATCCGCATGACTCTCGTCGGATAGCAGTTGATGAAGTTGATGCTCTTAGAAATATATTTTTGTCAATCCGTCGTGAAATTAGCAGAACCAAATGTAGTCGGGCCATATTAGTTGGTCACAATGCTCACTTTGACTTGGCTTTCATGAACGCAGCAATCAAGCGCACTAAAATCAAAGGTAATCCTTTTCATCCTTTTTCATGTTTCGATACTTCATCGTTGGCAGGCCTAGCCTATGGTCAAACCGTTCTGGCAAAAGCTTGTCGAGTGGCGGGTATGAGCTTTAATGATAAAGCAGCGCACAATGCTTTATATGATGCAATAAAAACTGCTGAATTATTTTGCGAGATTGTTAATTTGTGGCAAGACGTCGTAGGATGGGACGAACCAAATCTGACAAAATAAAAATAATTCCACCGTAAATTACGGAGCAAATTTTTGGGTAAGCGCTTTTAATCAATGTGATAAATGGGATTTTTGTTTTATGTGGACAGTTATTTTAGTTGTTCCTTTTCTTAGTTTGAGATTCCAACGCTCTGTTATATAACAGTTTTTTTTGAAGCCCTGTTATCTTTGAAGTTAGAGCTGCCGCTTTACTTGGGGACAATTCTTCCATCAAAAGCTTCAAGATTCTCTCGGACTCAATTTCAGGAACCTCTAGTTTTTCTTGTGTACCTGCAACAATTAACACAATTTCGCCGCGTTGTTGGTTTAGATCGGACTTAACAAGTGCGAAAAGATCTCCAAGTAAAGCACGATGATATGTTTCAAACTTTTTACTAATTTCACGGGCTATGAAAGCATTTCGATCCGCACCAAAGATCTGGGAAGCATCCTGCAAAGTAGCAAGTATTCGATGCGGCGCCTCATAAAATATTAAAGTTTCGCTGCATTTGCATAAGGATTTCATAGAGGATCTGCGCTGAGAAGCCTTAGCTGATAGAAATCCTATAAATCTGAATTGGTTTGGCGGTAGCCCGGAAACACTTATTGCCGCAATTAAAGCAGAGCAGCCGGGTACTGGGATTACATTATGACCAGCATCACGCGCACTCGACACTAATCGATATCCTGGATCTGAAATGAGTGGAGTTCCGGCATCTGAAATAAATGCCACAGACTCTCCGCATGACAGATAGTACATAATTTTTTTCAAAACCTTTTGGTCGTTTTGCTCTCGATAGCTTATTGTTTGACAATGTATGCGATAATGTTCAAGGAGTAGTTTACTATGGCGAGAGTTCTCGCAGGCCACAATAGTAACATCTCTCAAAATTTGGATACCACGAATGGTCATATCTCCTAAATTCCCAATAGGTGTTGCCACAATGTATAAAGTCCCAATTGATTCGATATTAATCATTAAATTTTGGATCCATCGCAGTTTTGTGTTTATGGGTATTTTAGCCTTTATGTGTTCATGCGCGCCATCTTCACCTCTAACGACTATCACAGATGATATATCAATGGACAGGAAATCCACACTTGGCGAGCAAGAAAATCGTACCTCAGCGCTCGATCTACATGAGCTTGCCGAAGCAGCAGATGAAACCATTAAGAACAGACTTTTTCTCGAGAGCGCTTTGCTTTATAAAAATGAAGGCAATTATTTTCTATGTAGTGAGGTGTTAAAGAAGATTAATGGTGCACTGCTTTCAGATGCCAATTACCTAATATATGGCCTACTAAAAGCTGAGATATTGAATCATTATCATGATTATGAAGCTTTTAACTCTTGGATATCAGACGCGCGTCTAAAAGCACTTGTTCAAAACCAAACTCATGAACAAAGGGTGACTTGGATAAGTCTCCTAATTGATTTAAATATATCAATTGGCAATAACGAGGCCGGAGTTCACCAAGCCTATGAGCTATCGAAACCACTCCCCGAGGATAAGCTCCAAAGGATACATAATAAAATTTGGGATATGCTTAACCAAATTCCTTTGAATAGGCTGATCAAACTTGACGAAAATACAAACGAAAAAAACCTATCTGGCTGGTTGCAATTGGCAATAAAACATAGGTTTATGCCAAATAATCAAATTAGTAGCGCAGAGAAAACGACTATTTGGCGAACCAAGTGGCCTCAACACCCGGCAGCTATAGTACCTCCAGAGCAACTGACCAAGTTGTATGGCGAAGAGGCGAAAACTATTGCATTATTATTGCCAATGAGTGACTCGCATCTAACGGCAAGCAAAACTTTATTGGACGGTTTTTTAACTGCATATTATCGCGCATGGGGCTATGGTAATAGTGTGCCTTTGGTAAAAATATACGACACTACAAGAGCACCCATTAAAAAGCTTTATAGTGAGATAATAAGTGATGGAGCTGAAATGATTATCGGACCAGCACGAAGCGAGAATGTACAGAATTTATTAAAATTCTCAGATTTTCGTGTTCCCGTTGTTACTCTGAATCGAAGTGAAGTCAATATCGAAAAAAAACCAAAATATTTTTTTCAATTCGGTTTATCTCCTTTGGATGAAATGGATCAGATTGCTCAAAGAGCGTGGCTCTTAGGAAAAAGAAACGTATTAACGATAGCACCAGAAACTGGCTGGGGAGGACGGGCGATTGATCATTTTGAACAAAAATGGCTAAAAAGGGGAGGCATTATCACCAATTCGGTGCGATATCCCGCGCAAATAAAAGATTTTATAACCGTCCTAAAAAAGCCCCTAAATATAGATGCTAGTGAGGAGCGTGGACTAGAATTGCTTAAATACGTCAATAGCCGACTAAAATTAAATTCTCGTCGTCGTCAAGATATAGATCTTGTAGTTATCGTAAGCTTTCCATCAATGGGCAGACAAATAAAACCGTCGCTAGATTTTTTATATGCCAACGATCTCCCGATCTATGCTACCTCACATATTTACAACGGTACACAACAAATTTCTCTTGATAACGATCTATCAGGTATCGAATTCTGCGCAATGCCATGGACACTTACTAATCAATTACCCGATGAGGTCTCTCCCAACAAAGAGATGCACACAGCTTTAAAACACCTCTATGTCCTCGGTTATGATGCTTTTATAGTCTCAAGAAAATTTCCTCAAATGCAACAAAAATATCCGCCCAATACCTTATTTTCGGCCACCGGAATTTTGAATCTGATCGATGGCAAGGTGAAACGAAAAACTGGATGGGCTAAGTTCAAGAATGGTAAGGTCATTCCCATTAACTCTCCTTACAGTCAGGAGGAAACTAGTTCAGTGCCTACTAAATAGGACGACTATCGAAGTAAACATTTTTCGACACAAAAACATTAGAGATCTTGATCTCATTAACCCGCTCAGCGACTAAAAAAGCACCCAAATTTCAAATAGCTATCGAAGGGAGCATAACTAGAAGATATAATTTTGGTTTAAATTCACCCTTAGATAAGGTTTTTAGAGTGAATCAAAGAATTTTTAATTTCCATCAGCGTCTTGTGGAAGCGACGATTTCAATGGGTGACTCATCAGCTTCTGAAATTTTAAATGCGGCACAAATGATCTCATCTTCCCTTTTGCATGGCCACACGATCTTTACCTGCGGTATCGATGGTCCTGCCAGCCTATTAGGACAGCTTTTCAGTTATAATCTAGCTGTAGGCACGCAAATTGAACGCCCAGGTTTCCCAGCTTTGAGTCTAAACCAATTGTGCCAAAATCGATTAGGCGAAAATCGCTTCGCTGATGCTCTGTTTACACATGGAAACCAATCAGATTTATTATTAATCATTAGTAGAGGCGGCAGTCACCCGGCGCTCTTAAAAACTGCAGATGCAGCTGTTGAAAGAGACATTAAGATCCTACTAATCAGCCATAAAGATGATACTATATTGGCAGAGAAATTAAGTTATAAAGATCTTCGCATAGACATGAGCGATTACGAAGATACTGTGATTAGTGTATTGCACCTTCAGATGCTGGAGTGTCTATCAGAGCTTATTGATTCGATAATATTAGGTGGCAAATAAGTGAAAAAACTAATTCCTATTTTTATTCTGAGCATATTTCTTTCCAGTTGCACATCTGTAATGCACAATCTCACGGAAGAACCAATCGGGGAAGATCTAACCGACATTGGGCCGGGATCTTATTTAAATGATGTACACATGGCCACTGGAATAGGCGTAAACATTAAGAAAGCTGAACCCGAGTTGGAGAAATCTCATATAAATGTCAATGTATATAATTCAATCGTCCTTCTCACAGGCGAAGTACCCAATACCAAATTAAAAAAATTAGCTGGCGAAACAGCAAGAAAATTCAATCGAGTTAGGATTGTTCATAATGAACTCCAAGTGCGCAATAATACATCACTAATTTCTAGAACCAACGATAGCCTGATCACTAAAAAAATTCAGCTAAAGTTAAGGTTAAATGAGGAAGTGAAGGGTAGCGATATTAAGATAATAACTGAGGACAGCATAGTATACATGATGGCAATTATTTCAAAGTCAGAAAGCGATAAGGCAGTGAATTTAGCTCGAGAAACTAGCGGCGTTAGAAGAGTAGTTAAGGTATTTGAATACATAGATTGAACATCAGTAATGATGCTCCGTACCTAAACTGAATATCGGACTACAACATTTTTTACTTAATAACACGTAAAGATGGTTTCCCCTTCACAGTGTCCCGAGGCTTAGTTTTTGACAACGATGACAAAATCTTTGGAGTTTGCCCTTGGGGAGGCGGCTCATCATCAGGGTCTGGCTCAAACATCATTCCCTGACCATTTTCTTGGGCGTATATACCAAGTATTGAACCCATCGGACAAAAAATATCTATGGGGATCCCCCCAAATCTGGTTGAAAGTTTGATGCACTCGTTATTCATTTTAAAATTCGTCACGGCTCTTGGCGCTATATTTAAAATTATTTGCCCATTAGTCACGAAGTTCTGAGGCACTTCAACGTTTTCATGATGGGCGTCTATAACCACATATGGCGTGCACTCATTATCCACAATCCATTCATAAAAAGCACGGATTAGATATGGACGGTTGGATTTCATGCTTGTGTCCTTTTTACATTTTTAACTCGCGTTCCAAATCAGTTAGACTCTCATCAAACGCACTTCTCTCGAACACTCGTTTCATGTAATCTCGCAATGGCTGAGTTTGAGACGTTTCGGGAATTTCAATTCCCAGTTGCGACAACCTCCACAATAAAGGAGCCAAGCAACAATCTACAAGAGTGTAATCCTCACTCATAAAAAATGGAAGGTCCGAGAAAATCGATGAAACGCCAATAAGAGATTCTTTGAGTTCTTTTCGAGCAGTCCATCCGGAATCACCATTCGGATCCGATAAAATGATGTCTGAAAGGCTACACCAGTCTTTCTCAATTCGGAAAATCCAAAGCCTGCTTTGGGCCCGTGCAACGGGGTACACCGGTAAGAGCGGCGGATGCGGAAAACGCTCATCTAAATACTCCATAACAACCTTGGATTCATAAAGTGCCAGGTCTCTGTCTACCAACGTTGGGAGACTTCCGTAAGGATTGGCCTCGAAGATCTCCTCAGTTACATGGTTAGCACTCACATCCTCGATATCTACAGTCACTCCTTTTTCTGCCAATACTAAACGGACGCGATGGCTATATTGACAAACCGGATTAGAGAATAACGTCATTGACGAACGTCTCACATTAACCCCTTAAACAAAAAAAACATTAATATACTCAATTATGAGTTTCAAGCATAGCGACGTAGCATCGCTCTACCTATCTCTAATGGATGCCCTTCCAATATTCTCGGTTCAGAAGGTAGACGAATACAAGTAATAATGCCAAGAAAAAAAGCACCAACTTTCCAATGTGCTGGCGCTGCTGTGCCATCGGCTCTGCAATGTAGGTTAGAAAATTTACCAAGTTATAAACAGCATCATCAAACTCGGACGGGGAGAGACTTCCTTCGGAAATTTGTTCAAAACGCCCGCAAGCATCATCTAACAAATCCTCACCAGTGAGCAGGTCTCTTTTCACCCCTCCGTTGCTCGCCAGAACGGGGCCTGGAGCACATTTAGTTAGTCCCTGTAGGTCCAACAATGCATGAGGCATTCCTACATCTTTATACACTCTGTTGTTGACACCTAAAGGACGAGAGTCATCAGCATAGAAGTTTCTGAGGTAAGTGTATATCCATGCCGGCGATCTAGATCGCGCGACAAGGGTCAAATCGGGAGGTGCCGCGCCGAACCAAGATGCAGCTTTCTCCTCGCTCATACCGATATGCATCAAATCGCCAATCTTCTGTTCCGTAAATACCAAATTTTTCATCATTAAGTCATGCGGTATCGTCAAATCATCTGCCACTCGCTCCCAACGCGAGTACTTGAAAGAATGACAGCCCATGCAATAATTAACAGCAAGCTTTGCCCCTTTTTGTAAAGACGCCTCATCACCCAAGCTGGACCGGAAGTTATCACAATTGATTGTGCCACAATCTTTGCCTTCTGCGCCGACAACGCGTAGTGGCACAAAAACTAAAAACGCTACTAAGCCGAAGCCGCATAACGTTTTAAATGTGCCAATTCCTCCATCCATCGTTATTCTGTCTGGTTCGATGCGAGTTTTCTCATAACGCGTCCAAAAATAAATGCCGATAAAGTATGAGAAATAAATAATAGTACATATTTGAGCTAATATTGTGCGAGCTGGAGTAGGGGCTTTTACGCCAAGAAAACCCAGGATGATAAAGCTAGTAACAAATAGAAGAATCATCACTCGACTCACATTCCCTTTATACCGCATTGATCTGACTGGGCTTCGATCAAGCCACGGTAAAACGAATAGTATGGCAATTGCTGCGGCCATTGTGACGAAACCTCCCAACTTATCGGGCACTGCCCTCAACATCGAGTAGTAGGGCGTAAAATACCAAACTGGGGCAATGTGCTCTGGGGTTTTCAGCGAATTTGCTATCTCAAAATTTGCGTGTTCTAGAAAGTATCCTCCCATTTCTGGCATAAAAAATAAGACTGAGCAAAACGCAAACAAAAAAACAGTTATTGGGACCAAGTCATGAATTACGAAATATGGGTAAAATGGAATTCCGTCAATAGGCTTGCCAGCAGCGTCAGTATACTTCTTAATCGAAACTCCATCTGGATTATTAGACCCTACATCATGCAACGCTATAATATGCATGGCAACAAGTGCTATTAAAATTATTGGCATGGCAACTACATGAAGTGACATAAAACGGTTAAGAGTGATACCTGAGATCAGATAATCACCGCGGATCCATTGCACTAGATCCTCTCCAACAATCGGAATCGCTCCAAATAACGAAATTATCACCTGAGCGCCCCAATAAGACATTTGACCCCAAGGGAGCACATAACCAAGGAACGCTTCTGCCATTAGCACAACATAGATAGACATGCCAAAAACCCAAACTAATTCTCTTGGAGCTTTGTATGAACCGTAAACTAAACCACGGAACATATGCATGTACACCACAATAAAAAACGCCGATGCTCCAGTCGAATGTGCATATCGTATTATCCAGCCATACTCTACATCTCGCATTATGTACTCTACTGATGCAAATGCCTGTTCTGCAGAACCTTGATAGCTCATAAGTAACCAGACACCAGTAACCAATTGGATCAAAAGTACTACGATTGACAATACTCCAAAATAATACATCCAGTTAAAATTTTTTGGGGCATAATATTCGGCCATATGCCGATTCCACTCTCTTTTTAGAGTGGGTAGCCTAGCATCTAGCCAGCTCGCAAAATCTGGATGCTTATCCATCAGGCGGTCTCCGCGTCAATTCCAATTACAATAATTGAGTCTGTTTCATACGAGTGAGGCGGAATTTCTAGATTAGTGGGTGCAGGAACTCCCGCAAAAACTCGTCCAGATAAATCGAATTTAGATCCATGACAGGGACAAAAGAATCCCCCAAGCCAAGAATCACCACCAAGATCTTCAGCTCCAACTTCTGGGCGATAAATGGGTGCGCAACCGAGATGAGTGCACAACCCAATTAGCACCAGGTATTCTTCCTTGCCGGGTTGTGTTCGTGCAAAACCACTAACATAACTTGGCTGATTCGCAGCCACAGAGTCCGAGTCTTTGAGTGCTTGTTGAGGGAAATTAGCAACAGAATCCAGTGCCTCTTTGGTTCTTCGGATAACATAAACCGGTTTTCCGCGCCACTCCACTACAATTCTCCCGCCGGGCTCAAGCTTCTCTATGTCAATCCTAACGGGTGCTCCCGCCGCTTTTGCTTTAGCACTTGGTTTCCAGGATGCAACAAAAGGCACCGAAGCTCCTATTAAACCTATTCCGCCCAGGACAGACGTAGCACCCGCTAAAAATTTGCGCCGAGTTGAGTTAACAGGAATGGCAGAGTGATCAGAAACAATTCCTTGCTTAATATCCACTGGAGTAATACCTCCCAATCTAATGATAACGCGAATCGAGATATTCCGCGCTCCATATCGTTAATATGATAATTGAAGTGCCCTTACAACGCAATACAGTATGGGAACATTAAACGCCGCAAATCTATGAATTTAAAGAAAAATACCGTGATAATGAGGTTTAATAACCAAATAAATCAGCCTACCTTTTGGAGAATTGAGGTCGCTTACGGGCTTTATGAAGACCCACTTTTTTTCGCTCTACTTGCCTTGCATCCCTTGTAAGAAATCCTGCTCTCCGGAGAGGTGCGCGAAAACTTTCATCATATTTCACTAGTGCGCGCGCAATACCGTGTCTGATTGCGCCAGCTTGTCCAAAACTTCCACCACCATTTACGGTAATTTTGATATCAAAGGTTTGAGGCGCCTCAACGACGTCAAGCGGTTGTCTGACGATCATTCGTGCCACCTCTCTGCCAAAATAAGTTTCAAGTGATCTATCGTTTATTCTGATGTCACCAATGCCCAAAGTCATGAAGACTCTCGCGGAAGACGTTTTTCGTCTACCCGTCCCATAATAATGATTAAATGACACTACTCATTCCTTTAAGATCCAGCCTCTGTGGCTGCTGCGCTCCATGGCGGTGAGCATCTCCAGCATAGACTCTCAACTTTTTAAGCATTTCCCTTCCCAACGGCCCACGAGGCATCATACCTTTCACAGCCAATCGAATAGCTTTTTGAGGCGACTTTTTATTGAGATCGCCATAATTAATCTCTTTGATACCCCCTGGATACCCAGTATGAGAATAATAAATTTTATTTTTTTCTTTATTTCCTGTAACAATAATCTTTTCCGCATTAATCACTATAACATAATCGCCGGTATCAACATGCGGAGTATATTCAGGCTTGTGCTTTCCTCGAAGGTAAGACGCTATCGCGACTGCTAGTCTTCCAAGTTTTAGTGAGTCAGCATCCACAAGGTACCAACAGCGTTGTATGCTCTCGTTTTTAGCCATGTAAGTTTTCATGTGATCGACCAATGGGGTGCGTGTTATCTTCGGAGGGATTGTAACGACTTGATTATTTTTTACAAGTCCCACTGGTAAAGAGTTAATCAATTTATCAGCAAAGGTAACCCAGAAACTACCGGCGATGTCCTTTGGATAAATACTTATGACTTTGCATCTCGATCAAACGGCTTTTAGTCCGCTGAAACTCTGAGGATAAAACCCCTCCGCAATTAAATCTTTCCAAAGGTAATTCTGCCGATATAACCAACTTTACCCCGCGATCATAAAATTCATCCACCATGCATATGAAGCGACGAGTGACATCTTGTTTGGTTTCATTCATCTCTGGCACTCCAGATATAAAAATCGTGTGAAAAAGGCAGGCAATCTCGATATAGTCAAGTTGACTTCTCGGTCCTTCACACAAATCGGAAAACTTGAACCAAGCTTGTTTGTCACAAAGTCGGTATGCCTGAATCTCCCGCTTCGCGATTTGAACCGTAGTGGTCTCTAAAACTTGACAATTTTCGTTTAATAAATTGTCGAATAATATGGTTAGCGCATGATCCGAACTAAAGCAGAGCGGGCTGTAAAATAGCGGTGCTTGGGTAAGAGCTCTTCGTCGATAATCAATTGTTCCCTTGAGGTTATAAACGGTACAATTCAATTTAAGAAGTTGAATCGCAGGAATGAAGCGTTGTCGTTGAAGACCATTTAAGTAAAGATCATCAGGGCAGCTATTTGAGGTAAACACCATACAGACATCTTTAGCGAATAAAGCATCTAATAACAAGCCCAGTATCATAGCATCAGTTATGTCATTCACGAAAAATTCATCGAGACATACAACCCTGACCTTTTTGGCTAATCGATTCGCTACCATGTTTATTGGATTAGGACTACCGTTACAGAGCCTCAATTCATCGTGTACCATTTTCATAAAACGATAAAAGTGTGTCCTCATTTTATTTTGAAAAGGGAGAGCTTCAAAAAAAATATCCATCAAATATGTCTTTCCGCGACCAACACTACCCCATAAATAGAGTCCCTTTTCCCGTTTCAAAAATCCAGACCAGTTAAGAAAGCGTTTGGCAGCAGTGAAATTCGGTAACGCTGGTGATTTTAACTTATGGTAGAGCTTGTCAAGGCCGTCAATAACTTCCAATTGAGAATGATCCAAAGACACACTATTGAGTCTTACGTCTTCTAAATAAAGTTCTCTTGGACTTGACATACTCAACTTTTAGACACGCCTCTGAAATTTGTATAATTTAAACTTAAGGGCCAAATTTACGCAATTAGTCGAAGGTAATTACTACACACCCAAATAAGTTTAAAATTAAGTGTTCTAGGTGTATCGTAAATACTTGTTGCTAAATTAAGTAATTTTAAACGAAACTACACAAAAGTTTTTTGAGGCTCTCTTAATGTTAAACACAGAAACTATCTTAATTCTAGCCATGACATTCATTGCCGGGATCACTCTTGGTTATTTTGCCAAATACAAATTTTCAAAAAGCACGGAGTCTAGCAGAAACACGTCTGAAGAATTGACGAGGATTCAAAAAGAATACGCAGAATACCAAGATTCGGTTAATCAACATATGATCAATCTGTCCCAACAAACTCGCAAAGTAGCAAAATATTATCAAGAAATTCATGAACAAGTTGCAATTAGCTCCACCCGTCTTGCAAGCCAAGAAATTAGCAACCAAATTCTGCAAAATCATGGATCATATTTCTTTCCAGACCACTTTAAAGAATCTTCAAGCTCTCAAAAAGCAAGAGTCGAGCCCCCTAAAGATTATGCGCCTAAGGTTCCCGGAGGAATTCTCAGCGAAGAATATGGCCTTCAAGACAGTGAACAAAATCCGGGAATCACTGACCAAAACGTTGATAGTAAAGATGAAAACAGCATTCATAAACCGTCCAAACCAGCTTTTAATTTTAAAAGTGCCGTCTAGCATGAGACTCCGTTGACCGAATTTTTAAATTTCTGATTTCTTTCATAATTTATCAAACAGGATTTTGGCTAAACATGCACATGGATTGAGACTTAATATGGTAATTCGTATTCTTAAAAACTACAAAAAAAAGAAAAGAATCAACAACCACTTTTGGCTTATCATTGGCAATGAAATCTGAACCAGCAAATTTTATGAACGAAGTGTGGCAAAACATAACCGCAGAAGCGAAAGCTGTAATAAAAAATGAACCTTTACTTGGGATGTTTTTGAATCGAACAGTTTTAAACCACAAAGATTTTGAAACGGCTCTTCATTGCCGTTTATTGAACGCACTTATGAATGATCATTTACCTGAAGATCTTTTGAACTATCACTTGACTCAAAACCAAAAGGCACACAGAGTAAAATCAGCAACTCTGGACATATTGGCCATTAACAACAGAGATTCAGCATGTAATTCCAATCTAGAGGCATTTCTCTTTTATAACGGTTTTTTAGCTCTCCAAGCCCACCGATTAGCGCACAGCTTGTGGTGCGATGGCTTTAAGGTGCTTGCTCTTTTGATTCAATCAAATACTTCAAGATATTATGGAGTAGACATTCATCCAGCAGCTAAAATTGGGGCCTCTGTAATGCTAGATCATGCCACTGGCTTAGTAGTGGGAGAAACTGCAGTTGTAGAGGATTGTGTCTCAATTATGCAAGGTGTAACTCTCGGAGGAACTGGTAAGGAGGATGGAGAGCGCCATCCTAAAATTCGGTGCGGAGTACTTATTGGTGCAGGTGCAAAAATTCTCGGAAATATTGAAATAGGTGAGGGATCCATGATTGGAGCTTGTAGTGTTGTGTTAAAATCAGTGAGGCCCCACTCCTTGGTTGTAGGTGTGCCCGGCCAGACAATAGGAACCGCTCTCTCAGAACACCCTGCTTTGGATATGAATCATTATTTTGAGGTCTAGTAATTACTTTGATATCACTGCATTTTACTCTTTATCGTTGGGCCCAGCTAAATGCCATTATTTGTTGAATGCTATTTTTATCTAGAAGCTGCATGATTAATCTATCAACACCCAAGGCGACGCCCGCGCAACTGGGTAGTCCAACATTCAAAGCTGCCAAAGCACTTTCGTCTTCCTCTAGGATTTTTTTATTCATCGCAATTCTCGCCCGTTTATCCCTGTCGAACCTACGATGTTGCTCTTTTGGGTCAGTTAACTCGAAATAACCATTCGCCAACTCTAAGCGGTTCAAGTAAACCTCAAACCGCCTGCTTACAAGCTGACCCTCTCGGTTGCAATGCAACTGAGCAAAAGCAGCATGACACTCGGGGTAGTCATACAAGAATACCAAGCCTCTCGGAAGCTTGGGTTCAATAACATTTGCAAAAAGGAAATTTAAACAATTGAAACGTGATTCTGGCCTCCATTTACGTCCAGCAATTGAGGAAACATGTCTCTGCAAATTTGATAAACATGCATCGTGCGGATCTATGCCCAAGTGTTGCTTAAAGGCATCTCTATAACTCATTGTCAAACAGCCAATGTTTGGCGCCAGTATATTTATAAGCTCGGCGATTTCAGCCATTAATTCATGCTCGTTCCATTCCACTCTGTACCACTCCAGCATGGTAAATTCTGGATTATGATTAACTCCAATTTCTCCTGCCCTAAAAGCCTTACCTAGGAAAAATATATCTCCACTACCTGCCGCCAGTAAACGTTTCATAAATGACTCTGGTGAGGTTTGTAAAAAACCTTCAACACGCTCATTAAGGACTTCAAAACTGTCAATGTAAGGGTCACTGACAGAGTAGTTTCCCAGAATTGGAACGTCCACCTCTAAAACACCTCTGTCGGTCAAAAAAGTTCTCAATTTGGCTACAATACGACTTCTCTCGACTAACGCAGAAATTTCAGCTGTAGGCTCCCAATTCTGGGCAACTTCAGTAGTCATCAACAAATCCTTAATCAGTTTTAATTTTTTTTAAATCCCTTACTCGACCTAAATAATCTCCAGACCTTGTATCAACTCGAATTTTCTCTCCACATTCTAAAAATAGCGGTACTTTTATCAAGGCTCCAGTGCTCAACACAGCTGGCTTCGTACCGCCCGATGCAGTATCTCCGCGCAATCCCGGATCAGTCTCTTTAATTTCTAATTCAACATGATTTGGAGGCGTTATCGTCAGCGGTACCGAATTAAAAAGCGTCACTACACATAAATCCTGCTCACTCAACCAGTTACAGGCATGCCCTACCGCTTTACTGTCAGCCTGATATTGTTCAAACGTGTTTGGTTCCATGAAATACCAAAATTCTCCATCCTCATACAAAAATTGCATTTCTGTATCAACAACATCAGCTGACTCGAGGGAATCCCCAGACTTAAGAGTTTTCTCAAGCACTCTGCCCGTTCTGAGGTTTCTGATTTTTATACGACTAAAGGCTTGTCCCTTCCCTGGTTTCACGAATTCATTTTCGAGTATTAAACAAGGTTCTCGCTCAAACATAACTTTTAACCCTGAACGCAAATCACTCGTTGAGTAAACAGTCATAGTTTAAGGTCTCCGCTAATGTTTGATATGCAGTATGTGATATAAGTACATTTAAAGCTAGATTTTGCTCAATCATCTAAACACTTGATCTCGCGGTCACTATATCCAAGTAAATATAGAATCCCATCCAAACCAAGATTTGAGATAGATTGTCTCGCTGTCGCTTTAACTAACGGCTTCGCTCGAAATGCAATGCCCAAACCAGCGATAGCTAGCATTGGCAGATCATTAGCGCCGTCACCAACAGCAATTACTTGCTCTAATCGCAGTCCCTCTTTTTTTGCTAATTCTCGCAGCAATTCGGCCTTTCGATGACCATCAATAATTGGACCTTTTATTCTCCCAGTAACCAACCCTTTTTCTATCTCTAATTCATTGGCAAAAATATAATCGACTCCTAAAATCGACTGTAAATAACGTGCGAAGTAATCGAAGCCGCCAGATACTATTGCAGTTTTAAATCCAAGTTGACTCAATCTCCTCACTAAATATTCAGCTCCCTCATTCAGGCTCAAACGGTTCGCAACAGAGTTTAAAGCTTTAAAATCTAAGCCTTTGATGAGCGCCAAACGCTGACGAAAACTTTCATCAAAATCGATATCTCCTCGCATTGCTGCGGCCGTAATTAATGCTACCTGACGGCCTACGCCCATTTCCTTTGCCAACTCGTCAATTACTTCTGCATCTATGAGGGTTGAATCCATGTCGAAAACAATTAACTGTCTATTACGTCGATAAATATTATCCTCTTGGTAAGCTAGATCAATATTATATGCTCCTGCAAGTTCTAATAATGAACGACGAAAGTGATCCAAATTATTCGGTGTACCCCGCGCCGAAAATTCAATGCAAGTTCTCCTCAAAACTTCATCTTTTTTTAATGGAACCCTACCAGACAGCCGCGTAATCTTATCGATATTCAAACCAACACCAGACATGACTTGAGTAATGGCTACCAAATGCCGACTCTCTAATTTTCGAGCCAATAAGGTAACAACATGTCTCGGCTTGCCTTGCTGATCAACCCAATTTGAATACCGTTCAGGCGCAATCGAAAAACACTTTACCCGCATATCCAATACCACCATTCTCTCCGAAATTTTTGAGACAACCATCGATTCAGTCTGCCCATCAACTAGAGCCGCGAGAACACCCAGATTCAATTGGTCATGGATGACTGCCTGTCCAATATCTAAAATGTCTGCATTAAATCTTGCAAGCACAGTCATGACCTCACTAGTAATTCCTGGTTTATCAACACCAAAGACATTGAGTAATAGTATTTTTTTCACTTGAATCTGGTCCCTGAAATTTTTAAGAGTGTTATATAAACGCGTCAATAATAGGATAGAATATCGATTAAGATTTTATTCCGGATAAAAATAACAAATGCGCCTCAACACTTTGACGAGGAAAACTACCGCCTTCGTGGTATTGACATATCTTATTTTCGGATTAACCAACTTAAGTTTCGTATCGCACCTTTCCCATCAACACGCAGATGAAATACTCACGTCAAAAGGAAATTTACTACTCAAAAATCTGCCAGAGCGACTTTCCACTGCAATGGATAATAACGATAATATCAGTATACAGGTTTCACTTAATCAAATCACAAAGGATCCCCTAATTTATAGTGCAAGTTTATATAATCGTACAAATGACATGAGAGTCCACAGCCAACGGGGCGGTAACATCCCATCTCAGTTGCAAATTTTAAGAGTACCCGTCAAATCAAAAATAAATCCGTCAGGATTTATTGAATTATCTTTGGATAAAGAGAGCGCCTTATTACCTTATCGCTGGGTGATAATCGCATGCTTATCATTTTGGACAATATTTACCGTCACAATAGCAATCACGTGCTTTAAATTCACCAAAAAAATATCCAGTCGAATAACCCATTTAAGCAACCGTTTACCAAACAAAAAGGCATTGCGTGGTGATGAATTAAAAATTCTTGAGCAACAAATTGAAACTCTGATAACTCCATCCGATGATCTTGAGGGTCACGGAAAAAGAACGAGATATTGCTCTATCGTGAGAGTTACGCTCTTTAATCGAAAATGTATTGCAAACCAACTTAACAGGGAAAATCAAGAGTTACTTTTTGAGAAATTAGACCTTTGTATAACGCACACAACAGCGTTGTATGGGGCAAGGCGTTTAGAGGGCGAGGAGGGCGTGCTTTACTTCGAAATACAATCCGCTGAGTGCTCTAAAAAGCACCTTTTAGCGAGCATGATGTGCATGTATGCCATGAAACGACTTCTAAGCAACCTTGCTAGCCAAATGGGCATTGAGCTAAAAGTTGGTTTTACTGCAGCCGGTAACACAGTCGTCACAACACCCCTCTTCCAATACCAAGAGCAAGTAAATGATCTCAAGAAATTTTGTGCTCGATTGTCTTGTAAGCTGGAGCCAGGAGCAATCTCGATTTTCACTGACGGTTTTTCCTGCGACGAGCTATCAACTATCGCTGTGCTATCTCAAAGCGATGACAATTTTTTTACTTTTAAGGCTTTTACTCCTAATCGTCAGGATCTCATGGATAAACAGATTCAGTATTTAGCAGATGTGTGCTTGACCAAAATAGTATAGCGCACTTACCTTGACAAATAGATGATCGGTAACTTAACTCAAAATTGTCAATTTCCTTCATCATTTATTTGCTGATCCATGTTTAAAGCAGGCATTCCGGAGGTAGTACCTCCAATTATCTTTGCTGGCACCCCAGCAACGGTCACATATGCCGGTACTGACTCTAATACTAAGCTTCCAGCACCGATTTTCACCCCCTCTCCCACGGCGATATCCCCCAACACTTTAGCACCTGCTGCAATAAGAACACCATTAGCAATTTTTGGATGTCGATCACCCGATTGCAACCCACTTCCTCCCAGTGTTACTGAGTGAAGAATTGACACATCATCACCGACAACCGCAGTTTCTCCGATTACGAGAGAAGTTGCATGATCGAGCATAACACCACCACCAATAATTGCTCCGGGATGAATATCTACCCCGTAATACTCTGACATCTTACTTTGTAAATACCTAGCTAGATAACGTTGATCTCGAATCCACAAGCTATGACAGATTCGGTATAGTTGTAGAGCTTGAAATCCCTTGTAAAAAAGAAGTGGAGTCACGTAATGATCACATGCTGGGTCGCGATCTAGATATGCTTGCAAGTCCCGACATGCGCATTGCACAATCTTATTGTCGAAATCCAACAACTCTGAAAATATATTTTCAAAATTAATGTCATACTCAGTTATTTTAAAAAAATGTGAACTTAAATTTTTTGCCAAAGCATCCGCAAAATTTGGTTTCTTAAGTATTCGCGCTTCCAGAAAGTCCCGAAGTGAGGGTTCTAGCGTTTGCATCATCCTTGCTTCTTCAAGCATTGTCTTCCACAAGTCTTTGGCATCAATCAAATCTTACCTCCCAAAATTAGCTAATATCAACAAAGATGTAGCGTCGATAAATCTCATATAAATTTTTAATAACAGTCGCGTGAAGGCTAATCTTATGAGTCATCAAGCACTTTTTTATTAGGTCTGGCGTCAATAAGTTAGCAAAATTCCTGGCTATCGGAGCATAGCTTAGATGCCATCTTTCCGGCGCTAATCCCCCATTGTCAATGTTATATGGTCTAAAGAATCCATTGTCAGAATCCAATTTTTTGTCCAACCAAGAATGCATAGGCGCAAACATACCACCTTCAATTGTTTCTTCGGGAACCAATCTTAATTGGTAGTTATTTGGCATAGCAGCACCATCAAAAACATCAATGTCCGAACCCCAATGATGTCGAGATGCTCCCGGGAGAGCAGACCACCTTAAAATTGCTTCAATTTTCTGAAAATCAGACAGTCCTTCAAGACTCAAAACTTTACCGTCACTACTCAAAACATCTCTTTGACCCGATAGCTTTCCATTCCATATTGAGGCTTGCTGGGAAAATGATCGATACCCACTGCAAACACACAAATTAAATCCTTCCTTCGCTGCTTCCGATTTCAACTCATTCAAAGGGTTGACTAATTGATGATGAATGAAAATGTTTTTGCACACTCCGGGCGATTCATATGCCGTCCACTCCACAACATGTCGATCCGTCATACCCGTTACAATATCACTATCATCGATCTCCAGATTCTTATGGTTTATTTCAAATTCAATCATTATCAATTTTCCAAAATTTCACCAAACAAGAGCTCCAGCACATATGATGTAATCTGTTGTTACTTGCCAAACCGTTAATCTCATCCACGTGCGTGCTTTTAGATTAATAAATCGACTGCCCGTGTCAAAGTAATGCCATATCTCGTCAAACTACATCTCATAGCTAAAATTTCAACTCCATCTTTTATCGCAGCCTTCAGAGCCGTCACATAATCGGGATCTATTTGTTTCGCTAAGCCTAGAGAAGTTACAGAACTTATTTGCACACAAAAAAAGAGTACAGCTCGGTGTCCCGAGGCGGCGACATGTGCAAGCTCCCTTAGATGCTTTTTTCCCCTTGAAGTCCGAGCATCAGGGAAAAGGGCGAAGTGATTACCCATATCGAACGAAACACTTTTCACCTCAACAAAACAATTTTGGTTTTTCCCTTTTAATAAAAAATCGACTTTACTATTTTCTACACCAAATTTTACCTCCCGCGCAATTGTTCTATAGTTAGTCAACTGTTCAATTCGTTCATCTTGCAATGCTTCAAAAACTATGGTGTTTGCCAATGCCGAGTTAATACCAGCCAAGTTTCCTGAAGAAGTGGTGACCTGCTCAAGTGTTCCCGAAAGTTTGCGGCGCGGATTATCTGATAAAGAGTACCAACAATCCGATCCTTCGACCATACAATTTCTCATTGCACCCGTGTTTGGACAGTGCAGAGTCAAAACATCCTTATCCAGGGTTTCGACCTCAGCAAAAAAACGTTTATAGCGTCTCAGAAACACACCTTGTTGTAATGGAGTCTTATATCGCAAAAATTTGAAACCTCCATTTTTGTTTTCGAGCATTTTATAGAAAGTTGCTCCCAATTAATCTGGCATGACAAGAAATAGGTATCAATTATGGAAAGATAAAGGAAGACACAGGAAATTTCTATGTTTTAAAAATTCTTCTTGAAAATTGTGGCTAAGCAATCTATAACGCTGGCGTAGATTTAAGTGTTAACACACAAGGATGGGTTAAGCAATGGCACTATCAGGGCAGTCGAATGAGTCAGAGACAACACAAAACAATGCAGTTAATACAAATAATAAAAAGACTACAGTCTTAACAATTCATGGATTACCCCGATACGAGGAAAAAATCGGTGAAGAATACATGAGTGAATCTCAACGAAATCACTTTCGCGCAATTCTGAAGGCTTGGCGTCAAGAACTTATGGAGGAGGTGGATCGAACGGTCAACCACATGCAAGATGAGGCTGCAAATTTTCCAGACCCAGCAGACCGAGCCTCTCAAGAAGAGGAGTTTAGTATAGAACTGAGAACGCGGGATCGTGAGCGGAAGCTAATTAAAAAAATTGATAAGACTCTAGTCAGAGTGGACGACAACGATTATGGCTTTTGTGACCAATGCGGAGTCGATATCGGTGTAAGGCGACTTGAGGCAAGACCAACGGCAAACTTATGCGTCGACTGTAAGACACTTGATGAGATTAAAGAAAAACAGATTACTGGTGGTTAATTTGATAGACCTAATCGAATGTCTCTCCCACAATACATCGGACGTTTTGCCCCATCTCCCACTGGACCTTTGCATTTCGGCTCTTTAGTTTGTGCACTGGCTAGTTATCTTGACGCAAAAAAATGTAATGGTACTTGGTTGTTACGAATAGAAGATTTAGACCCGCTGCGAGAAAGTATCAGACACGCGTCAACAATACAAGATCAGCTTGATATTCATGGTTTACATTGGGATGGTGAAATCTTATATCAAAGTAATCGTCTGCCGCATTATCAAGATATTATAGAGGACTTAAAACAAAACAACCTCGCATTTGACTGTGACTGTAATCGTAAAAGAGTCAAAGAATTAGGTGGAGTATATGATGGACAATGCAGAAATAAGATAAAGTTTCGAGGGGATGTCTCCACTCGTTTGCTTGTTGCCAAAACCGAGGAAACGAAAATTTTCATAAACGATGAAGTCTTCGGCGATTATTATCAAGATGTTTATAGGTGTGTCGGGGACTTTATTTTAAAGAGGCGAGACGGTTTTTTTTCATACCAGCTAGCTTCAGTTGTTGACGACGAGAAGCAACAAATTACCCATGTCGTTCGCGGCAGTGACCTTCTTCCAGTCACGCCAAGGCAAAGATACCTACAAAAATGTTTAAATTACCGAAGCCTCCGGTATGCTCATCTACCCCTCGTGGTTAATCTCGATAACCAAAAACTCAGCAAGCAAAGAAAAGCACCTGCCCTGCGAAATAAAGATGCCAATAAAACAATATGGCATGCGCTCAATATACTCCATCAGAAACCACCTAGCTATCTTTTCGGTGCTCCTTTAGATCAGATACTTTCTTGGGCAGTATGGAAATGGGATATTTCATTAGTTCCCACACAAAACCAATGTGTTATAAATGACATTAGTTCTCGAAGTGCATTCTGAAGAGGGAGTGGCGAAGACTAATTGGAATTTAATATGGTCTAATACTATAAAAATAGAAATTCAATTCTCAAATCTTGTCGAACCATAAAGATAGTTATTGTAATCGGTTGATCTTCTGTTAAAATCTATTACGTGGATATTTTTCTAGTAAAAGTAGACGCTAAAATAACAATAAATAACTATAAAAAACTTTTGATACTGAAAGAGTGGTCTCAGACTGAAAGACTAGTCTTCGACCTTTGGGAGGGGCTATTTTTTAGCCCCTCATTACGTATCGGCTGAGTGAAGCAAAAAATGCCTCCTGGCGCTGTTCACATCCTCATTACCTACTGAAAGTTAAATGTAGTTATGCTTTACAGCGTCAAAAAAAAACCTAAACCCAGAAATCTTTTAAAGAAAAACGCCATAGGAGTGATCATTCCTGACGGTAATCACCCACTTTCGCCGATGCACATGAGTTCAGGGTCATGTGAAATTGTCACCAAATTGCAAAAATCAGGTTTTGATGCCTTCCTCGTGGGAGGGTGCGTCCGCGATGCTCTCCTGGGTTTAAATCCAAAAGATTTTGATATTGCCACTAATGCAAATCCAAAAGAAATAAAACTATTATTTAATCGAGCTAAAATCATTGGTCGTCGATTCCAAATAGTGCATGTTCAACTTAACAGAGAAATCATTGAAGTTACTACGTTTAGATCAAATCAAAAACACCACCGTTCTGACCATTTGCGTCACCAAACTAAAACCGGAATGCTGACCCGAGACAATGTTTTTGGGAGTATCAAAGATGACGCGAACCGTCGAGATCTATCAATTAATGCCCTTTATTATAATCCTTCTGATAATAGTATCCACGATTTCCTTGACAGTCTTACCGATATTAAAAAAAATATCATAAGGATAGTCGGAGACCCAACCGTTCGATTTAAGGAGGATCCAGTTCGACTTCTCAGAGTAGTGAGATTTTCCACAAAATTGAACTTTAAAATAGATAAAAAAACCGCTGAACCTATGCACAGGCTAGCCAACACACTACAACAAATCCCTGCCCCCCGTCTGTTCGAGGAATGCTTAAAACTTTTTTTAGGTGGTCATGCTTATGCGAACTATAAGCTCTTAGTCAAATATAATTTTATGTCCTACTTAATGCCCTTTTTTGCAGAGAGCAAAGTCGAAGCAGATCGCGCCAAACGGTTGGTTTCAAAATTATTAACCAACACAGATCAAAGAGTTCACGCTGGTAAACCCGTCACACCAGCATTTACTTTCGCTGCCTTATTGTGGCCCGCGGTGCAAAAAGAATCACTCAAACATATGCGAAACGGAAAGACTGTCCAAATCTTAAAAATGCTTGCAGCTGATGGCGTGATCTCAAAACAAATACAAATTATTGCGATTCCTAGGCGCTACACAACTGCCATGAAAGAGATCTGGCAATTACAAGGCCCCCTACAAAAAAAAGAACGAGCAGCGCGTTTAATGGGTCACCCACGATTCAGAGCTGCTTATGATTTGTTGCTTTTACGCGAGGAATCTGGTGAGTCTCTTGGTGGCGCAGGAATATGGTGGACAAAATATCAGGAACAATATCCACAGAATCGGCTGAACAAGTGCAAGACCCCAAAAGCAATTTCACCTAACATATCGAGGCGACGGAGGTACTTTCTCCCAAAATTTAAGGATGGCTCTTAATGTCAACAGCTTTTATTGCTCTTGGCAGTAACCTCTGTAAGCCAGTGTCGCAAGTCGAAAAGGCATTATGTGCGATTGACAAGCATTATTTAATAAAACTTGAAAAGGTATCCGCATTTTACAGTAGTCCAGCCATCGGGCCTGGCGTACAACCATCATACTGTAATGCAGTCGCGCAAATATCCACACTTCTCTCTTCTGAAAAACTCCTCAAAGTATTACAAAAAGTAGAGGAAAATCAGGGGCGGCAGCGGGAAAGGAAATGGGCTGCAAGGACAATAGATCTTGATATATTAATGTATGACCAATTATCTTCAACATGTCGACAATTACTACTTCCGCATCCAAGAATGCACAAACGCGCTTTCGTGCTAAAACCACTGAGTGATTTGCTAACAGAAAATTTTGTTTTACGCAATGAATCTATCTCCCAACTATTGGACAAATGTCGAGACAAGAGTAAAGTAAAACTTATTCGTCGTTATGACTTAAAAGCTCGGAGATCTTTTTGAAAACCCATATCGAACAGTTAAAGCAAATTAACTCTTCAAAGAGTTCTCTCCCGAACTATATTGTAATCGAGGGTCCCATAGGTATCGGCAAAACCACATTAACTTTAGAACTAGCTCAAAACTTTGGTGCTGAAACTTTGTTAGAAGATGCGAGTGTAAATCCGTTTCTTGAAAACTTTTACAAAGATAGGTTGAGTGCAGCATTACCAACGCAACTCTACTTTCTTTTCCAACGAATTCAACAGCTTCAAGAAATGCGTCAAGTAGACATTTTTAAAAAAATATTTATTAGCGATTTTTTTATCCAAAAAGATCCATTATTTGCCGGGGTAAATTTAAATAATGATGAGTATCGACTCTACCAGAAAGTTTTTACCAATGTTATCAGAGAGTTACCAAAACCCGATTTAGTAGTTTATTTGCAAGCATCGACAAAAACACTTTTTGATAGGGTAAAAAAGCGTGGGAGAGTTATTGAAAAAGAAATCGAATTTGAATATTTAGCGGAGATCAATGATGCTTACACTCAATATTTTCATCATTATTCTGAAACACCGCTGCTGATAGTGAATACCAATCAAGTAAATTTTTCTGAGAACAAATCTGATTTTCTTTATCTTGCTCAACAAATTAGTAAAGTAAAAAAAGGTCGGCATTACTTCAATCCTATACCACTTGATTGAAATTTTGATGGTGTGATTTTTACTCGCGTAGTGATTTTAATATAAACTAATTGATTTGAAACAATACAACTGAAAGCTAGGTTTTTATTGATGGTTACAATCACCGATTTAAATAAAATGAAAACTCGGGGAGAAAAATTTACCGCGCTTACAGCTTATGATTATAGTTTCGCTAAAATCATTGAAAGCGCGGGTATCGAAATCATACTAATTGGGGATTCGCTGGGCAATGTATGCCAAGGACACCAAACAACAATTCCTGTATCGATCGGTGACATGGTCTATCACACCGCCTCCGTATCCCGAGGAGTAAAGGAAACTTTTGTCATAGCTGACATGCCATTTTTGTCCTACGGTACTACCCAGAATGCTTTGAAAAATTCTAGTAAACTAATGCAAAATGGGGCAAAAATGGTAAAGCTTGAAGGCGGACATTGGTTATCCGAAACGGTTTATCAAATGTCTGAGCGTGGTATTCCAGTGTGCGGTCACTTAGGGCTAACACCCCAATCAGTCCACAAACTTGGAGGATATGCAATCCAAGGGGCTGATTCAAAAGCCGCTGACAAAATTTTTAGTGATGCCATGACTCTGGAACAGGCCGGGGCGCAGCTGTTAGTCGTGGAGTGTATACCTTCAAGCCTGAGTAAATTAATCACAAAAAAACTACAAATCCCTGTGATTGGTATCGGTGCTGGGCCCTGCACTGACGCACAAATACTTGTTCTCTATGACATCCTTGGAATTTCGGGCCAAATACCAAGGTTTGCTAGAAATTTTTTGCTCGATAATAACTCAATTATATCCGCATTAAAAAATTATGCATCGGCTGTCCGAAACTCAACATTTCCAACTTCAGAGCACTTTGTGGAATGACATTTTTGTTAGATAAACGTTTGTCTTTAAGTCGATGACACTCGTTTGGATTTGGGTTGATGAACTACAATTTGTGCAGTAAGGTCAATTTGTTTGAAACCAACATCTCCAGAGAGATTATTCAGGGTGTTTTTTGTTTCCTAACGTATAATACCAAATTGTGGTCAACTAATTCGTATCCATGCCTTGCGGCGATTTTTCTCTGTATTTCCTCTATCTCAGGATCATGAAATTCTATCACTGTCCCCGTTTCCGAGCACACCATGTGATCGTGATGTTCACCTCTATTCAATTCGTAGACAGCCGGCCCATTGTCAAAATTATGCCTATTCACTAAATGAGCACTCTCAAATTGAGCTAGGACTCTGTATACAGTAGCGATTCCGACATCCTCTTCAGCATCAATAAGCCTCAAATATATATCCTCCGCAGTCATATGAAGCTCTGATTGCTCAAGGATATGAAGGATCTTTACTCTAGGCAAAGTAACTTTAAGTCCTGCTTTCTTTAGCTCTTTATCGCTAGTTTCCATTTTTAAAGCTTCAAACAAGAGTTAATTTAATTTATAGTTTTGTTTTTGCAGTTATTGAAAAGACCAATGTTTATGTCAACACCCGCGAAAATAGTCTCAATAAGCTTGGCTATTGTCTCCTTTGCATGTAGTACACCACAATTTCCGAGCGTCCACAAAGTTTCCATTCAACAGGGAAATATTGTGACACAAGATATGGTAAATCAGCTAGTACCTGGGATGACAAAAGAACAAGTAAAGTTTATCTTGGGAACACCGCTGATTAAAGATAGCTTTAATCAAAATCATTGGATATATCTAAACAATGTTACTAACGCTCGTTCTCAAAAAAAAGAAAAACGGTTGGAAGTATTCTTTAGCGAACAAAATAAACTGAGTTTGCTTCGAGGAGATTACCGTCCTAGTGATGCCAAACTCGGTAATTCTCTATCAGAAACTGAGGGTCACTAAAGCGGGCGGCCGGAAATCTTGAATGCTTTGCTTATTAAGCACCACTAAATTTTCAATGAACAATGTTGAAACCAGTATGAATAAATTTTTAACGCTCCTCACTTGGCGTTAATCAAGGCGCTCCTTTTTTGACATTACGACTGTAGGGATAAAAGGTCCTTCACAATTAATCGATTCCGTGGGTTCAACCTTTAAATAACACGGCTTAATTACTCACTCCAAATAAAGATAATCAGCACGTCGGCAGATCGTTTCAACCAAGTCACTTGCAATATTTGTAAGTATATTTGAGGCTAATACATGCATCGCAAAACTTTTGAACTCATAGTCCAGAACTAATGAGACCCTCGAAGCTGATTCACTTACTTCTTGGAAGGTCCACCGCCCATCCAATAAATTAAAAGGCCCCTCTTCCAACAACATATTTATGCCAAACGGAGGATTGAGTGTATTTCTCGTCAAGACATTGATATTCACTCCTGCTTTTTTTAAATCTAGCCTGGCTAACATTTCTTGATTGCTACTTTTGACAACCTCTGCCGAAGAACAATACGTCACAAATTCAGGGTAACGTTCTACATCATTTACCAAATCATACATTTTCCTTGATGAATGTTTTACTACTAGCGAACGTTTAATTCGAGTCACAGTTACACCGAAGAAAACTTATCATAAATGCCCATCAAAAAAATGATTAGCACAGCAATGGTAGCAACGTAACGCAACAGCCATAGCCATAGCCATAGATATTTAGCTTTTAAATCAATCATTTGTGCTCTTACAAGATCACGCCGCATTATAAACCCGGCAAAAACGGCTATCGCAAAGCCGCTTAGCGGTAACATGATATTTGCAGTCAAAAAATCTAATGCATCAAAAAACGTGAATCCGGCAACTTTTATATCCTTAGCAATATTAAAAGATAAAACTGTCCCAAGTCCCAGAGTCCAGACTATAAAGGATAAAAAGATACTTGCTTTTGGGCGAGAAATTCTTTTTTCTTCTATTAACCATGCAACAGCCGGTTCCAGAAGTGAAATTGCTGAACTCCAAGCCGCAATAACCACAAGAAAAAAGAATAAAAAACTTAACAGTTGTCCACCAGCCATATTACCGAAGGCTACTGGTAAACTAATAAACATCAATCCAGGGCCCGCACTTGGTTCTATACCAGGAGTTGCAAAAACAATTGAAAAAATCATCAAACCTGCAACAATAGCTACTACACTATCTAAAATGGCTACTGTAAGAACCGTTCTACCTATACTAGCCTCAGCTGGCATATAAGCTCCGTATGCCATAATCGCGCCCATTCCGATGCTCAAAGTAAAAAAAGCAAGACCCATTGCCTCTAGAACTGCCCTCCAAGTAATGGATTCAAAGTCAAAAGCAAATAAAAACATCCATGCCGAATAAAAGTCACCCTTCACAACAGCGAGTAACATCATAACGATCAACAATAGGAATAAAATGGGCATTAAAATAGTGATTGCCCTTCCCAATCCTCTCTGAACACCAGCGGCAACTACAAACAAACACAATGCAAGGAAGGTACTCTGCCACAAAACTAAGCGAAGCGGATCACCCACCAAATTTGAAAATACAAGCACTGCATCATCGCCACTTAATTTATCAAGAACACCCTTAGCGGTTAACGTGAAGTAATCCATCGCCCACCCAGCAATGACAGCATAAAAGGATAAAATCAAAAGAGCAGAAAAAATACCAACCCACCCAATATGCCGCCAACCAGAGCGACTCCCACTTACAACGACGGCGTGGTGCATCGCGTTAATAGGACTTTTACGAGCTGCTCTGCCTAAAAGAACTTCAGCCATCATCACCGGTACTCCAATTAATAAAATACAAACCAAGTAAATAAGCACGAAAGCTCCGCCGCCAAATGTCCCTGCTACGTACGGAAATTTCCAAAGATTTCCAAGACCAACAGCTGAACCAGTAGCAGCAAGTATAAAAGTCCAACGACTACTCCAAATACCATGCGTACTCTTTGACTGAACATCCATTTTTTTTTCCTAACTCAAACTGTCTTAATAAATTCGTACCACTATATTTCGGGAAGATCAGTTAAATTAATAATCGAACCTTCCTATCATGAAACCTGTATAGGTATCATAACCAGACTGAAAGTAAAAAGGGAAAAACGGTGACAATAGTAGCGTCAAGCGTATAATTACGCAATGTCGACGCAAAAAGCAAAAAAACTTACCGAAACAATAGCCCTTAATAAAAAAAGTAACCGCGACTACTTTATTGATAAAAAATATGAAGCAGGGATTGCCTTGCTCGGCTGGGAAGTAAAGAGTCTTCGGGCAGGGAAAATCTCTATTACTGAAAGTTACATTCACATAAGAAACTATCAAGCATGGTTGATAGGGGCGTTAATCACGCCATTGGCGACTACTTCCTCAACAAGTATGATTGAACCAGCGCGCGTAAGAAAATTATTACTTAATAGAAACGAACTATCTGATCTGCAAACTCAAGTTGACCAAAAAGGTTTTACATGTGTATGTATTGCAATGTATTGGAAGCGTTACCTTGTCAAATGTGAGATAGCGCTAGCGAAAGGAAAAAGACTTCATGATAAACGCTTCGATGATAAAAAGCGCGATTGGGAAATTCAAAGACGGCGACTTTTGCGGACTTCAACCTGAAAGATATGAACTAAAAACTAATCCCAAAGAAAATAATTGAGCTGTATTTAATTTGAGCATCTGGATGACAGAAATCATTTGTCACCGTTGCGACGGATGGAAAAATGGCCACTAATGGTTTCATCAATTGGCGTTCTTAAACTTAAAATTAAAGGGTAGACCATGTTGATTCTCTTTTAAGCGGAACACCCTGTGCTAATACAGCTGTGTCAGACTTTAGTCTTTCGTCCTGGCTCTAAACTCTGTCTAGACGGAAAGCACTCACCAGCAAAATTGGTTCCATTCGCTTCTTGTCCCAAAAGAGAATCTGAATTGTTCCTTATATCTGGCATGACGCAAGCCAGTTTATGACCCAGAAGGTTTTCAATTGGCTCTAGCAGAAATGCATCATCCTCGCACGCAAAACTGATAGAAACACCTGTGTGCCCCGCTCTTCCAGTGCGGCCGATGCGATGAATATAGTCCTGCGGTTCTTCAGGCAAGGTGTAGTTTATCACGTGACTAACATCGTCAACATGTATGCCGCGCCCAGCAACATCTGTAGCTACCAATATCCTGATTGATCCACTTTTAAAAGAATCTAAAGTTTTCAGACGCTTAGACTGAGGTACCTCGCCGGACAAAATACCAACTTTGAAACCCTTTTTGCGTAATTTGTAGTGGAGATCTTTACAAATATCCCTTCTATTCGCAAAAATCATCACACTTTCTACTTTTTTTTGGCTTAAAATTTGATTCAACAGAGCAAATTTTTCGACAGCCGTCGTAATATATACTTTTTGAAGTACTGTGTCCGTAGTTACTTTGTCAGCACCTAGCTCAAGACGTACCGATTGTTCTGTCCATTGTTCTGCCAGTCGAATAACATCCTCGGAAAAGGTTGCAGAGAATAACAGCGTCTGACGATCTTCTTTACGTGGCGTCAAACGCACTATTCTGCGTACCTGAGGAATAAAGCCCATGTCTAACATCCTATCCGCTTCGTCAATCACCAGAATCTCGATCTGGTCCAAATGTATGTCTTGGTTATTCGCAAAATCTAATAAACGTCCGGGAGTTCCAACAAGAATATCACAGTGTTCTGATTCTATTTGCTTGAGTTGTTTACCATAATCCAAACCTCCCACAAGAGCATGAACTTTGATATTGGTGAATCGCGTAAGCTTTAACGCATCTTCTGCTATTTGTAACGCAAGCTCTCGAGTCGGGGCCAAAATCAAGGCACGCGCATCTCCGACATAACGCTTTCCTTCAATTGCATAGTTTATCAAATCATTCACAATACTTATTAAAAAGGCTGCGGTCTTACCCGTTCCAGTCTGTGCTCGACCAACTATATCGTGACCGTTGAGAGAGTATGGCAAAGATTGTGCTTGAATTGGGGTGCAATATTTAAACTTCATTGCTGCCAATCCTCGCATCAATTCTAATGGGAGGGAAAAATCATGAAAACGAACTTTATTCGTACTCGGTTCTACGACAAACTGATCTAAAGACCAAGCTGGTCCAGCTGCATCCTGTATTTTAACTTCTCTGGACTCCGCACGTGTTTCATCATTGAGTTTATGCTTTGCCTTGTCTGGCTGTGCGGTCAAATTATCTTCTCACTATCTGCTTGAGAATTTAATTGTACCATTTCTTGAGGAATATGTTTTATCCGTTCTAAAAGCAATCCAAATAACTGATATTTCTTTAACATGAACGTCTTGTGCATCCGAGCGTGACTCGCTCCCGTCCGTTTAAATCCGAGTGAGTCGAAACTTCTGAATATCCTCTGGACAAAAATAATTTTCGGACCTCTAAACCTTGATCGCATCCATGTTCCACAAGAAGCCATCCACCGTGATGCAAAAAATTAGGCGACTGGGAAATAATATACCGTAAACTATCTAAACCATCGACACCAGACACCAATGCCTCCTTGGGCTCAAAGCGGACTCCATCGCCGTTCAGGCTCTCATCGCCCATTGCCACATATGGAGGATTACTTATAATTAAATGAAATCGACGCGCCACCAATGGACTAAACCAATCACCCGCCAAGAAATCGACATTTTTCAACCTCAAACGAAACCCATTTGATTTTGCTATTGCTAGAGCATTGGTATTTTTTTCAACCGCAACTATGCTCCAATTCGTTCGTTCGCTAGCTAAGGCTAAAGCAATCGAACCGCTGCCGGTGCCCAAATCAAGCACCGAAGCGTGTGGTCCTAAACTGACCGTCAAAGCAATCTCCACGAGCAACTCTGTTTCAGGACGAGGTATCAATGTGTGTGAATTAACTTGTAGAATCAACGACCAAAATCCATGTTCTCCAGTTAAATAGGCAATTGGTTCTCCCATTAATCTCCGAGCAAATAATGACTCAAAATTTTTCAGATTATTGGGTGTAATTTCAGCATAAGGCCAAGTATGCAAGAAGCTAGTATCACGGCCTATGATTCTACAAATAATTCTTTGTGTATCCAAGACTGGAGAATCGCTTATTTTTTGAAGCTCGGAAGCTCGCCCTAGTAAGTCTAAGATTGATGTCAAAAGAAAACTACCTATTCCGCAATTTTTGATAATTGTGATGCTTGAAAATCGTTTGTAAGCTCTTGCACAATCTCGTCCAAATCGCCCTCTACAATTTCGGGAAGCTTATAAAGCGTTAGATTGATGCGATGATCAGTGAGTCGTCCCTGAGGAAAATTATAAGTTCGGATACGCTCTGAACGATCACCACTTCCTACTAGAATTCGTCGTTTTTCATCCTCCTCACGAACAAGTGCATCATTTTGAGCCGAACTTAATCTAGCCTGAAGTACTGCCATGGCTTTAGCACGATTTTTATGCTGTGACCTCTCATCTTGACATTCAACCACGAAACCAGTGGGTATATGAGTCAGTCGAATCGCAGAGTCAGTTTTATTTACATGCTGTCCACCCGAACCTGAGGCTCTGAATGTATCTATACGAAGGTCTGACTTGCTAATTGCAATTACGTCTCGTTGATCAGGCTCTGCAAGTATAGCCACTGTGCATGCCGAGGTGTGAACTCTACCCTGTGATTCGGTTTCAGGTACCCTCTGCACTCTGTGGGCGCCAGATTCGAATTTCAATTTTGAATAAACATCCCTACCGCTAATCCTTGCGATAACTTCTTTAAACCCACCATGGTCTCCCATATGGGAACTAACGATCTCCACTTTCCAGCCCTGACGCTCAGAATATTTACTATACATCCTGAAAAGATCTCCCGAGAAAATCGCTGCTTCATCACCTCCCGCGCCTGCGCGAATCTCCAAAAACACATTCTTGTCATCATTTGGATCCTTTGAGAGTAAAGATTGTTGCAGATCATTTTCAAGTCTCCTAAGGCTTTTGTTGTTGATTCGCAACTCTTCTTGTGCCAACTCACGGATACCGTGATCAGGATCTTGCAACATACTATTCAAGCCCTTAACTTCATCTAAGACTTTGGTATAAGTCTGGTATAATGTTACTACAGGATTCAACTCAGCGTATTCTTTCGAAAGAAGCTTAAAGGAGTCTGTCTCATTGAGGGTTCTTTTGTCGCTTAAAAGGGCTGATAACTCATCAAAACGATCACACAGCGCCTCTAATTTCGCTGCGATCGATTCTTTCATCACAACACTGCACTATTGAAAATGTTGACGAGGACAACGAAAAATTTGACCATATTTTGGTTACTCGGCAGTCAACCCAAACAAGTCTTTGGTTACGTGTATTGTATCTTCACGACCCTCTTCACCAGCCAACTTTAGTCGAGTGGTAGGCTTGTGCATCAATTTATTTGTCAAATTACGAGCGAGCGTGTTGATAACCTCCTCTGAATCTTGACCACGTCTTAGAGACGACAGCGCTTTTTCAACTTCCACATCGCGAAGCATTTCTATACTTTTCCGAAATGCCCTTATAGTATCCACAGCATTTAAGGCTTTTTGATGCCGAGTCCAGCTTTTTATCTCCTGCTCAATAATAATATCAGCCGCATCAGCCGCTGAACGTCTGGATTCCAAACCATCTTGAATAACATTAGTCAAATCATCCACGTTATATAAATACACATCTGACATTTCATCGACCTGCGGCTCTATGTCCCTAGGCACTGCTAAATCAATCAGCAACATTGGTTTTTTTCTGCGCTTTTTTACAGCATCTTCTACAGCACCTTTGCCTAAGATGGGTAACTGACTGGCTGTAGATGAGATCAAGATATCTGCTTTATGCAAATGTTCGGGAATATCAGAGAGTAAAATAATTTTAGAGGCGAAATCTTGTGCAACATCCCTTGCCCGACTGTGAGTTCGGTTTGCAACGATAATTTCACCCAATCCCTGATCTCCAAGGTGCCGAGCAACAAGTTCTATTGTTTCACCTGCGCCAATAAGAAGTGCAGTTTTAGATTCAAAATCGGAAAAAATTTGTCTTGCTAACCGAACAGACGCGTACGCTACTGAAACTGGATTCTGACCTATGGCCGTTTCAGTGCGAATACGTTTGACAGTGGAAAAGACGTGTTGGAAGACCTGATTTAAGCCAGAGGATACTGTGCCAGCTTCACGACCCACAGAATAAGCAGACTTGATTTGCCCAAAAATTTGCGGTTCGCCAAATACCATTGAATCCAATCCACTTGACACCAGCATCAGATGTTTGAGTGCAAGTAAGTTTTTGTGGCAGTAAAAAGCATGTTTGAGCTTATCAAACTGCAGGTTTCGGTTCCTCGCAAGCCAGAGTAATAAATCATAATCGCAAACGTCACCCACACCATATAGTTCAGTGCGATTACAAGTTGATAATAATGAAACTTCTTTCAATCCAGTCTCACGCACAGCCGAGTGTAACGCCTCAATGATTTCTTCTGGAGAAAAATGAATTTTCTCTCGAATCTCAATACCCGCCGATTTATGATTGACACCAAAAACTAAGATATGCGTTGCCCCTCTCTTCAAAACAAGATCTAACAAATTACTTGTGATATCACAAGACATGCTCTCACCCAGGGATTATAGCTTGGGGAACAAAATCATGTAGATAATTTTTATATCTCACAGTATTAATGTACGGTCGTCACAGTATTCAAGTTTTATTATCGTAATCTGTTTTGTACGTTGTCTTCACTTCAAATAACCGTGACAATGTCTACATGAGACACTTTTTACCCTTGATATTAATGTGCCTGTTATTTGTTCCTGCTCTGCATGGATGTTCTTATCTTTTGAACTCAGATCCTGCCGACGATCTTTCTGAGGAGTTGGATGCTCAGCCGGCACTCAATAAGACCAGACAGGACACCATCAAACCTTTCGATGAAGAAACACTATACCAATTGCTGGTGGCTGATATCGCATTGATCCGCGGGCAATACACCACCGCTTTGTCAAAATACAGGTCACAAGCAAAATATACTCGTGATGAGGCGATAACGGCAATGGCATTTGGGATAGCGCAGCATGCGCAAGACGGTGAAGCATCACTGGATATGGCGGCGTTGTGGCTAGATATAAATCCTCTAAATAACGATGCATATAGGGCAATGCTCCAAGCATATTCCATCCTCGAAAATGCAGTAGAAGCCCTACCATACGCAGCCTGGCTCTACAAAAAAGAGGGAATTGATAGCGCGTTTTTAGCGGTAACGACTATCGCAGAGGGTAGAAAAAAAACACAAATAAAACAATTAATACAGGCATATAGAAATGTTGATCTGCCAGCGGAAAAGAAAGTAACCAGTGAACTGGCTGTAGCAATGTTATTAAGAGAAGCCGGCGAACTAGTCGAGGCAAAACATGTTGTAAAAGATTACATCAGTAAAAAACCAGATGATGTTCGAGGGCCACAGATTCTGGCGCAGATACTTCAACAACAAAAACAAACTGAAGACGCTATACTACTCCTTCAGCAAGCCTTACAAAGTTTCCCAGACAATAAAAAACTTCGTCTGCAGTACGCGCGTTTACTCACGACCTTTGACCGCTCCAAAGGCTTACACCAATTAGAACTATTACGAAAAACTTACAAGAAAAGCGAAGAAATTAACTTTTTATTGGCATTACTGTACTTAGATGATAACAAATATATAAAAGCCGAAAAACTCTTAAATCCATTAACAGCAAGTTACCGATATTCTTCGGAGGCTCACTACTATCTCGGCTACATACACGATAAGAACGAAAACTTCAGTGAAGCAATACATAACTACAAAAAAGTGTTAGGAGGAAGCAATTTCTTAGCTGCTACATCGCGTGTTTTTAACTTACTAATACAAACCAGCAGCCTTGCAAATGCAAGCAACCATATCAATATGTTGCGTTCTAAAGTTCCCGAACTAAGTAAAGATCTTTTTGAGTTGGAATCTAACATATTAATAAATATCAAAAAACCTTATATAGCGCTTGAGATTCTTGCAAGAGGTTTAGACACCCACCCCCATGACGTTGGCTTGCTTTACACCAGGGCAATGTTGGCAGAACAGCAGGGCGATTTTTCGTTAGCTGAATCTGACTTGCTAAACATCATTTCGCGTGATCCAGATAATGCCCATGCGCTCAATGCCCTTGGATATTTGATGCTACTACACACTGATCGGTTGGATGAGGCGTCCCAACTAATTAAACGAGCTTATATTTTAAAACCAGAAAGCCCTGCAATTATTGATAGCATGGGATGGGCGCTGTTTAAACGAGGTAAAATTAAAGAGGCTCTCGACTTTTTAAAGCAAGCTATGGCAAAAATGCCAGATCCTGAAATCGCAGCGCATCTTGGTGAGGTTTATTGGGCTTTAGGTGATGAAGCGCAAGCAATCGAAGCATGGCGTAAAGGGTTAAAAAACAATCCTGACGCATTACAAATCATGAGCACAATGAAACGTTTGGGGATCTCTTTACAGGAGCGAAACGATAATTGAGAAAAATAGCCGTAATCTCAATCATAACTATTCTTTATGGCTGTGGCACCATTACACCGGGCCATGACACGACCCAAACAAGCAATTGGAAAATTCATCAGGCTTCAATATTTTCTCATAACAGATGGCAGGCAGTCGCTAAAATGTCGGTGCAAAGTCCACAATACTCGGGATCGGTGCGGCTTGACTGGAAACAATTAGATGAAAATTTCTCAATTATACTGGCAGGTCCACTCGGGCTTCAAAATATATTGATGACGGGGGATAGTGATGAGGCAGTGATACACTATAAAGGGAAACGCAAAGTGGGATCACCTAATTTGTTAATAAAAGAAATTATCGGTATTCCTCTCCAAATCAGCGCCTTAGCATATTGGCTAAGGGGTATTCCTTCTCCAAATTTAATCCAAACAAACTTGTTAATTCATCCTGAGGGGCAAGCACATAAGTTTGAGCAAGCTGGTTGGTCGTTAGAATTTGACAAATATAAACCGACGCCATTTGGAAGTATGCCTAAAAAAATTTTAGGCTCAAACAAAGAGCGATCATTTAAACTAATCATTTCACAATGGTCAAAAATAAAAATTTAAGCATGCTAAATTATCCACGATCTCTCAGGCTACCAGCCCCTGGGAAACTGAATCTTTTCTTAAACATCTTGAATCGTCGACGTGACGGATTCCACAATTTGCAAACAATATTTCATTTACTTGACACTGGCGATTTCATCACACTCGATTTCCGAGGAGATAAAAAGATCTTGTTTAACTTCCAAAACGATACAATAAATCCGTCAGATAATTTAGTAGTTCGCGCAGCGAAAATGCTTCAGACCACCACTGGAGTAACGTCCGGATGCGAAATATCACTTCACAAAAACATACCAATCGGAGCCGGTCTGGGCGGTGGTAGCAGCAACGCCGCGACCACTTTAATCGGGTTAAACTTCCTTTGGAATTGCAATCTAAACACAAATCAACTCGCAAATATTGGGAAAAACCTCGGCGCAGATGTGCCTGTGTTCGTGCGAGGGTTTAGTGCCTCAGCTGAGGGTATCGGTGACATCCTGAACCCAATTTCACTGCCTGAAATTTGGTATTTGATAGTGGTGCCAGGCCTACATATTTCCACAAGAAGAATATTTTCACATCCCGAATTGACAAGAAACTCCGCACCGATCAAAATGTCGTCGTTAGATATTACTCAGTTAGTAAATGGGTTTTCATATAAAAATGATTGTCAGGAAGTTGTAGAAACCCTGCATATTGAAGTGAAAGAAGCGATGAAATGGTTAAAAACGTTTGGTGCTCCACGCTTGACGGGGACAGGTTCAGGCGTGTTTTGTAGTTTTCAACTCCGTGTCAACGCTGAGAGGGTGCAAAAAAAAGTACCAAGTGGGTGGAGATCGCTCGTCGCAAAAGGCGTTAACCGATCTATTCTGCATGAGCAATTAGAGATTATCATTTAGCTCATTGATGATTTAATTGGGGCGTCGCCAAGTGGTTAAGGCAACGGGTTTT
>CENU01196537.1_pt1 | contig 77181 bp, 73 predicted proteins | sample 361331 | NCBI WGS metagenome assembly CENU01 (sample SAMEA2619766, study PRJEB7988) | marine metagenome | isolation source: saline water (ENVO:00002010), including | reverse complement strand
AAACCAGTGCAGGCCCACAAACAAACAAATCCGGCTGCGCCTCCAATAACAAGCGCTCCCATTATTCCTACTGAACCACATGCAGGCGTAATTGCTACTAGTCCGGCAATCATACCAGAGGCTGCCCCCAACATAGATGGTTTTCCTTTCGCAATCGACTCTCCGAGAGTCCAAGCTAGAATAGCAGCACAAGTAGCAAACAAAGTGTTAGCGAATGGAAGAGTAGCGCCAGAGGTGGCCTCTAGATTTGATCCAGCATTAAATCCAAACCAGCCTATCCAAAGAATAGCTGCACCAATCATGGTCATTGTTAATGAATGTGGAGGCATCGGCTCTTTACCATAACCAAGTCTTTTACCCAACACATAAGCAGCAACTAGCCCTGCAACTCCCGAATTAATGTGAACCACAGTTCCGCCTGCAAAATCTAGGGCGCCTTTGTCGAGCAAGTAGCCCCCGGGACCCCACACCATATGGCATATTGGAGCATAAGAGAAGGTAAACCAGATGACCGCAAAGATCAGAACCCCCGAAAATTTAGCCCTTTCAGCCATAGACCCTACTATTAAAGCGCAAGTTAACCCAGCAAAGGTAGCTTGAAAAGCAATAAATAGAGTTTCAGGGATTGCTATTCCGTCGGAAAAAGTACCTGCAGTTGAATCTATGTCAGTACCACCAAGGAACAGCTGAGACAGCCCTCCGATGACAGGAGTCCCTTCTGTCAAAGCAAGTGAATACCCATAAATAGCCCATAAGACAACTATTAACGAAAATACGCCGGTTACTTGCATCAGCATACTAAGCATATTTTTGACTCTTACTAAACCCCCGTAGAATAAGGCAAGTCCAGGAACAGCCATGAAAGTTACTAATAAGGTTGCGGTCATCATCCAAGCTACGTCCCCCTTGAAAACCTCGGGACCGACGGGAGCAGCTTCAACCTCCATCTCAACGTCTTGCGCTAGAGCTGGATCAACCCCAAAGGCGGCAAGTAAAAGTAAAATTTTCAACGGAACCATTCCGTGAAAGCGTTTTAAAAAGTTCATAGATTTAACCTTTCTATAGTTTGATATTCAAGCTGGTATGAAAACCTCAAAGAGCCTCCTTACCTGTTTCACCCGTGCGTATCCGTACAACTTCATCCAATTTGCCAATGAATATTTTCCCATCACCAATTTTTCCTGTTTTAGCAGCAGATTCAATTGCCTCTACTGCCCTTTCGGAAAGGTCATCGTCAATAGCCAATTCCAATTTTACCTTAGGAAGAAAATCCACAACGTATTCAGCCCCTCTGTAAAGTTCAGTGTGGCCTTTTTGTCTTCCGAACCCTTTTACTTCGGTAACAGTAATTCCCTGTACCCCTATTTCGGAAAGAGCCTCTCTCACTTCATCAAGTTTAAAAGGTTTGATTATTGCGGTAATTAACTTCATAAGTATCCTTTGGTCGCAAATGCTAACTGTGAAAAGTCCAGTGAAGAAGCCACGGACAAACACGGCAGCAGATGTTTTACATGGACTTCGAAAAATTAACCACTACTGCGGACTCGTATCCATCTGAGCTTGCAGCGTCTCCGCTGTTATCGATAAAATCTACGCCCATGCCGTAGCCATTACCGATATCCCAGGCTATGCTAACACTATAATCTTCATAATCAGAAGAAGAATCGCCTTCAACAGAATGAGTGCCAGCATGTGCGGAGAAAGTCACCGTGTCTGAAAGTGGATATTCAAAGTTTATTTGTGTATAAGTGGTACCGTCTGTTCCATCAGCTCCATACCAATCAGTCGTAAAGTAGTGTACTCCAAGGCTTACTGGACCATAACCCAGGATTGCATAGATTTCATTGGAATTAACGTCGTCTCCAACCTTATCTGGGTAGTAATAATATAGGTCACCTATATCAACGCTTAAATCACCAACTTCAAATGCATACCCACCGTAAAAATCCATTTCCATTGATGTTCCAGCGTATTCTACGTTGGAATTCCAATTTCCTAGATAAAATCCACCTGAGTGAGCCAGGTCAAAACCACCTTGAATGGCAGGCGCGTCCTCAGTTTGCTTTACTCCGCGAAATCGGTACTCAGAGTATAGAGCTACGTTTGCAGAAGCTTCCCAGGCGGATTCCTGAGACATTGCTTTTGTTGAAATTAGTGCGAGAGGAAAACCCATTGCGGCAGCCAATACACAAACTTTAAATGTTTTCATAAAAATTTCTCCAAACCTTAATATTTAGACTATGTAGTAGAGGCTGTTTTTATGCCAATATGAAAAATATTTAATAATAAATTTTCTTTTTAAAAACAGTTAATTACAAAATTTGAAAAAAGCCGATATTTTTAAAAATTCTTAATAGAGCATTTTTTGCACTGCAATGAAGCGGATGCTCTTATTTAGTGCGCAAACTAAGCTTTCAGTAACCGTGTAGAATTATCGATAAATAGGGAGGTTGACATGCCAATATTCAAAGAAAAATTTGAGGAGATCATTGCTAATCGGATTCCAGAGGGATTGAAAGAGCAAGTAAAAATGATTTTTATTGAGTTGATTGATAAATTTGAACTGGTTTCAAAAAAAGATTTTGAAAAGCAGGAAAAAGCTCTAGAAAAGGCTTTAGCAAAAATTGAAGAACTAGAGGTGATAATAAAGAAAAATAAAGGTGACTGAAAACGTTTCATTCCAAGGAGTTGAGAAAGAAAAAAGATTTTTCCTCATCAAAAGATAAAGAATCTGCCAGAACTATAGCCGACAATACATATTCAGTTTTTATCTTATATTTAAACGCTAAAATCATTTCTTTTGGCTGTGCTTTATTAAAACTATTAAAAGCTCCGCGGTATAGCTGAGCATTTTTTTTGTTTTTCACTTGAACACCTTTAAATTTTACTAAAAGTCTTTCTTCAAGAAAGTCTTTTAGCTTTTTAGGGGATAAGTTACTTTGAGGATTGATTAGTTTTGCAGATTCGACCAAAAAAATCGTTTGGTTTATTTCACAAGTGTGCCTTGATATTTCAACTCGATGACTCTCGTTATCTATTTGCAGAGTTAGAACTCTCTTTTCCTTAAATGGTTTGCCTGGTAATAAGGCGCGCCACTCATCCTGCAACCCATATACCTCACGCCAATTGAAAGTCGGAGAGCAAGAATTTATGCATAGGAAACAAATGAGAAAAATGCAATAATAGCCGTGTCTAAACATCTTTTGCCTTTTATGGTTTATTTTAAATGTCCTGCATCTGCAACTTTTTTTACGACGAGAAGAATTGGGCTAGAAATGATACGCGCCATTGGCAGGGAAGATATCTCCAGCGGGTTTATAGCAAAAGAAGACATATCTGCTACACTAAAAACTATACACAATAAAAAGATAAAAGCTACAAATCAGGAAGTAGAGTTTGAAAAGGATTCTGTAAATTTATCGGCTAGGCTATTTCCATTTATACGCATGCTAGAGGACGCAAACAAAGCAACAGAATTCGTTTATTGGGTGGAAGAACTATAGTTTACTATGACTTATGTACAGATAACAAATTAGATCTTGCTGATTCTAAACTGAGGTTTTGCCGCTCTTTATAGTTTGTAAATTGGTCAGTACCAATTTCGCCCACATTAAAATATGAAGCTTCAGGATGCCAAAAGTAAAAACCGCATATACTGGACGCGGGATTCATTGCTAAATTTTCAGTTAGCGTTATTCCTATATCTTCTACTGAAAAAATATTTGCTAGCTTCTTCTTTATGCTGTGATCCGGACAAGCTGGATAACCAGGAGCTGGTCGAATTCCCTGGTAGTCTTCATTAATCAATTGATCTGTAGTTAAATTTTCAGAGAACGAGTAACCCCAAAACTCTTTGCGGATTAGAAGATGCAAATATTCGGCAAATGATTCAACAAATCGGTCAGCTAATGCTTTCACCATTATCGCTGAGTAATCATCACCGTCTTTCTCAAATTGTTCTGATAGCGTTTTAGCTCCGTCAATCGTAACAAAAAAGATGCCCAGATAGTCCTTTCTGCTCAATGATATGGGAGAAACAAAATCGGCCAGACATTTATTTTTTTCATTCCTCAACTTTTTACTTTGTTGACGCAGTCCACACCAAGTGAATAGCTCAGTATTAAGATTTTCATCGCGAAAAAACGTTATATCTTCAAAATCAGTTTTTCTAGCAGGGTAAAGCCCAAATAATCCATTAGCTGTTAATAGTTTTCTATTTACAATTTTATCCATTAACTCTTTACCATCTTTAAACAAAGATCTTGCTTGGTTTCCAACAATTTTGTCGTCCAAAATATCAGGAAATGTTCCAGCTAAATCCCAAGATCTGAAAAAAGGAGACCAATCAATTGTTTCTATTAACTTGGCTAAAGGAAAATCCTTTAGTAATCGTTTTCCTAAAATTTTTGGTGTTGGTGTAGTTAAAGTGAAATCTGATTTAAAAGAGTTTTCCCTAGCTTCTTCAATCGAGACGATCTGGACTTTGTTTTTATTAGCATATTTTTTTTCTATCTTTTCATAATCTGTTTTAACCCGATTTAGATATTCTTTTTTTTCAGAGGCATTTGATGTTAAGACCTGAGCCACTGGCACGGATCGGGAAGCGTCAGGAACCCAAATAATTGGGCCTGAATAATAGGGAGCTATCTTAACTGCAGTATGAGCTTTCGATGTTGTAGCCCCTCCAATAAGTAAAGGTATCTTTCTCTCCCGACACCAATCATCGCGTTCCATTTCTCTAGCGACGAGGGCCATTTCCTCAAGAGAGGGGGTTATAAGTCCTGACAACCCGATCATATCAGCCTCGTGCTCTTTAGCCTGTTCAATTATTTTAGCTGATGGAACCATTACACCCAGGTTTATTATCTCAAAATTATTACATTGTAAAACAACTGCAACAATATTCTTACCTATATCGTGAACGTCCCCCTTAACAGTAGCGAGAATCATTTTACCTTTAGCTTTACTTGTTCCGCTAATTTCTTGCTCTTTTTCAATGAAGGGCACCAGATGAGCAACAGCAGTTTTCATAACTCTCGCCGATTTTACAACCTGAGGCAGAAACATCTTACCCTCACCGAATAGATCACCAACAACGTTCATTCCTCCCATTAGAGGCCCCTCAATAACCTCAATCGGCTTTCCTCCAATCCCTTCAATTTTTTTTCGAACTTTTTCTGTGTCTTGAACAATAAATTCGGTAATTCCGTTAATTAGCGCATACTCAATTCTTTTTTCTAATTTGTATTTTCTCCAAGCCACTTTTTGTTTCTTGTCCGTGTTCCCTCCCTTGAGAGTACTCGACAGCTCTATTAATTTTTCAGTTGCGTCTTCCGATTTACAAAAAACAAGATCTTCAACATACTCTTTTAATTTTGGCTGCAGTTTTTCATAAATAGCTAATTGGCCAGCATTTACAATCCCCATTGTCATTCCAGCTTTAATTGCATGAAATAAAAACACGCTATGAATAGCCTCTCTCGCTTGATTATTTCCCCTGAAGGAAAAACTAACGTTAGAAACTCCTCCAGATATTTTTGCCATGGGTAAATTTCTTTTTATCCATTTAATGCATTCTATGAATTCAATTGCATAGCGGTTATGTTCCTCAATTCCAGTACCAATCGCAAAGATATTAGGGTCGAAAATTATGTCCTCTGGGTTAAAGTTCGCAATTTCTACGAGTAGCTTATATGCTCTTGCACAAATAGCTTTACGTTTTTCAAGAGTATCAGCTTGGCCTTTTTCATCAAATGCCATAACAATGACAGCAGCCCCATATTTTTTACAAAGCTTAGCTTGTTTTAAGAACTCAGACTCTCCTTCTTTCAGCGAAATAGAATTTACTATTGACTTACCTTGCACGCATTTTAATCCTGCCTCAATGACGGACCATTTCGACGAATCTATCATCACTGGTACTCTCGAAATGTCAGGTTCGGAGGCAATTAAATTTAAAAATTTAACCATTGCAGCCTCGGAATCTAGCATGGCCTCGTCCATATTCACATCAATAATTTGAGCGCCATTCTCAACCTGCTGCCGGGCTACTTCAGTAGCCTCGTCAAATTTTCCCGCTAAAATTAGGTCGGAGAATTTTTTTGATCCCGTTACGTTGGTTCGCTCTCCTACATTAACAAATAAACTATCGTCACTAATATTTACAGGTTCAAGTCCCGATAATCTTAGTTGTTTGTCAATTTTGGGAATTTTCCGTGGTCTGAAGAATTGAATTTTTTTCACTATTTCTCTGATATGATCCGGTGTAGTTCCGCAACAGCCCCCCACAATGTTTACCCAACCAGACTCAGCGAACTCCGAAAGTAATTTTGAGGTTATATCAGGAGTCTCGTCAAATCCCGTTGGGGCCATTGGATTTGGCAATCCAGCGTTGGGATATACACAGATAGCTGTTTCACACAGATTGCTTAATTCCTCAACATAAGGCCTCATTAGTGCGGCCCCTAATGCACAATTTAGTCCAATAGTTATGGGTTTAGCATGCCTGACACTATTCCAGAAAGCTTCCACTGTTTGACCTGACAGTATTCTCCCGGAGGCATCAGTAACAGTTCCGGATATCATTAGAGGCAAGGCCTCGTCGCTCTCAGAGAGAACTTTCTCAACAGCAAAAATCGCTGCCTTAGCGTTTAGGGTGTCAAAAACAGTTTCGATTAGAAATAAATCAATCCCTCCTTCCAATAAGGCTAGAGCCTGTTCTTCGTATGATAGGACTAGTTCGTCAAAGCAAATATTTCTTGCCCCAGGATCGTTCACTTCAGGCGAGATTGAGGCAGTTTTTGGAGTTGGTCCGATAGCCCCAGCCACGAACTTTTTTAAACCTTTTTCTCGAAAACTCTTGCAAGCTTTTGTCGCAATCTGAGCTGAAGCTACGTTTAAATCTTTTACAAGGGTCTCAAGATTATAGTCGGCCTGAGCTATTGAACTTGCTCCAAAAGTATTGGTTTCAATTATATCCGCTCCGGCATTCAAGTAATCAAAATGAATTCGTTCTATTAAATCAGGTTTTGTCAAAGAGAGTAATTCATTATTTCCTTTTAATTCGGATCCTTTTTTTAAGGAAGTTTCAATTTTTCTTTGGACTGATTTAGCTAAAGAAATAGATTTGTTTTCTAGCCCACCGTAGTCTTCAGCTGTTAAGTGTTCCTGTTGAATCATGGTACCCATCCCCCCATCAAGGATGAGAATCCTATTTTCTATCAATTTTTCCAGCTGTTCTCTAGTATTTTTTTTAGTCAATTTATTTCATCTCTGTAAGTTTTTAGGAGCTAGCGTTTAACCAGTTTGCAAGACCGGCAGAATTAAGAGTTACATCCAACCAAATAAGTTCTGTAATTCTTTTTTTAGAGCCAGTGTAGCCATGATCTATTGCTTTATTCATCAATAATGCTAGCATCTTTTCTTGAATGACTTTCAGAGTTTGAGCACCATATTCTTTTGACTCATTCGCTATCTGTACATATTCATCGACTTGTAAGAGTAGCTCTTGACCTATTTTTTGTATATGCCCCACTTTAGAGTAATGAGTAAGATAAATTTCCGGAGGGCTGGCTGCCAAAATTCGTCGAATTGACTTGCTAAGATCAAAGGGTTCAAATTGGGTTGGAGTGGAAGAAATAAAACAAAAACAGCCTTGCTCTGTATCGAATTCCCGGTAAGATACTCCGAAGGTGTCACCAGAAAACATAGCTTTTGTTTTTGTATCACGGATCAGTATGTGGTGTTTTGCGTGTCCTGGAGTGTCCCATATTTCGAAAACTCTACCATGAAAATTTATCTCCACACCCTCATTTAATACTTCAATTCTGCTTTCTTCAATCGCTATCAACTCACCATATAATTTTTTTGCTTTAGCTTCGCCGTAAACTGATAACACAGATGTCCATAATCTTGTAGGATCAACTAAATGCCTTTTCCCCTTCTTATGAACTCCTAAGGTTGCATTTGGACAATTTTTCATTAATTGACCTGCGCCACCAGCATGATCAAGATGGATATGGGTCAGTATTATCCACTCAACGCGTAGAAAACTTAAGCCCAGACGTTCAAGGGCATTTTGGATATTTTTCACAGAGAAAACGGTTCCCGTGTCAATAATTAAAACCTTATCGTTCTCTATAACAAGATGCACCGCAGCGAATTTTTCACGCGTATACCCTGTATCGACAGAGAATATATTATTGCTAAAGGACGTCACTTGATTTTTACTTAACTTCAATATCTATTGTTCTACCTTTTTATCTGGAAAAAATCTTTCCTCATTGGAGTATGGAAAAATATCTACAAAATCACCTTTTTGTATTTTATCTTGTTGAACCAACCAATAATTCGGATCCAAAAGATTAGAGTGATGTTTTAAGAAAGCGTTTTTGAGTTTATTTTTTGATAGTAAGAAAGTTTCAAATTCTTCTGGAAAAACATCATTTTTTCCAATTGCATACCATGGTTCATCGCTAAGTTCATCCTCGGGGTTAATTGCTGTTGGAACTTTTCGGAAATTACACTCAGTTATGTATTGAATTTCATCATAATCGTAAAAAACTACTCGTCCATTTTTTGTCAACCCAAAATTCTTGTAGAGCAAGTCACCAGGGAAGATGTTTGCCGAAATTAATTCTTTAAGTGCATTTCCATACTCTTTCATTGCAGTGTTGAGACTCCCATCAGACGCATTTTCAAGAAAAATGTTTAAAGGTGTCATTCTACGCTCAATGTATACATGCTTAATAATTATCCTATCCTCTACTTGCTCAAGCATACTTGGTGCATATTTCCTTAGACCTTCTAAAAGTTCTTGCTCGAAACGCTCAAGTGGAAAATCTACGTTTGAATACTCCCATGTATCAGCCATTCTACCAACTCTGTCATGATGCTTGACCAATTGATACCTATTTGTAATGTGTTCTCTTGTGACCTCTTTATCTCTGAGATCCTTAATAATTTTGAAAACATATGGGAATGAAGGTAAAGTAAAAACAAGCATCACCAATCCTTTAATACCATCTGCAATTGTGAATTTATCCGTGGAGTTGTTGAGATGTTGTAACAAATCTCTGTAAAAAAGAGTTTTACCTTGTTTCTGTAGTCCAAGCATTGTGTAAATTTCACTTGTAGGTTTAGATGGCATTAAAGACTTTAGAAAACTTACATAGGCTGCCGGTACTTCCATGTCCACCATGAAGTAAGCTCGAGAAAAAGAGAATAATAAAGTGAGGTTTTCATTTTCGAAAATAATTGTATCCAAAAACAGAAAACCATTTTTTGATCTTAAGATTGGAACAGCAAATCCCATAGGATCACCATCCATTACAAGTCTTCCGATTAAGTACGCCCCCTTATTTCTGAAGAATAGTGATTTTAAGATATGAATTTGTAAATCTTTCGTGGGTCGAAAAGGTCTTTTTAAATTCTTTAAGGCTTTTCTCAAAAGCGCGTGAGTATCTCTTTTTATGTCTTCCCAAGCACTTGATAAACCGATATCCAAAATTATTTTTCCTAAGGTATTTTTGATTCCCTGCTTTAGAGGATAGTACACATTGTAGGAAGAAGATTTTGAATCTAAATATTCAGTGCTAATTGCTGGCCTGACAAAAAGATAACTATTTTTAAAATAAATTCGATCTAATAGTTGCGTGGTAATTGAATTAAAAAATGATTCAGCCAATTCAGGTTGTTTATGGTCGGTGAGTAGCATAATGAAAGCTTTTTTCACGTCAGGCCAGATAACATCCTTTTTTATTTTCTGCCCAAATTTTTTTTCTAGAGATTCGGAAGTTTCTCTCACTCTCTGATCATAATAGCTGATTCTTTCGCTCAGCAATTCCCTAATGGCAGCATAATCACCATTTTCAAATTTTTCCTTAGCTTTCCGTGAGTTTGCACGAAAAACAGAATAATGTCTTTCAAAGCCCTCTAAAATTAGTTTTGCTATGGATTCTGGAGAGTTGTTCATTTAACGCTGGAAAGAGAATCCCTGAGTAGTGGTAGAGCGATCTTTCGCGATACTCATTATAAGTCCCAGTCCTACACCGAGTGTAATTAGAGCTGTACCCCCGTAAGACATCCAAGGAAGAGGAACTCCAACAACTGGTAGGAGACCTGATACCATCCCAATATTTACACATGCATAAGTAAATGTCATTAGGGAAAGTGTACCACCCAAGAGTCTAGCGAAATCAGTCGGTGCTCCGATTGAAATCCAAAGACCTCTTAAAGTTATCCCACCATAAAGTAATATTAAGATCAAGGCCCCAAAAAAACCAAACTCTTCAGCAAACCCAGAGAAAACGAAATCTGTAGATTTCTCAGGAATAAATGCTAATTGAGTCTGAGTTCCCTGAAGCCATCCTTTACCAAAAAAACCTCCTGAGCCAACTGCCGTAATTGATTGTAAAGTATGAAATCCAGAACCGAGTGGATCTCTCATTGGGTCCAAAAGAGTACATATACGAAGTTTTTGATAGTTCCGTAATCCGGGCCAGTCTACATTTTCCGCACAGGCTAAATCACCAAAAGCTATTAAAAGGGTAACAAACAGTAAAAAGCATAAAAAACCAAATATAACTAATTTCCATGGCATACCTGCAAAAAATAGAAGAATTAAACCCGAAATTAAAATTAAAATGGAAGTCCCTAGGTCAGGCTGTTTTAAAACGAGAACTACGGGTAAAAGGAAAAGTATCAAAACGAAGAACCAATCCCTTTTAGAGTTTAATCCCTCAGATTTTTGAATAAACCAAGCCATCAACAGCGGCAAGGCAATTTTTAAGATTTCCGAGGGCTGCATTTTTATCAACCCTAAATTTATCCATCGAGTTGCGCCGTTCACTGTTTCCCCAAAGAGTTCAGTAGCTATGAGCAAAAAAATAGATGCTACATATACTGGAATAGCAAACTTTTCTAACATCACAGATGGCAGGTGACTGAGGATAACAATTAAAATCAGAGCTATGAAAATATTTCTTAGATGGGAATAAAAACGAGATATCTCGTCGTGACTTGCGCTGTAAACAGCAAAACAACTAATCATAGCAACCATTAGAATCATGATTGTCAATGGCCTGTCCAAGTAAGCGAATATTTTGTATATGCCTGAAGGGAGTATTCTTTCTGTTTTTGTAAAAAGCATACTTTTTTAAATTACCTCCTGTTTTTAATCACATAATCGAAAACCAGTTTAGCGATCGGGGCTGCCGATGAAACACCAAATCCTCCGTTTTCAACAATCACAGCAAGCGCTACTTCCGGTTTTTTGGCCGGCGCAAAGCCTATGTATAAGGAGTGATCTTTAAGTCGTTCAGGCACCTTATCTGCATCATATTCTTCGTCTTGCGCAACGGTAAAAACTTGTGCAGTTCCAGTTTTTCCAGCAACGTTGTATTTTGTTCTACCTAAGACTCTGGCTCCAGTCCCAGTTCGGTTCACTTCCACCATGGCATCTATAACGAGATCAAAAAACTTTTTTTCAATGTCTAATTTACCCTCAGTCACCGGTTTTGCAAGTGAATATTTGCCAGAAGTTTGGTCTTGAGAACCTCTAAAAAGCCTTGGCCGCATTATAATTCCCCTGTTTGCTATTATCGATGCCGCCTTTGCCATTTGCAGAATTGTAAACGTGTTGTAGCCTTGTCCTATTCCAATAGAAGGCGTTTCTCCTTGAAGCCATGGCTTTCCAAGCTTCTCTAATTTCCATTTTGAGGAAGGTAGAATTCCCGCTACTTCTCCTTCGAGGTCAATGCCGGTTTTTTTTCCAAAACCAAATGGCGAAATATGCTTATGAATCAGGTCAACTCCCATACTCATTGCTAATTTGTAATAGTATGTGTCGCTTGAGACCACTATCGACTTATGAAGATCCACTTGTCCGTGCCCTCCCGGAGTACTATCTCGAAATTTATGACTGCCCAAAATAAAATAACCTGGGTCAACTATTTGGTCCTCTGGAACTCTGGATTTTGAGGTCAGAGCAGCTAGTGCCATGAACGGTTTATATGTAGATCCTGGAGGGTATGCTCCCTTTAATGGTCGATTTAATAATGGCTTATTTGGAGAATTATTTAGATTGTTCCAAATTCTTCCATCAACCCCGTCAATAAAAAGATTTGGATTAAAATTAGGCATTGAAACAAAAGCTAAGACTTCCCCAGATTTTGGATTTAATGCTACTACACCACCTCGTCTATTCTCAAATGCTGCTTCGATTAGTCGGTGGAGTTTTGCATCAATGGTTAACTGCACATTTTTACCTGGAATTGCTTTACTGTTGTTCAATTCTCTAATCATTCTTCCGCTTGCAGTCACCTCAATGTGCTGATATCCAATCTTTCCCCTTAATAATCCTTCGTAACTCTGCTCTACGCCAAGTTTCCCAATGTGCGTAAAACCTCTATAAGCCTCTTGACTTCGGTTTCGAAGCTGCTCTTCTAGATCAGCCCTAGAAATTCTTCCGATGTGTCCAACTAGGTGGGAAGAGCTTTCCCCATATGGATAACTCCTAATTAGCCTAGGCCTAACCTTCACTCCTGGAAGATTTTGTATTCTTGTTACAAGTTTTGCTACTTCCTCGTCTGTTAAAGCTCCTTTAAGAGGTAATCCGTCATATGATCGTATTTCTCGTCTCAAACGGTCGAATCTAGCAATATCGATTTTCGATATTTCAACAATTTCACTTAATTTGTTAATAGTTTGCCGAACACTGGCTAATTTTGATGGTTGAAGTTCCAGATAAAAACCACCATCATTGCGAGCGAGTATATCTCCATTTCGATCAAGAATTCTTCCTCTAGGTGCCTGCTGAGGAAGTAGAATAACCCTGTTGTCTTCGGCCCGAGCAGAATGCTTTTCATGCTCATAAATTTGAAGCCAAGCTAATCTGCTAAGCAAACCTAACAGAATAAAGGTTACGAGTACTGCGAGGACACTGGCTCTGAACCTAAATATTTTATGATTTTCTCTAGAAAAAATCATATTTTCAAACCTCTCTTTGATGATCTAGTTTGAATAGAAGGTCCTGTACGCCGGTTGAGTACCTTTAAGATAGCAAAACTAATAAAAACTGAAGAAATGGCTTCCAATGGAGATTTAAAAATAAACCACCAAGGTGCAGTTCCATCATTGGCAGCGTACCTGACTAAACTATGCATGATGAACGCGCTAAGAAAGAGTGGCAAAAGTTGTAGAAATTGTGCAGACATTGACGTCCAAGAAATACGCCTCGAAATTAGCATTCCAGCATAACTCAAAAAAGAGTAAATTAAAGCATGTTCTCCGAGCAGTGCGCCAGTATGAATATCCATAACTATACCTAGCAACCAGCCATTCAGTAAACTAAATCTTGCTGGCATGTAAGCACTCCAAAAAACTATCACAATTGCTAAAAAATCAGGGAAGGGAAAAGCTCCTCCTTTAGGAATTAGATTAATAAGAAAAGCAAATAGTAACGAAAAATAAACAACTTTCCAGGAAGGGTTACTTCTTATCAAGCTTTCAGGAATCATTTTGGGTGTTCATAAGTTGTAAAAGTAAAACATTATGCTGAATACCAATTATTGCTGATGGTTTACCTGAAACTACAGGAAACTGACCTGGAATCGCTGGAGTCACTTCATGGATGTACCCAACAAGTAATCCAGATGGATAAATACCGTCCAAACCTGAAGTTAATACCTCGTCTCCTATCTGTAAATTGGCACTGATGTCAGCGTATTGGAGCTTAAATTGCTCTGTGTCACCTTTGCCTCTTGTTATAGCTTTAATTTTAGCTCGAGGGAGTACTACTGGTATCGACAGATTCGCATCTGAAATTAAGGTGATTTCACATGTCAAAAAATGAACTTTACTAACTTGACCAATTATTCCTTCAGCACTCATTACAGGAAACCCTGCTTTTACTCCGTGATTTGAACCCTTATCTACAACTACTTTGCGACTGTAGGCGTCGGGCAATTCGTATCTGACAGTTGCATTAATTGATGGAATTTTTAATCTAGGTTTTAGTGAAAGTAACTTTCGTAAATTTATATTTTCTTTTTCTAATTGCTCTAGCTTAACTAAAGTCTCCCCATTCAATCTTTGAGTGTCCTCCAAAATCTCAATCTTTTTGTTCAATTCAGAAATGTTTGTTAAATGACTTGCTGCATTAAAAGCGATATCACGCGGTAGGAGTAATAATTCAACGAAGGGGTTTAGTAGATACGTCAATGCTGAGCGAAGATCAAATAAATAATTAAATTTTGAGTCAACGGTTATTAGCAAAATTGAGGATATAATTGCAGAAGCGATCTTAACTTTCGCAGAATTCTCTTGCTTAAATAATGGAGGTGGGTTTTGAGATAGAGACACCTAATTTAAATTTTATTCAGTTGCTAATAAAGGACCCAATTCATCGACTCGATCTATTGCCTCACCACAACCCCTGACCACGCAGGTAAGAGGGTCTTCAGCAAGATATACTGGCAGTCCAGTCTCTTCCATCAATAATCTATCTAAATCTCTAAGTAAAGCGCCGCCGCCAGTTATTACAACTCCTCTTTCAGCGATATCTGCTGCCAGTTCAGGGGGAGTATTTTCAAGAGCATTTTTTATAGAAACAACAATTTGATTTATTGGATCAGTTAACGCTTCGAGAATTTCATTGCTCGAAACAGCGAAAGTTCTAGGAATGCCTTCTGATAAATTTCTACCCCTAACTTCCATTTCGTGCACTTCACTACCAGGAAACGCAGAACCAATTTGTTTTTTAACCATTTCAGCGGTCTGCTCGCCTATTAGCATCCCATAATTTCTCCTGATGTAATTAACGATAGCTTCATCAAATTTATCTCCACCCACTCGGACACTTGCTGAGTAAACTAAACCCCCGAGTGATACAACCCCTATTTCGCTTGTTCCTCCCCCAATATCTACTACCATGGAACCCGAAGGCTCCCCCACCGGCATACCTGCACCGATGCAAGCGGCCATAGGCTCCTCAATTAGATATACTTTAGAAGCTCCTGCTGAGAGAGCAGATTCTCTTATCGCTCTTCTTTCAACTTGTGTAGAACCGCAAGGTACACAGATAATTACCCTCGGACTCGGAGAAAATAGCTTTTTTTGATGAACCAAACGAATAAATTGTTTTAGCATCTGTTCTGTAACAGTAAAATCAGCAATAACTCCATCTTTCATAGGTCTGACTGCCTCAATATTTCCAGGAACTTTACCGAGCATCTGCTTCGCTTTAGCTCCGACGGCCTCAATAATTTTTTTTCCTCCTGGACCATCCTCTTGTCGTATAGCGACTACCGAAGGTTCATTAAGAACAATGCCTTTTCCACGCATGTAAATGAGGGTATTCGCTGTACCTAGGTCAATAGCTAAGTCTTGAGAGAAATATCCACTTAAAAAACCGATCATAATATCCTCAGTAGGTGTACATTGTGATAAAACTAAACATATTACGAGTATAAAGATTTTTTACAGAATAAATGAAATTAGAAAAAAAAGACTTAAAAAAATTAGAGCAGTTATCTAAAATATCTTTGTCAATAGAGGACCAGGAGGAAGTATCCAAAGAATTATCGGCCGTTTTATCTTGGGTGGGCATGTTAAAAATGGCGGATACCAAAAATGTTTCTCCAATGGCACATCCCAGTAAACTTACTCTTAGATACCGTGAGGATGTTTCAATTAATACAATTACTGCAGAAGAGGCATTATCAAATGCTCCTGATGCTCGACTCTCTTATTTTATTGTACCAAGAGTAATTGAATAAAAATTTTTAATTTAAGGATGAGTGTGCAATCAATAAGAGAATTAAAGAGGTTATTGCAAACTAAGAAGTTGAGTGTGAAGGAGTTAGTTCATGAAACTTACAAGAACCTCGAAAAAAACCCCTTTGGAGCCGTTCTAGATTTGAACCTTCAAGCATCAATTGACGAAGCTGAAAAAGTACAAAACAGAATTAACCAGGGTGAAGATGGTAGTCTCTTGGGCATACCCGTTGTACATAAGGATGTATTAGTTACCAAAAAATGGAAAACTACAGCTGGATCGAAATTCTTAAAAAATTATGTCAGTGCTTTTGATGCAACTGTCGTAAAAAATTTGTTTGAAGCTGGAATGGTTTGTGTCGGCAAAGCAAGTTGTGACGAATTTGCAATGGGATCGGCTAATCAAAATTGTGCTTATGGTAAGTGCTCAAATCCATGGGATCAATTAGCAGTTCCTGGTGGTTCTTCTGGCGGGTCAGCAGCATTAGTTGGTGGCAACTTTGTTCCTGTAGCTACAGGAACAGACACAGGGGGATCAATTCGTCAGCCAGCTGCCATGTGTGGAATTTCCGGATTAAAACCCACTTACGGAAGAGTTTCCCGTTGGGGGCTGATTGCTTACGCGTCAAGTTTAGACCAAGCTGGACCTCTCACAAAAAGCGCTTACGATTGTGGACTTGTGATGAATTCTATGGCGGGGTATGACATGAAGGACTCGACTAGTTTCCCTGAGCCAAATCCAGATTTTTGCAAGTTTATGAATGAAGGTTTCTCGGATTCCTCAATCGTACGGCCATTAGAAAAAGTTTCAATAGGTATTCCAAAAGAATATTTGGCGGCTGTTTCTAACAGTGTTCTGCCAGCCTTCCAAGAGGCCATTCGGACTTTTGAGTTTTTAGGAGCTTCAATCAGAGAGATTTCATTACCAAGTACCCCATACTCAGTTGCAGCTTACTATGTGATTGCCCCGGCAGAGGCCTCAAGCAATTTAGCAAAATTTGATGGTATTAGATTTGGCCAACGAAGCCGGGGAGTAAAGAGTTTAGAGGAGTTGTATACTCGCTCTAGAACTGAAGGTTTTGGCGAGGAAGTTAAAAGGAGAATATTAGTGGGAACCTTTGTTTTATCGCATGGATATTACGATGCATATTACCTGCAAGCATTGAAAGTCAGAAATTTAGTAATCGCTGATTTTGATGCAGCTTTTAAAGAATGTAACTTTATTTTAAGCCCCACTTCTCCTGTTGTAGCTTGGGATATTAATGGAAGTCCAGATTTACAAAAAAGCGAAGCTAATTTTGAAGGTGTTCCAAAAGAATATTTAGCAGATATTTTAACCGTTGGCGCTAGCTTGGCTGGACTTCCCGCAATTTCCATACCCTGTGGAATTCTCGAAGTGAATAATCGTAATAGGCCAATTGGTTTACAAATAATTGGAAAAAGATTTGAAGAACCCCAGGTATTACAAGTTGCTAATGCATTTCAAACTGAGACCCACTGGCACACTTTATCCTCAAGTGAGGATTTAGTTTGATGTGGGATACGGTAATTGGTATTGAGACCCACGTGCAATTAGCTACATCGTCAAAAATCTTTTCGACTGGGGGTACAAAGTTCGGAAATTCTCCAAATTCCCAAATCGATTACGTTGATGTTGGTTTGCCTGGCGTATTACCCGTGTTGAACGCAAAAGCAGTTGAGCTCGCAGTTAAATTTGGTATAGCTGTTGGCGGACAGATCGCAAATGAATCTATTTTTGCTAGAAAAAACTACTTTTATCCCGATCTTCCAAAAGGTTATCAAATAAGTCAATTTGAAAAACCAATTGTGGTTGGAGGATCTTTAGAGATAAAGTCCTTTGATTCTTCAGTCTTTAATGTTCCCTTGGTACGGGCGCATTTGGAGGAGGATGCCGGTAAGTCAGTTCATGATGGCGTAGAAAACTTCTTCCCCGGTTTTTCCGGTATTGACTTAAACAGAGCAGGTATGCCTCTTTTAGAGATAGTTACTGAGCCAACTCTAACTTCCGCTCAAGAGGCAGTGGCCTATGGCAGAACGCTACATAACTTAGTCACTTGGATAGAAATTTGTGATGGGAATATGCAAGAGGGCTCTTTCAGAATGGATGCAAATGTATCTATTAAACCGAGAGGAGCGAAAAAGTTAGGTGTTAGATGTGAAATCAAAAACTTGAATTCATTTCGTTACCTGGAGAAAGCTATTAGATACGAGGTTGCTCGGCAAATTGATATCATCGAAAGTGGTGGTATGGTAACCCAACAAACAAGGCTCTTTGATCCAGTGAAAAATGAGACAAGAGAAATGCGCAGTAAGGAGAATTCTGACGATTATCGTTATTTCCCGGACCCAGACTTACCACCTCTTATAATTGAATCGGATTACATAGAACAAGTTGGAAGTACTTTGCCCGAGCTTCCAGATCACGCTAGATCGAGGCTTTCGAAAAAGTGGAGTTTGCCAGATGATCTTGTAATGAGTATCTGCTCAAAAAAGCAAAACCTAATTTTCTTTGAAGAAAGTTTAAAATACTGGTTCCGCTTAACATCATTAAAATTCAATTTTGACAACCCTGACGAGATTTTGATTAGAAGATCCAAGATTTTAGCAAATTGGCTGACCGGAGAATTATTTTCGATATTGAATAAAGAAAACATAGATATTTGCGAAAGCAAAATTTCGCCGAAGAAATTATCGGAAGTCTTAATTAAGTTAGAGGACAATACACTCTCAAAAAAAACAGCAAAACAACTTTTTAGTCTTATTTGGAATGGCGAGAAAGGAGACATAAATAAAATCATAATTGATAAAAATTTGAATAAAATTGAGGACGACTCCGCAGTAGAAGACTTAATAGGAGAAGTTATCTCAAAAAATCAAAAAATGGTTAATGAGTTTAGATCAGGTAAAGAAAAAGCACTGAATGCTTTAGTTGGACAGGTAATGAAAAAATCTGGGGGCAGAGCAGAGGCTAAAGATGTTAAAGAAAAAATACTACTCCTAATTGGGTAATTTAAAATTGCTCCATCTCTCTACGTAATTTTTGAACACATCAACATTGGAACCTTTCCGCGCCAAATAAGTAGTTAAATCCTTTAAATTTGCTATTGAAAAAACTGGAATTTTCTCGACAGTAGCTATTTCAAAAGATGCGGAAGGGTAGTTCCTTGCATTCTGACTATTAGATAATTCAAGCCTATCAAAGGCCACTAGAACAGCAACAGGATTACCTTGAGCAGATTTGATGACTCTTATGGCTTCAAGACTAGATATTCCGGCTGATATTACATCATCTAATATCAATACATTCTTATTTTTTACATTTCCGATAATAGTTCCTTTTTCGCCGTGTTCTTTTTTTTCTTTTCTGTTGAACGCAAATTCTAATTCTTTACCGTGTGCAGCTGCACTTATGGCGGTTGTACAGGCTATGGATATGCCCTTATAGGCAGGACCAAAAAGACAGTGCAATTTTAGTTGTAGAGTCTTTTCAATTTCAAAGATTTTACTGTGATAAAAAGACCCTAAAGATCTCAAAACACCACCATGTGAAAAAGCTCCTGTATTGAAAAAATATGGTGATACTCTACCAGCTTTTGTTGTAAACTCACCAAACTGGATCACTTTATTTTTTATGGCAAATTCTAAGAATTCGATACTATTCTCTGTCACATCTTCTACCCTTTTGATTTTTTTACAAAATACTCTTCACACAAATGCTGAAAGTCATATCTCTAAACGTTAATGGTATCAGAGCCTCTGTAAGAAAAGGACTCATACAATGGTTGATTGAAGAGAACCCTGATTTTATTTGTATACAGGAATTGAAAGCACAAAGAAAAGACCTGGGTAATGAAATTTTAGAATTTAGATCCAAGGATGGGTCTTACTTAAAAAGCACAATTTTTTGTGCCGAAAGACCCGGCTACAGTGGAGTTGGAATATATAGCAAACAAAAGCCCACTAGTATAACTGCTGGTATCGGTGTCAAAGAGTTTGATGATGAGGGAAGAGTTTTAAAAATAGATTTCGATAATCACTTAAAAAACTTTCCCTTATTTTCCATTGTGTCATTATATTTACCATCGGGCTCTGCTTCTGAAAGTCGTCAAGCTTCAAAATTTAGATTTCTAAAATCTTTTAAATCCACGCTGAAAAATTGGGAAATGGAAAACTCGAAGACCGGAAGAGAATTTTTATTATGTGGAGACTTAAACATAGCGCATACGAACTTAGACTTAAAAAATTGGAAAAATAATCAAAAAAATTCAGGATTTCTTCCTGCTGAAAGGAGTTGGTTAACTGAAACTCTCTTCAATGCAGGTTGGAAGGATATTTTTAGAGTTTTAGAGCCGAAAAAAGAACAATTTACATGGTGGAGTCAAAGGGGAAGAGCCCGAGAAAAAAACGTTGGCTGGAGAATAGACTACCAAATTGCAACTGCGAACTTAGCTATCTCGGCAGCTTCAGCTAAGGTAGCAGAGACCCCTATTCTATCTGATCACGCCCCACTAATAATAAATTTTAGGGCTTGATCAAAGCTCCATTTTTTTCTCTAAAGCTTTTTTATAGATCGGCATGACCGCAAATAAACTCTTTCTTATGTCTTCAATTCTGTCTGAGTCAGTCGGATGGGTTGACAACCATTCTGGCTGAGATACTTTATTATACTTCCTCATCTTTTGCCAGAGAGTTATACTTGATTCAGGATTAAATCCTGCCCTTGCAGCAATATCAAGTCCGACTAAATCTGCATCTGTCTCATCAGCCCTCGAAAATTTTAAACCAATTATTTGCTTACCAAAACCCAATATTCTTCTTTCACTTCTTCTCAATCCAAGAGTTTGGGAAAGAATATCTGCACCAAGATTAGAAAGCTGAGCTCTCGCGATCCTAGCCCTTGAATGCTCACGTAATGCATGAGCCATTTCGTGGCCCAAAATAATAGCAACTTCATCACTGTTGAGTTTGAGCTTTTTTATGATTCCAGAGAAGAATACAATTTTTCCTCCTGGATAACAAAAAGCGTTTACTTCTTCATTTTTTATCAGAATAACTTCCCAGTTCCATGCAGCTGCCGCAGGATTCCATTGGTTTGCAAAAGGTCGTAATTCGTCCGCTATTAACTTAAGGCTTATTAAGGAAGAATCGTTTTCCGCTGCTAGTTCATTTTTTTCTTGCGCGTATTTTTTGATTCGTTCAAACTCTTTTGCTGCATCAATTTCTAATTCCTTTGCAGGCACAATGTATCTTAAATTAGACGCCCCTCTTACACTAATCCCATTATCTGGTCCCGTCAGTTGCTTAGAGTCACTTACGGAAGTACAACCGGCACAAAAAATTACAGAAAAAGTTATAGGTAAAACTAGTATCCTCAGATCTAAAACCGGTCGAGCAGGGTATGATGTATATAGCAAAAGTTACTCTCCGAAAACAATCTTTAAAAATATCATTTTTAATGAATCTTATTTTAACTTACAAGCAAAAACTACATCTTTTAGGGTTTACTACCCTTCTTGGGTTTGCCAGTGGACTACCTTTAGCATTGAGTACTGGCACGCTGCAGGCGTGGCTGGTGATCGAAGAGGTTGATATTAGGGTTATCGGTTGGTTAAGTCTTGTGGGTTTGCCTTATACTTACAAATTTTTATGGGCACCACTCATTGATAGGTTTGTAGTGCCCCTGAGTTTCTTCAGTCGGAGAAAAGGTTGGTTAGTAGTCTTTCAATTCCTCATGGCTTTGGTGCTTTTTTTATTATCATTTATAAATCCATCAAAGGACGGAGTTTTGCTTATCGCGGCATTAGCTATTACATTAGCTTTCTTGTCAGCTAGTTTTGATGTTGTCTTCGATGCTTGGAGGGCCGAGTCTTTACCAAAAACAATTTTGGGATTAGGGGCTGCTTGGTCAGTCATCGGCTATCGAATTGCAATGCTTACGTCTGGAGCCCTAGCGCTGATGTTAGCAGATCTCTACTTTGGCTTTCAGGGCGTTTATCGATTACTTGCAGTTCTGACTCTTGGTCTAGCCATCCTCGCTATTTTCTCCCCCGAGCCAACCAGCACAGAGCGTCCCACCAGTCTGTATATGGCAGTGGTGGAACCCTTTAAGGAATTCTTTGGCCGGCCTGCCGCAGTTTTAGTCTTACTAGCGATAATTTTTTATAAGTTTGGAGATGCTTTTACTAGTTCTCTGTCAACAGCATTCTTAATTAGAGGAGCTGGTTTTACTGCCGCAGAAGTGGGAGCTGTTAGTAAAGGAGCTGGGCTCATATCACTTTTATTAGGGGGGTTGGTAGGAGGATTTGTTCTGTCAAAATTCAAGTTACTTCCCTGCCTCCTTGTTTTTGGTGTTTTCCAAGCTGTTACCAATTTAGGCTTTTATTGGTTGGCCGTAATAGAACCGAGTATTGGGGATATGGCTTTAGTGATTGTGGCCGAAAATTTATTTGGTGGAATGGGAACAGCTGCTTTTGTAGCGCTTTTGATGATACTTTGTGACTTAAGATTTACGGCTACGCAGTTTGCACTGTTATCAGCCCTTGCGGCAGTAGGGAGAGTATTCATTGGTCCTTTTGCAGGAGAGTTAGCTTTCAATTTTGGTTGGCCCTATTTTTTTATGCTCTCATTTTTAATTGCCTTACCTGGTATATTTATGCTGTTTTGGCTAAGGAGACCTTTAGATATAATTGAGGAAAAGAGCGGTAATTTGTCTACGAGGTAGGGAGAAATTTTTTTTTACCTCGGTAGATTTATATGGATAGATTAGGTCAATTGATTAATTTTCTAAATTATTCACCTATTTTATATCCGACTTAGAATGTCCCTCTCTTAACCAAATTAATTTCGGTTTGCTATGGTCAATTTCTGATCTTAGCCTTTCAACATCTAAACTGTTCAATTGTTCCTCATTTATTTTCAGAACAGAATAAACTTTGTTACGCTCCTTTTTTTTCGTCAAAAAGTTTTAACTTCAAACGCGTTGAGATGTTTTTCAATTAGTTTGTATTTTATTCTAGAGTTCTTAAGGGATTTAATTTGATCATGAACCTATTTTTTAGATTGTGACCGAATTGGACGGTTATAGAATTAAAAAACCACTTTGCAGAAAAAGTCACTGAAAAAAAAGATGATGCTGAAAATTTTTCGGGACTTTATCATCATTTAAACCTATTTTACGGTATCTTTATACGGTTATTCAATCTTGAAAAAGAGATTAATAAAGGAAGTATTGCTGAACCGAGAGCATCCAACAGTTTGGTCTGATTCCAGTATAGAGGTGGCGCATAAGACTTTGGTTAACTTTTTCCAGATTAAATAATTTTAAAAACTACTAAAATTTATTGGTAGAGATGAGAATAAATTGTTAGGAGCAGTGTACGAGTATAAAAAGTTAAATAAAGACAATATTATTTTTAACTGCTTTGAGTGGTGCTTTTCTGCTGAATATGTCGGTCTCGAATACGAGTATAAGTTTGATGGTCTTGAGTGGAAAAATAGTTTCATTATCGATATGAAAAACGGTGTTTCGGAATATAAATTCTCAGGTAAAGACGGAAAGATTCCGGGAAAAACAAATTTAGAAACGTTATCACACCCTCTTAGATCAATATTAAAGAACCAGGCGAAGTTGCAAATATTATTCTTAGAGTCTCAAGAGAGTCTCTCTCATACGATAGAAATAGAACCGCTGGTCCGTAAATGATAGAATTGGGCGAACAAATTAATCGAACCGACATTGGTGAGTGCAAAGCTATTGAAGCAGATACTTCTATAATCAACTCTGGTTCTAAAAGATCAAGTTAGAGAGGTTTCTTCTTTTTACTCTTCCAAGTTCCACCGTATTGATACGTTCCTTCATAACTCGATTTAACGTCCGTCAGACACTTCCCACAGAAAAACACCCAATCGCTTCACATCTCGGTATCTACATCGATATAGCACCTCCTTTGAGTGATTACACATATGGCATTCTTTGGTTCTAACTCTCATTACACCATCGCCTTACTTCATCTTTGTAATCAGAGAAGTACTCCGATATTACATTGATATCGAACGAAGATAAAATTGAGGTATTTGGTTCTCTATCTAGAAGGAATTTGAAAGAAAAGTCCAACAATTCTGCTTTAGTAATATTATTTTTAGTAAGGTCAGTGAGACTCATGTTTGTAACCGTCACCGCATGTGTGGTGGTGATGGTGTCTACTACAGTGACCTCGAAAACATCATCATTTCGTTTTTTGATTAAGATGGACATTTCAAAAATTCACTTAAATACATTTGAACCGATAAATTTAGCAAGATCAGCACTACAGCCCTTCAGAAATACTTGTTTTGTAGGTTTAAACGGTATTTTTATTGAATAGAAGCAACAACTTATTCGATAGTCATAGAGTGTGTAAAGGTATCCACTTCCATTCAACTGAGACTCTACTTGAGTTACATAAACTTTTTCTTATTATTTTACTTATCATAACAGGTTAAGTTTCAATCTTGCCCGTTTTAAATATCTTGTTGCAAAGTGTTTTTCTCATAAAGTACAACTAACCAATTATTATTAGTTTTTTAACGTCTGTATGATCCTCTGTTTCGAAAAAAGTTGAAAGTTGATTTACAGACTATTCGATAGGTCTTTCTTTAACAATTCCGTATTTTTTTGCACTAAGATTACTGTAAAAAATAAAATAAAGCCATTTGCTTTATCTCAAATATTTTCTTTCCACAGATTTTTGAGCGCACCATTATTCTGAGTAGTTGACCTCTTTCAACTTCGATAATTATCCTTGGCCCGTCAATTTTAATATAGTAATCTGGGAAAAAGGTTTTTAGTTATACTCTAATGATAATTTATTTTTTCAAAGTGAACCCAATGCTTTAAGCAAAAGGAGAGTGATAGATTTTATTTCTTGACTCTTTGCACTAGCAATATTTCTTTTTGTAAATTTTTTTTTATTTTGAAGTATTAAGATAATTCACAAATCATCACCAATTTTTTCTCATACAATCACTCTCTATTACCCTCAAATTTTTTTTTGACAAATAATTTTTTTTATAGGGTTTAGTAGAAACTTTATCTACTCTACAGTCATTGAGTGTGTAAAGGTGTCTACTTTCATTAAACTGAGACCTTATCTGACTTCCCAAAAGTTTTTTTTTCACACTTCTGCCTAGTTTAACAGTTATACCTTTACTCTTACCAATTTTGATAACAAAAAGAAGTAGGTCTAAATAGAAACAAAATACCTCCAAAAAGAGGTAATGTATAGACTTGACTAATCCCAAAACCTAAAGCAATTTTTTTCCATTTAGATATTCCACAATTCTTTAATATGTGAATAACCCCATTTGTTTTGTTAACTATAACAAATACAGATGGTGCAAAAAAAATCCGGCGATTAACATTTTAATAATAGAAAAAAATAAAATTTCGGTTTTAATATATTAAAGAACTTGCTATATTTATTTTATGAAAAACATTGATAATAATCTATGGATTCTAATTGAGGAAAGACCCAAAAAGAAAGTAATTAAAAAAATCATAGAGGAATCAAGTTATAATAAAAACCTAAATATTGTTATTAATATTTCAAAATTAATCCAATAATTGAGAACAATAAATTTCTACATATCTTTCAAATCTCAGATGTAAATTCACATCAAATTAAAAATATTTATATTAAATTGATATCTAGCAAATCTAGTTTTGTCGATTTTTTAGTTTTTCTTCAAAAAGATGAACCTTGTCCTGAACAGATTTTAAAAAATTGTATTTTTGCGATAGAGGAGACTAAAACTAACTCATATGACTCCCGTAATACTGCAATGGGGCAAAGGTCAAGTAAATTTAATACCCTAAATTATTATATTCAAAAATATAAGGCATTAACTAAACCTGTAAGGTTTCTTCTCACAAACAAGCAGACGAAGATCATCAATCTGTAAATTTTATTAATAGATCCCTATATCATCTTGAGTGTGGAATTGAGTTTTGGGGAAAAAATAGCTCAAATTTCAAGAAATTCCAATCATTAGACGAATTTATAAAAATAAAATATCAAATAGCAGATACTAATACTAGAAAAAACGATACACCAATTAGAATTTTAAAAGAAAAAAATGCGATTAAAATCTCAGCACTTTTAGCAAATCCAAATAATAACAACAAAAACTATACAGGTAGGATTGGCCACGATCCTAATATGGGTCAAATACCTTTAATTGCAAAGGTAATAAGAGGTTTAGGCTGGACTAAAAAAATCATTGTCATCAATTACCAAGTTCTACAAGATAGAATTGGTATAAACAAATTTGTTAATCTTGCAAATTTTATAAAATTTGAGTTAGACAATTGCAAATTACCAAATTCAAAGTTTAATTTTGATTATTGGGGATTTGAAACAAATAAAGAGAAAGTCGCAACCATACTTTTTCATTATTTTGAGAATAATAACTTAGTTACAATATTCGACAATCATGGAGGTTGTGAAAAAAGTTATTTTTATAATAAATATAATCATGAAATTAAAATTGACAAAAAATTTTCAGCAGATGGGGGTAAGATCCCAGATCTAGTAATGAGAGATGATAAAAATAAAGTAATTTATCAATTCGAAGGTAAAAAATTTAATGCAATTTATAAAGGTTTAGATGAAATAAAACATTTTGATCTATTTGAAAAAAAATTTCTAAGTAAGCATTATCCAGAATATAAATATAAAAGAAGTTTAGTTATAAATGATGGAGAAAAGACTAACATTGATAAAATAGATTTCAAATAGATAAAGAAAACAATTTAATCTATTAAAAATAGAGTTAACTTTTCTTTCTAAAAAACATTATATATTGATGGATTTGATTAGAAACAAAACTATGAGGATATCCATAGGGATATAAATTAATAGACTCATCTGCCCAAATTTTCATACCAATATAATTTAAACATTCAATTTTATTAATTTCTTCAATCAGATCTGAATGTAATAAATTAGTTTTACCTTTTTTTGGTTGTAGATCTTTAATAAAGACAACATAGTGTCCCTTGTCCTTTAAGTAAGGCATTGAATACTTGATTGTTTCAATGAATTTCTCTCTAAATTCTAACCAATTCATGTTCCCAAGATCTTTTTTATTTTTTGTAAATGGTGTTGCATCTTTTGACTGCCCTTTTTTTATTGTTTCTCCAGTTTTCTCTCTATTCATCATGTCTCCGTATGGAGGGTCTAGTGCAATTAATGAGAATTTTTTATTATTTAAATAGTCCTCAATATACCTTTTGTTTTTAAGTATTTCTATACAATCACCTTTTATTGTAGTTTGTTCTTTGAGCTTTAATTCCTTATTTGCTTTTTTATACGCACTAATAAACTTAGAACTTAAATCTATTCCTAAAGCATTTCTGCTCGACAATGATGCTCCAAGCAATGTTCCGCCAACACCCATAAAATAATCTAAAATATATTCATTTTCTTTAGTAAAAAATTTAATTATATCTCTCATCAATTGTGGCGGTTTTGGTGAAGGATGTATCTTTCTTATATGATGTGCATATCCTTCTTCGCCAGAAGTTAAATACCTTGTGTTAATTACAGACCTTAAAAAATAACTCCACTCGTTTCCTGCTAAATCATTTAACTTGTTATCAAGGTGATATTTTTGCCCATTTTTAGTTAAAATTACTTTCTTCGAATTACTTACTACTTTACAACTCTTCAAATCCTTTTTAATCCACTTGGGTATTTTGATAATTTGTTCATTACTAAGAATATTTAAATCATATTTCTTTGCAAGTAGATCTAATTGTTCTCTTCTTTTTTTATTCTTTTTCCTCTTTTTTAGTTCATTAACTTTTCTAAGAATTTCATTACTTACTTCATCAATATCATTATTTGATAATTTTGCTTCTAACACTTCCCAAAGTTTTTTTTTATCAATTGAGTTCATTATTCTTTGTCTATTATATGAATGAGTTCATAAAGTTTTTCTTTATCACTCGTTTTTCTATCTTTCTTATATCTTCTATAATTAATTTTGTATTTATTAAAAACATTCTTTGAATATTTTCTCATTAATCTTTCTAATTTTGCTTCAGGGATAATTCCTTCTGAGTTATAACTTAAAACAATATATTTAAATTTTGCATTTTCAATCAGACTTTCCAAAGCATCTTCAGCAAAAGACTTGTTGTAAAATTCAGATTTCTGATTTTTATACTCTCTAATACCAGTTTTGCCTTTAATAACTGGGTCGTCATATTTTGCAATTGTTTCTAGCAAATGATAGTTTGGCAAATATTGCCTGCTATTATAAGGCGGGTCCAAATATAGTATATCTCCCTCAATTTTTTTAATTAACTTATTACAATCTTCATTGTAACTTTTGTTGTTTTTTTTATTATCAATAATATTCAAGGGGTTTAATTCAATTTTTTTAAAACTTCTCTTGTCCCATGTCTTCAAATATGCGCCATAAGTTCCTGCTATATTGGATACAAAGGGAGTTGCTTCAATTACTAAGGACACCAAATAAAAGTATTCAAGATCACTAATCTTCTTCTTGCTTAACCAATTTTCAAAACAAACCCTTAAACCATCGATAATAGTTGCATTTTCTTTTGATAAGTATTTCCTATCTTCCTTTCCACCCGGGGAATAATTTTTAAATATAAAACCTTTTTGTGTAAAACTAAGATTATTCAGATATTCCTCTACTTCCAAACTCATATCTAAATTTTTAAAATTGGGTTTTTGATTTAATTCTACATAGGATTTTTGAAGACAATAAGAAAAATATAAAAGATCATTAGAGATTATTTTATATTTATTTTTAAAATATTGAGAAACAATAGTTGTTCCTGAGAAAATATCACAAAAAGTATTTAATTTTTCATGTTCTGTAATATTTTGACTTATTACATACTCTATATTCTTAAGAAGCAATCTTTTAGAACCTATAAATCTCATAATTTCAACTTAAATCAATATTAGTTCTTATCTTATCTTCACCTTAGCTTATTAACAGTCCGAAAGTCCCAACTACAGATGAATGAGTAACAGTTATTCATCTCTGATTATTTGCTTCGAGGAACATCACATCTTCTTATCAATTGCTAAATACTATCTCAAAATCGCTCACTTGTATTCCGAACTTTTTCTTTCGCACGTTTTTTATTCTATCTTCTCTTTCGTTCATTCTTTTAATCACGCTGTATGATGAACTGCCCGATTTACTCCACTTTTTTCCGTGATGAGTTCTTATTCCGTGTTTGTTCAAAATTGAACAAATTGTTCTATGCCCAATGTTTAATTCTTCGTTAAAATGTTTTATAATTCTGTATAACAATATGTGTCTTTGTGAAATTTCTTTTTGATACAGAAGATTGTTAGTTTCAACTCTTGCTACAAATTTCAAACTAATTTTTTTTGAAAAGTAGACACCTTTATCTACTCTACAGTAACACTCTTTGCTAAATTTCTTGGCTGATCAACATCGTTACCCCTCGATACTGCTATATGATATGCAAGAATTTGAAGTGGAATAACGTGAAGTATAGGCGATAAGTGCCCTACATGGTCACCAAGAGTAATAACTTTGATATTTTTATTTTCATCGATCCCTGAACCTAGATCAGCAATTACAAATAATTTCCCCCCTCTTGCACGCACTTCTTCTAAATTATTTTTTAATTTATTTACTAACTCATCATTTGGAGCGACAGCAATAATTGGCATCTCTTTATCAATGAGAGCCAACGGGCCATGTTTTAATTCCCCTGCTGCATAAGCTTCCGCATGTATATAGCTTATCTCTTTAAGCTTTAATGCTCCTTCCATCGCAATCGGACTATGAATTCCTCTACCTAAGAATAGGACATTTTTCTTTTTCTTAAAAAACTTTGTCCATTTTTTGAAATCCTTTTCAGCAGCAATAATTGCAGCTAAAGCGCTGGGTAGATGCCTCAATTCATTAAGAAAGTTTCGCTCTTTATTTCCATCTAATAAATTTTTACTTTTTGCAAGTACTAGCGTAAGTACAAACAAAGCTGCCAATTGCGTTGTGAAGGCTTTGGTGGAAGCAACACCAATTTCTTGACCAGCGCGAGTAAGAAAAAACATCTTACATTCACGAATTAGCGTTGACTCAGAAACATTGCATATTGCTAAAGTTCTCGAAAGTTTTAGCGTCTTTGCTAGATAAACTGCAGCTAAGGTATCAGCCGTTTCACCCGATTGAGAGACAGCAACAAAAAGAGTATCAGGTAAAATCACACTCTTCCGGTACCTGAATTCACTCGCTATTTCAACTGATACGGGTAGTCCTGCTATCTCCTCAATCCAATATTTTGCAACTAGTCCTGCGTGGTAACTTGTTCCGCAGGCTACGACTGTTACAGAGTTTACTTTTTCAAAATATTTTGCGGCATATGGTCCAAATAAATTTGGTGTGAGTGAGTTTGCCGATACAATCGTTTCCAATGTCGCAGCGACTGCGCCTGGCTGTTCATGTATTTCTTTTTGCATGAAATGAGTATATGGTCCAAGATTACTTTCATTTTGTTTTACGCTTAATTTATTTGTTCTTTTCCTAAACCTAATTCCTCTCGAATTAAAAAATTTAGCTTCATTCAGAGAAATCTCAACAATTTCTTCGTCATCTAGGAAAACCACCTTTTTACAGTAAGTAATGAGACCAGATAAGTCTGATGATAGAAAAAAATTACCATTGAATATATCAGGTCCCCCAACGATTAAAGGCACCCCTTTTTTAATACCACAAATAGTGTTTGAATCTAAATCACTAAGCGCTACTAATGCATATGCTCCAATTAACTTTTTACTTAAAGCATTTATAGCTATTGGAAGAGAGGCTGCAATTCTTCTTTCAAAGTGTAACTGATGAGCGACTACTTCTGTATCCGTATCTGAGTGAAATTTATAACCTTCTTTGAGTAGGTCTTTTTTTAAATCCAAATAATTTTCTACGATCCCGTTGTGCACGATACAGACTGATAAATCTTTTGTTTTTGACATGTGTGGATGAGCATTTTTTTTATTCACCTCACCATGTGTCGCCCAACGAGTATGTCCGATAGCGATATTGGAAGATACAGCTCCAAGTAATTTCTCTAATTCTTTTACTCTACCTACCGATCTATCTCTTTTAACTATATTTGATTTTATCCACGCTATACCAGATGAATCGTATCCTCGATATTCGAGCTTTTTCAAACCGCTAATGATTTTTGGAATTATATTATTTTCGTTAACACCTGCAAAAATTCCACACATTATTATTTTCTTTTCTTTGGGCGAGCTTTTGAATGTTTCCAGTTTTTTATGGATAGTTGTTTACTTCTGGCTATACCCAGAGCATTTCCGGGAACATCGTCTGTGATGCTGCTGCCAGCTGCTATTGTTGATCCTGTCTTTAGAGTTAATGGGGCAATAAGTTCGGTATTCGAGCCAACGAAAACGTTATCTTCAATATAGGTGAGGTGTTTTGTTTTTCCATCATAATTACATGTTATGGTACCAGCTCCAATATTCACTTTATTGCCTATTTTTGCATCACCAAGATAGGATAAATGATTAGCTTTGGATTCGGATTCGAAGCTGGTGTTTTTTATTTCCACGAAGTTGCCAACTTTGCAATTCTTGCCAATTGTAGTTCCCACCCTAAGTCTGGCGTATGGACCTAAAACCGAGCACTGTCCGACTACACTATTTTCAATGTGACAAAAAGCTTCAATAATTACGTCATCTCCAATTGTAGAATTTTCAATAATACAGTACGGTCCAATATTTACGTTCTTACCTAAAATTATATCGCCTATTAGAACCGCCCCAATATCAATTTTTACTCCCTCCCTGTATTTTATGTCCCCTCTCAAGTCGAACCGATCGGGATCGAAAATCTCAACGCCTTTTTCAATCAGAGATTCTGCTTGTCTTTTTTGGAATATTCTTTCAACATTTAATTTTTGACGTATGGTATTGATGCCAAGAATTTCACTTCTATCTGATACTTCTATAGTTTTGATGATCATATTTTCATTGTTGGCTAATCCGACTAATTGCGTTAAGTAATATTCCTTTTGATTGTTTGCATTATCAATTTTTAGTATCGATTTTTTTAACCATTTGGTATCAACGAACATCGGTCCAACAAAAATTTCTGAGATATTTTTAATCTGTTTGTCAGCATCCTTTTCCTCAACAATGGCTTTAACTTCATTATTATAGTCTCTGATAATTCTTCCGTAACCAAATGAATCTTCTAGTTTAGCGGTTAGTAGTTTCAATCCAGACTTTCGATTTTTCACCTTCATGTCTTTAAGTGTTTCGTATTTTACTAATGGAACATCGGCAAACAGGATTAAAGTTGAAACTTCGCTATTGAGAAATTTTGAAGCTACTTTAACTGCATGACCCGTTCCTAGAGCCTTACTTTGATTAATAAATCTCAACGGTATATTGAAACCACTTTTTGTACATTCCTGTATTATAGTTTTCTCTACCTCTTTATGATGAGGATTTTTCACTACAAAAATACTAGTTGGTCTTAATCTTTTCACGGTCTCCAAAATTCGAAATAGCATCGATTTGCCTGCGATTTTGTGTAAAACTTTCGGTGTAGGTGAGTTCATCCTTTTACCCATACCCGCAGCTAAAATAACGATGTTCATTCGACAGACTCTTCCCTTTTTGACATAGCATTAGTTTTAGAGGGTTTTAAATAAGTACCGACAATCATACCAATTAAACTAAAAAATAAACCAATTAGCTGAGGTTCAATTGGAATTTCAAATTTTATAATTTCTAACAATAGCCAACTACTGACGCCAAATACTATTGCTAATACAGCTCCGAAGTTACTAGCTTTAGACCAGAACAAACCTGCTGCTAAGGGGACAAATGCTCCGGCCAATGTTACCCTATATGCGTTTTCAACCATTTCATGAATCCCAATCTTAGAATTTACAGCGTAAAAAATAACGATAACAGTAAAAAATATTATAGCTAATCGGGTGTAGAGTAAAAGTCGAACGTTCGAGATATTTGGAACGAAATACTTTACGACATTATTCGTAAATAGAACTGAGGGTGCCAGTAAAGTACCAGCGGCAGTACTCAAAATTACAGAAACTAAAGACCCAAAAAAAAGAACTTGCAGCCAAAAAGGCATATGATTTAAGACCAAAGTTGGTAGTACGAGTTGTGAGTCTTGTTCCATTAGTCTGGCTGTCTCAGTTGGGTCAATTAAGAAGGCAGAATAAGCCAAAAATAAAGGAACAGCAGCAAATAAAAAATAAAAAATTCCTCCAAGGGTCGTCCCCCAAACAGCAGCCCTTTCGGACTTGGCGGCATTGGCTCTTTGAAATACATCCTGCTGCGGAATCGAACCTAATGCCATAGTTAGAAAAGCAGCAACCCACAAAAAAAATTCATAAAAACTTGGACTTGGGAACAATTCCAGTTTACCGTCTGCGTTTGCTTGTTGGATAACTTCAGTTACTCCTCCCGATAAATTTGCGGCCTCCATAGATACAAGCACTAGTCCAAGAACTATAAAGATCATTTGAACGAAAGTCGTTACAGCAATTGACCACATTCCTCCCGCTAAGGTGTAGCTTAACACTATCATTGCTCCAGCAATGATGCCCGTAAATTCAGAGATATTCCCTTCACTTAGTACAAAAAATATTAAACCTAAAGCTGAAATTTGAGCTGATATCCAACCAATGTAAGAGATGATTATGCAGCCTGAAATAATTATCTCTACTTCCTGACTATAATTTCTTTTAAAAAAATCACCGAGAGTTAGCAAGTTTGCCTTGTATAGCGGCTTTGCAAAAAATAAACCAAACAAAATTAAACACGCTGACGCTCCCAAAGGGTCAGAGGCCAAGCCAGAGAGACCTTCCTCTAAAAAGGTAGCTGAAATACCCAGCACACTCTCAGCTCCAAACCAGGTCGCAAATACCATTGCCAAAATGATTACCAAGGGAAGACTCTTTCCAGCAGTGATAAAGTCACCAATATTATTTACAAATCGAGATGCATATAAGCCCACACAGATTGACAAAAAAATATAAATAAAAATGATTTCTATCATCAAAGAAAAAGATTCATTATGTAAATTGAAACTAAAATAATAGCTACTACTGTAATTAAATTAAAGAAAGTTCCTAAAACTAACCACAACCTTAAATTTCGCTGTACTTTTGAAATTTTAGCAAGCTCAAGTTCAATCTTTTCTGTTTTTGTATTTTTCAATTGCAATAAAGCTTCACTAGTGAGTCGTGGAATTCGAGGAATAAGTGTAGCCCAGGATTCTACTTCTCTTTCAAACTGGTTTTTAAGAGCAGGAAATCCAATTTGCTCTTTCATCCAAGTTTCTAGAAAAGGTTTTGCGGTCGACCATAAGTCTAATTCAGGATTAAGTTGTCTCCCTAGCCCTTCGATGTTAAGTAAAGTCTTTTGTAAGAGAACTAATTGAGGTTGGATCCTCACGTTAAAACGTCTTGAAGCTTGAAATAATCGCATCAAGACTTGTCCGAGCGAAATATCTTTTAAAGGTTTGTCAAAGTAAGGTTCACATACGGCCCGAACTGCAGACTCCAAAGATTCAACCCTGGTATGCTCCGGTACCCAACCCGACTCAATGTGAAGCTCAGCCACTTTTCTGTAGTCTCTTCTAAAAAAAGCTAAAAAATTTTTTGCTAAGTAGCTTTTGTCATTTTCTGTGAGGGTACCTACTATGCCAAAATCGAGTGCAATATACTTCCCAAAAAAATCATCTTGGGTAGATACTAAGATATTCCCTGGGTGCATATCGGCGTGAAAATATCCATCTCGGAATACTTGAGTGAAGAAAATTTGAACTCCGTCGTAAGAAAGTTGTTTTAAATCAATCCCTGTCTTTTCTAATAAATCTATCCTACTAATAGGTATTCCATAGACTCTTTCCATAACTATTACGTCGCTCGAACAGTATTCCCAAATCATTTCTGGAATTTGTAGTATTTTACTATTTTTAAAATTTCTTTTTAGTTGAGAGGCGTTAGAAGCCTCAATAACTAAATCAAGTTCATCATGTAAGTAAAAGTCAAATTCAGCAACAACATCTTTAGGTCTCAATCTCTTTCCATCGGTAAAAAAAATTTCAATTAAATTAGCCCCTAACTTTAGAAGTTGAATATCTTTTTTAATAGCTTCAAGCATTTTAGGTCTTAAAATTTTTACCGCTACCTCTCGTCCATTTTTTAGTGTTCCGAAGTGAACTTGAGCGATTGAGGCACTTGCCTCTGACTCTAGACAGAAAACAGAAAAAATTTCATCAAGTTTTTTGTTGAAGGATTTCTCTATACTCTTTACTGCGAACTCCGATTCGAAAGGTTTAACTCTATCTTGAAGATAGGCTAATTCATCGGCTATATCCTCAGGTAATAAATCTCTTCTTGTTGAGAGCAACTGACCGAATTTGACAAAAATCGGTCCTAAAGACTCCAAACATTTTCTTAGCCGGATACCTCTTGCTTCAGGAAATTTTTTAAAAAGTCTTGAAAGATTTAAAAAAGACAGCACGAACTTAATGAAAATCGGAGTTTCTTTTTTTTTCCAAATAATTTGATCAATTCCAAATGATCGGATTACCATACAAATTTTTAACAAACGAATAATTGAGTTCATCTCACAGTTACTCAAGAAAATACTTTTTTCATTTCAGAAAGCAATAAATTGAAACGTGAAATGCTCATTTTCTATACTTGTCTATTCACGTGGTAACTACTTCCATTTTATAACTTCAATTCCTACAGCTTTACAATTCTCATATGCTTCCACTTTAGCTATTTTTACCTCTACTGCCTTTATATTTCTTAGCTCAATACAAAAAGCAGCAATTTTGTCTATCAATGTTTCTTGTAAGTAAAAGTGACGCTCACTTACTATGGCAGTAATTCCAGCTCTAACGTTATCGTAGTCAAGTACATGTTTAATATTATCACTAGGAGATGATGCGTTTTTCTGTGGTAGATAGAGCTTCAGCCAGACTAGTATTTTTTGAGTTCTATTTTGTTCCTCCGGGTGCACACCAATGCGAGCAGATAATTCAAGTTCATCAAAAAAAATGCAGCGACAGTCAGTAAACTCTTTAGTTGTTAATAGACTCATTGGATAGTGAACATCACATCTCTGGAAATTTTATTCAAATGTTGTCCCCCGTCTATAGTTAAATTGATACCAGTAATTGACTTGTTTTCCTCCAACCAATGTACAGCTTTCGCTATATCAAGGGCAGAACAAGCTTTCCCAAGAGGAGTTTTCTTGTGCGCTTGATTAAAATTTGCTTGGCTTTGATGTTCCGATTTAAGTGTAATACCGGGGGATATAGACAAAATTCTCAATATTGGCGCCATACTCGTCGCCATTATGTGAGTGGCTTCAAACAAGGCTGACTTCGAAATCGTGTATGAGAAGAAATCAGGATTTGTATTCCATAACTTTTGATCAAGTATATTTATCACAGTTGCAGACAGGCTATCAGCATTCTTATTAATCCAATGAGAATATAAAGCATGTGTGAGCATCATTGGAGCAACAGAATTACAGTAGAAGTGACTGGCCAAGTTTTTACTGGTAATACTTGATGGATTATCGTATTCGAATTTAGCTGCATTATTCACTAAAAGTGTAATGTCTCCTAATTCCTGCTTGACTTTCTCTAATAGGGCTCGATATTCCGAATCTGTGGACGGTGGCAACGATGTTTTTGTCACCATTGCCTTCCTTCCTAGGGCTATAATTTGATCAGCGGTTTCTTTTGCAGCATCACTAGATGTATTGTAATGAATGGCCACATCCCAGCCATTTTTGGCTAGATGAAGGCAAATGCTTTTCCCAATGCGTTTAGCACCGCCAGTAACTAAACATACTTTTTTTTCTTTTTTCATGATTTATAACAAAATAATACACCGAATAAATGAATCTTCTGGTTGGTTGAGCTTTGACAAGCTAATGCTCGAAGCATTATATCTTTATTCGGACAGTTATTACATAAAAAATAATACTGATAAAACTCCCTTTGGGAAAAAAGGCGACTTTATCACTTCGGCTTCTTTAGGTCCATGGTTAGGAAAAGTTTTAGCTAAAAGATTTAAAAAGTTAGTATCAACAACACCAAATTTCTTAAGAAATAATTTAATAATTAGAGAATTTGGCCCCGGTACTGGTGAATTAGCTTTAGAAATATTAATAGAGCTAGATCAAGTGAATTGCCTACCTCACCGATATGAGTTTTATGAAGTCAGTAGTAGCATGATAACTAATCAAAAAAAAACAATAGAGTTATCAATTGAAAGGTTTTCAAAAGATACCCGGAAAAAAATTATGGATTTGTGTTTCTGGAAATTAGTAGTGCCTGAACCAAATAAATTCATTCCAGATAAATATGAGTTAGTTAACGGACTAGTGATAGCTAATGAAGTCGTGGATTCTTTTCCCGTAAAAATTTTTTCTTGGGAACCAAAGAATCAAGCTGAAACGAACAAAATTTTGGAATACGGTGTTTCAGTCGACGGCAATGGAAATATGGTCGGGAAATTTAACGAGGCATGTGCTGCTCTTAGAGAGAATGTACTAAAACGATGTACTCAATCTCGATTGAGAGGAAAACCTTGGAAAAATCCAAGATTAGGTGAATGGAATGTGTATACAAAGGATTGGATAAGAAAAGTATTAGACAGTTTTGATTATGGGGCTGCGGTAATTATAGATTATGGATCAGAGCGTCTAGATATAGATCATTCAGAAAGGAGAGACACCACAGTTTCGGCATTTAGTAATCACCATCAAATTTCCGATTTGAATGAGATAATATCAAGGACTGGAAATATCGACATAACACATCAAGTCGATTTCACAAGCCTTATTGAAGAGATCACTAAAGATAAAGAACTAACATTTACCTTACAGACACAAGCAGCTTGGTTGATAGATAATGGAATCTTGGAAGATGCAGAGAAACTTTTTCTAAAATTAGAAAACAACAATCTTGAACTACTAGAGCTAAAAAAATCTTTACAATATTTATTACTTGAGTCGGAGATGGGGTCATCATTTTTGGTTTTAGACATATTGAAAGAGTATTGATCTCATTTACATAATTCTTTTTCTAAAAAATCCAATCTAGCATTTCTTATTTTTTCTCTGAGCATTTCCTTATTTTTCGTATTTTTTACTATATCTCCTATTGGCCATTCAATAAGCCTACTTATCAACTTTTCCATTACTAGGATTTTATCGGTGTCTCTATAAAAAACTGACCTCAAAAAAAAAGGTATGTCTGCAGGTGCTCTAAATAAATTCCCAATCTCTGCAAGGTTTAAAATGGTTTTTGAACCCAGATTGTATGAATAAGTCCTGAGTACTCTTTCAGCTCTTTTAAGAGAAATTATGCTATTGGTCACCCTTTTGGGAAAAAAACATAAGTTGGTGGTTATGTCATAATTTTTAAAAATTACCCCTGCTTTCCAGTTGACCGGTAAGTCACAACCCCAGGTTGAATCTAAAAATGCAGCGATTGAATGACTTGTAAAATCTTGTCCAGTAATCTCTTTCCAGGCTTTAAAATCTTGCAGAGCTCTTATCATTTTAATAGAGTCAGGACTCTCTAACCCTTTTGATAACTCTTGCCAAATTCTTTGGCCAGATAAATATTTCAACTCACCGGCATCAATAATTTGCCTGCACAGGCTTTTTGTCTGGCCATCAATTTTAAAGTTTCTCATACAAGCGTAAAATCTTGCTAGCCTCATCAACCTCAGTGGATCCTCTGCAAAAGATGGACTAACATGCTTCAGTAATTTATTTTCGATGTCTTTCCTACCATTAAAAGGGTCTAATAGTGCACCGCTTTCATCGACAGCCATAGCATTAATCGTCAAATCTCTTCTACGCAAATCATGTTCCACTAAAACTGAACTATCTGTATGAAAAATGAATCCTTTATATCCCTTCCCAATTTTTTTTTCAGTTCTTGCTAATGCTATTTCCTCGCTAGTTTCCGGGTGAAGAAAGACTGGAAAATTTTTTCCAACAGCTTTTAAGTTAAATTGTTGTAATGTCTTTAAGTCAGCTCCAACTAGCAAATAATCCCGATCAGAAACTTTTTTATTAAGAAAAAAATCCCTAACAGCCCCGCCAACACAGTAAATTTTTATTGATGAGGGCAATTTGCAGAAAAAAGAATCATTAGCTCTATTTGGTGCCAAAGAGAGAATTTTTTCTATCACTTATTTATTAAAACCCTGATATTTAAAGAAATGTCGGCGCTACAGATTCAATATCCGTAGGTTCCTTTAATTTGTAAATCATCTTGCCATCATTACTAGAGACATTGGGAATGGAGGCAGATGCTAAATTATCCCTTGACATGAGAGGTTCACCGGGGAGTAACTCCATCAAGAAGGCTTGACAATATCCTAATAGTTTCGGTAAGGGAACAACTATTCCAGATCTTTTTGAATGTTTCCCTACGATTTTTACAAGTTCATAAAGCGAAAAGACTTGTGGCCCAACGCATTCATAAATTAGCCTGTGACTTGGTTGCTTTATGTTGATACACTCGACAATTATTTTCACCAAATCACCTATAAAAATTGGTTGAAATAAAGAGTTCGCCGATGCAAGTGGTAAAACAGGGAGGATAGAGTGTAACTTTTTAAAGAGATTTAAGAAAGAATCTCCTGGCCCAAAAACTACAGATGGTCTAAGAATTACAGAATTACAATTGATACTATTTATTATTCTTTCACCCTCTACTTTTGATCGCAAATACATCGAAGGAGCATCATCACTGACTCCTAAAGCACTGATATGAATTATTTTGTCGTGTTTAATTTTATTTGAAACCTTTACAAGGTTTTCAACCAACTTTACATGGGCATCATCAAACTCTGGTCCCCATGGTTGACCAATGCTAGATTGGAGGCACCCGACAAGATTAATGATTATATCGACATTTTGGAGCGCCTTTGACAGACTGTCGATGCCATTTTCATATTCTATTACTTCAACATTAGGAATGGGCCATAAAGGACGGGTTTTTACTTTATTTTTTGTTAAGACCTTTAAGTTAAAATTACCTTTAGATAATTCAAGTGTAAGTGCTTTGCCGATAAACCCACTACCACCTAAAATTGCGATAGTCTCTTTTATTTTTTTCCGTAACATCACCATAGATTATCCAAATAAATTAATTTAATATCCCCAACAGTTCATTCAATATTACGAATGAATGTTTATTAGTTCTCAACCCAAATGGCGGAGCATCATCGTAAATTCTAGAATAAATAATCGCACTAGACAAAACAGTTTTTACATAGTTTCTGGTTTCATCAAAAGGAATGGATTCTGTAAAAGCAGCACCAGATAAACTGCTAGACGAATCATTTTTCCAAACCTTTGCGCGAGAGGGCCCGGCATTGTAGGCTGCTATGGCAATGGGGAAAGATTGGAATCTAGCCATTAATTTTTTAACATAATAAGATCCCATCGAAACGTTTACATCTAGTGCCAATAAATCATTTTTTTTTGAATACCCTAACTTTAATTGTTTAGAAATCGACTTCCCGGTAGCAGGCATTATTTGCATGAGCCCTCTGGCGCCAGAGTTAGAAATTGCCGAGGAATTAAAACGTGATTCTTGTCTAATTAACCCCATGGTAAGCCATGGGGGGATTGAGTGTGTTTTACTCTCCGCTACTATTACTTTTTGGTAGGGAACAGGATATCGTAAAGAATAATCATGAAAATGTTTTGTTTTTAATGCTGCGGATATAGATCGATCATAGACTTTTTCTCTTCTCAAAAATCTAGAAAAATTTATTAATTCGGTATCATTTAAATTTTTTAGCATATCATTCCATTCAAGTAAGGCTTCTTTATATAATTTCTGTTTATAAAAAAGCATAACCAACTTAAACCTCTGACTATTAATTTTTTTCTCATAACTGTAGTCTATAGCGGTTGTTACCTTATCGAATTTTGGTTTACTAAGATAACCAAGCTTTTCTCTGGCTAGAATTCCATAAAAAGACCAGTTTTTTCGTAATTGATCAAAAATTTTATATGACTGAATTGTTAACCCTTTTTCCGTCATCGTTACTGCCTTCCAATATTGCCAAGAGTCTTTTTTACTCAGGTTAGCTGACATTTTTTCAATAATGAACGCTAGTGTATTGAAGTCTCCGTCCCTGAGAGCTATCCTTGCTAAAGTTTCAATAATATCATCTGGGTAATTTTTAATATTTTTCAATCTATTTTTTATTAAATTTCTGTATTTTGAGTGAGTAACACCGAATAAGGCTGAGCCAATTTGAATAGCACCATAATCTCTCTGCTCATCATTTAAAAACTTTTGTCCTTTGATGAATCTCTTGTAAGCTCGTCTGCTATTTTTTTTTGACAAAGCTATGATCTTCGCTAGCCTAACTTCGGATTGATAAGATTTTTTGGAAAGAAATGACCTACCAGTTTTTAGTATAAGAAGTGCAACATTTAGCTTCCCTGCGTTTGCAGCGTGCCTCGCGTTGTAAACTATAAATTCCGGAGTTGTTTTTTTTTCTTTAATGGTAAAAAGAAGAAGTTTTACACAGCCAACAATGCTTTCATTTCCATAAATGAGTCTTCTAGTCTCTTCTAATGTGATGCCTGAACGAGCAGCCAAAAAACATTCAGCGGATTGATTTTGTAGTTTTGGAAAGGTGCTGCTGATTTTTTTCTTTAGATAGTCTATGTTGGTCTCGTTAGATAGTTCGATTAATGATTCAACCCAAATATCCGTTATTCTCTCTTTTAAAGGATGGAAAGAATTTAATTCTAAAAAAGTTTTCAATCTCTGGTCTGTTTCTTTACTGGCTTGTTTTTGATTTATTAAAATTCTCAGATGCCAAAAATCCAACCATCTTTTGAGTTCTTCATTATTCGTTAAAGACTTTACTTTGGATAACTTATGCAAATCTTCTGCTTCGAAAGCTTCTCTCGCTTGAAGTAAAGCATCTTCACTGTCTAGGTTTTGAGAGCAAACCTCAGAAAAAAAAATTAAGCAAAAAATTAAAATAAAGTTCTTTACGAACATTTAATCCTATTTCACGAGACCAACATTTTTTAAAATCTCTAATGTCATATTAGATTTATTCATAGAGTAAAAGTGTAATCCTGGAACTCCAGCGGTAACTAGCTGATCACAAAGATTAGATACAACTTCTAGTCCGAATTCTTTGATTGATTTCGAATCATCAGCAAACTGAGCCAACCTGTTCTTTATCCATCTTGGAACTTCAGCGCCACAGGCGTCTGAAAATCTAACAAGTTGCGTATAATTAGTAATTGGCATGATGCCGGGCACTATGGGAATTTTAACTCCGAATTTCCCAACCTCATCTACAAATCTAAAATATGCATCGGAGTTGTAAAAATATTGTGTAATCGCCCCGTCTGCTCCGGCCTCCACCTTTGCAATGAAATTTTCTATATCGTCTCTGCAACTCTTTGCCTGAGGGTGGGTTTCTGGATAAGCTGCTACCTCAATTCTGAAATGGCTGTCGAATTTCTTTCGGATAAATCTTACTAAATCGCTTGCATATTGAAATTCCCCGCTTCCACCGAACCCAGAGGGTAAGTCTCCTCTCAAAACTATTAAATGGTTAAGCCTTTTAGCAACGTACTGGTCCAGAAGTGATTGAGCTTGCTTTTCGGACGATCCCACACAAGAAATATGGGGAACTGCGGACTGGAATAACCCATTTAATTGGTCTACAGCTGACATTGTTCCGCTTTTAGTGGAGCCTCCTGCGCCGTAAGTTACTGACGCGTAATTGAGATTAACTTTAGACAAATCTTTCGCAGCATTAACAAATCTAGACATTCCCTCCTCCGTTTTAGGAGGAAAGAATTCTACACTCAATTCCAACTTAGTACCTGTAAGTCTCAGCTTTGTATGGGCCCTCAACATTTACGCCGATATATTTCGCTTGTTCTGAGCTAAGATCTGTTAGTTGAGCACCAATAGAATCTAAGTGAAGCCTAGCGACTTTTTCATCTAGGTGTTTAGGCAAAACGTAAACTTTTCCATTGGCGTAACGACTTTGGTTACAAAATAATTCTATTTGAGCGATCACCTGATTAGCAAACGAAGAACTCATTACATAGCTTGGGTGGCCCGTCGCGCAACCTAAATTTACTAGTCTTCCCTGAGCCAGCAAGATTATTTTTTTTCCATTTGGAAAAATTACATGGTCAACTTGAGGTTTAATTTCTTCCCAAGTTAATTCTTCAATTCCAGCAACATCAATCTCATTGTCAAAATGTCCAATATTACAAACAATTGCTTCATTTTTCATTAAATCCATGTGCTTTCTTGTGATCACTGATTTGTTTCCAGTGGCTGTAACGAATATATCCGCTTTGTCCGAAGCGTACTCCATTGTTACTACCTTGAACCCCTCCATGGCGGCTTGGAGCGCACAAATTGGGTCGACTTCAGTAACCCATACTTGAGCAGATAGAGCCCTAAGTGCTTGTGCAGAACCCTTTCCAACGTCACCGTAGCCACAAACCACAGCAGTTTTGCCTGCAATCATTACATCTGTAGCTCTCTTTATTCCGTCTACTAGGGATTCCCTACATCCGTATAAATTATCAAATTTACTTTTCGTAACTGAATCGTTAACGTTAATAGCCCGGAAAGCCAAACTTCCTTCAGCAGCCATTTCATTTAATCGCAAAACGCCGGTCGTGGTTTCTTCAGTAACTCCAATTATAGAATCTAAATTTCGCTGGTAAAATCCAGGGTCTTTCTTAAGCTTATTTTTAATAGCTTTGAATAAAGCTTCTTCTTCTTCACTAGTAGGGTTGGAAAGCAAACTCTTATCATGCTGCGCTCTTGCTCCAAGATGTAATAGCAAAGTAGCATCACCCCCATCATCTAGAATCATATTGCTACTTTCACCATTTTCCCAGCAGAAAATCTGGTGCGTATACTCCCAGTACTCATCTAGACTCTCCCCTTTTTTAGCAAAAACGGGAATCCCGCTTTTCGCGATGGCTGCGGCCGCATGATCCTGTGTTGAAAATACATTGCATGATGCCCATCGGACTTCTGCACCAAGCTCAATAAGAGTCTCGATTAAAACGGCAGTTTGGATCGTCATATGGAGTGATCCAGAAATTTTTGCTCCAAGTAAAGGTTTTTTTTCGGAAAATTCTTTCTTAATCGCCATGAGACCCGGCATTTCGGTCTCAGCAATTTCAATTTCTTTTCTCCCCCATTCAGCAAGGTTAAGGTCTGAAATTACGTAATTTTGCGTTAAAGTTTTTTTTAAAACAGCACTCATACTTGTCTCCTGAATTGAAATTTACGAGCGCCGTTATTACTATAAGTTATTTAAGCCTGGGGATTAGGGTACCTGCAACGCTCCTTAAATAACTCACCATTATACAATATTCAGACAATTAGAAAGGTAAAAAACTAAAAAGTTCATACTAGATCAAGGCAATGGAACTTTATAAACCACAGATTGAAAGCAATTTTTCAACTTTATCTCTATTTTCCCAAGTAAAGTTTGCATTTTCTCTACCGAAGTGCCCGTAAGCCGCTGTCTCTTTGTAGATTGGACGCAATAAATCCAACATATTAACTATACCTTTCGGTCTTAAATCAAAGGATTCTCTTACCGCTTTTTCAATGATATCGTCCGGAACTTTTCCAGTACCCATCGTAGAAACATTAATTGATGTTGGTTCAGCAACACCAATGGCATAACTGATTTGTACTAATGCTTTTTCTGCTAATTCAGCCGCAACAATGTTTTTCGCGACGTATCTTCCGACATAAGCTGCCGATCGGTCTACTTTAGAAGGGTCCTTACCGGAAAATGCTCCTCCCCCATGAGGAGCAGCACCCCCATAAGTATCGACTATAATTTTTCTTCCAGTTAGACCACAATCACCCTGTGGTCCACCTATTACGAACCTTCCAGTTGGGTTGATCAGATACTTAATGTCTCCTTTAATTAAATCTTTGGGAATAATAGGTTTAATAATTTCCTCAATGGCTGCCTCCTCAAGGGTAGACAATTCTATGTCAGGAGCATGCTGGGAAGAGAGCACTATGGTGTCAATCCTAAATGGTCGATTGTCTTTATACTCTAGGGTCACTTGCGATTTGGCATCAGGTCTGAGCCAGTTAAGTGTTCCATTTTTTCGCAGTTCAGATTGTCTTTGGACAATCTTATGAGCAGTATCAATAGCAACTGGCATGAGATTTTTAGTTTCTTTACAAGCAAACCCGAACATAAGGCCTTGATCGCCAGCACCTTGGTTCAAAGAATCGTCTTTGTCTACTCCCATCGCAATATCTGGGCTTTGCTTGTCGTAAGCAACTAAAACACCAGCTCCTTTATAGTCGATTCCATATTCGGTATTGTCGTAACCAATCTCTTTCAGAGTGTCTCGAGCCACTTGAATGTAGTCAACTTCAGCATTAGTGGTAATTTCTCCAGCTAGAACCACTAAGCCAGTATTGCACAGGGTTTCAGCGGCCACTCTGGAATGAGGATCAATTTCTAAAATTGAATCAAGAATAGCATCAGAAATTTGATCTGACACTTTATCAGGATGTCCTTCTGACACCGACTCTGAGGTAAATAAGTATGAATTCTTCATCATTTTCTTTCTTTTCTAATATATGTCTTAATTTGTAACTATAATTTATTTAAAGGATAAAAAAAAATTGATGGACCTAACTTTAAAGATTATTAGTTTTATCTTCGGAATTTTGGGTTATTTCCCTATCTCTATTTTAAGACTCTTCGGTTTTGGTTTAGGTTGGGTATTCTGGGTTGTATCTCCGAAATACAGGAAAAAGATTCGGGAAAACTGGGAAACGGCTATTATGTCTGAGGTTAAACCTGGCATGAATAAGGCTAGCTTTCCATTAGCTGTAGGAAATGCCGGTCTTTTAATCTCGGAGTTACCGAAAATTTGGTCTAACAAAAAGCCAACTGTGGCGATTAAGATGAATGGTTTAGACAAAGTTGCTGACCTACTTAAGAAAGGTAAAGGATTAATTTGTTTAACGCCTCATTTGGGCGCTTTTGAGCTTGCTCCGAGGCTTTACTCCGAACATTTTCCAATTACAGTTCTGTACAAACCTCCAAAAAATAAGCTGCTAAGAAAACTATTGCTACACTTGCGTCATAATTCAAAAATAAATTTTGTAATTTCTGACTATTCTGGCGTAAAGGAACTCCTGAAGGCTCTTAGGCGAGGAGAGTCTGTCGGAATACTTCCTGATCAAGTTCCCTTTCTAAATGCTGGTGTTTGGGCACCTTTTTTTGGTAAGGCCGCGTATACCAATTTATTAGCTATTAGGCTAGCCACTATTACTAGAGCTCCAATTGTGTGGGTAACATGCGAACGTAGAATGTCGGGTTGGACACTTAATTTTCAGGAATGGCTGCAGTTTGAGGAAATAAAAAAAACTGTTTCTGAAACAGTTGAGCTATCCACTTTGATGAATAAGTATGTTGAGGGGTTGGTTTGTTCAGATCCTAACCATTATTTATGGAGCTACGATAGATATAAGAAACCAAAAGTAAGAGAAAATTTTAATGAAATTTAAGTTTGTCAAAATGCAAAGCTTGGGCAACGATTTTTTAGTTCTAAACCAAGATTTTTTTATTGGTGGTAAATTACGTCTAGACTCTACTAATTTTAAATTTCTAGCTGATAGAAGATTAGGGGTTGGAGCTGACCAAATTCTTCTTATCAAGAAATTAAAAGATCAAAGAGGCGATATTTTTGAGTATCGAATATTTAATGCAGATGGAAAAGAAGTTGAGCAATGTGGAAATGGTGCTCGTTGCATTTTTAAATTCATCAAAGATCACAATCTAAGTGATAAAGATAAAATTTCTTTATCTTGCCGCGCAGGTTTAATAGACGTTGAAAAAATTGGAGATGATTTTATTCGAGTTGAAATGACAACTCCAAAACCTGGAGCAAAAGAGATAGGTTTCAATGTTAAAGGTTTAGAAAAAAATCAATTTAAAAATCATGAAGCTTATTGGGTGCCATGGCAAAGTCAATTTAAGTTTTGTTTGTTTCCTGTTTCAATTGGTAACCCTCATGTGGTTTGTTGGGTTGATGATCTTTACAGCCCTCGAGTAAGTGAATTTGCAGATTGGATAATGATGTCTAAAATGTTTTCAAGCGGAGTAAACTTGGAAATATGCAAGTTAATTTCTACTACAGAGATTCAGATGCGTGTCTTTGAGAGAGGAGTAGGAGAGACTAGTGCCTGTGGCACCGGGGCGTGTGCAGCAGCAGTTAGTGGGATTTGCCTGGAAAAACTACAATCGGAAACTGACATAATCGTAAATGTGTGTTTAGGCTATATGATCGTATCTTGGTCGGGTGGTAGTGAAGATAGCGTATTTTTGAGCGGCCCAGCAAAAACAGTTTTTACTGGAGAAATTGATATAGAGCAGTAATGAAATTAGCACAAAACTATAGGTGATTAAAAATGGACTCAAATTTCATAACAGAAGACAATGTGAAACAATATTTATCTGACAACATTAATTTTTTTAATAGAAATCCAGATTTAATTGCAAACCTAAATTTTCCCCACGAAAACATCGGCAATTCAACTTCGCTGCTTGTCAAGCAAAATTCAATGTTGAGAAAAGAATTACAAAAATTAAAGAAGAAGATAAACTGTCTTTCGACCATTGCAAGAGAAAATGAAAACATTCATTTAAAATTTGTAGATTGGTGTCAAAGCATTATCAATATGAAATCTAGAAATAGAGTTAAATTTTTAGTCAAATCAGTGATGACAAAGTTTGGGGTACAGCTTGGAGGCGTCTTTTTTTTAAGTGACCCCTCACTTGGTTGTGCTAACATATCAAAACAATATAAATCCCATGATAGCATTGCGGAGGCTGAAATAAAGGCTTTGAAAACTTCACTAGTGATTAATTCAAAAAAAAAATTAACTGACTGGTTAGAGCTGTTAGTTAGTAATCTGGTTGTTGGTAATTCCGATCTTGCGAAGGAAATAAATAGCGTGGCTATCGTTCCCATACGTTTTTCGAAATCAGATCAAACATGTGGCGTATTGATTTTTGCTGCTGTTGATGAAAATCAATTTGCTGCGGATCTCGGTACTTTTTTTCTTGATTCTTTGGGTTACATTTTCGCCTCCTCGATTATTACAAAGGCAAAAAGTTAGCATGTGGAATCAGTCAAGGGATAGAAAATTTTTTTTTAATAGTCTAAACAAGTGCGTGGAAATATTTCTTAAATACTTAAAAGAAATTGATCAGGTGTCTAAGCATACTCTCAAGGCATATAGAGGCGACTTACAAACGCTACTTTTTTACCTAAAGGATTGTTGCAAGAATACTGATCCTAATGACCTTATATGTCATCAAAACATGCGTAAGTTAGTAAGTTATTTAAAACAGAAGAATTTGGGAAATAGAACTATAGTTAGAAAAATGTCGACCATTCGTAATTTCTACAGTTGGGAGCTAGAGAGGGATAATAGTTTTTTAAAAACATGGTTAAATGCCAACCCAATGAAATTAATTAAAGGACCCAAAATAAGTCATTCTTTGCCCAAGGCACTGTCTGTTGATGAGACTCAAAAGTTTTTGAATACCGCCTACGGAAAAAATTCTTGGATAAACATTCGTGATAAAGCTATATTTGAACTTGTCTACTCGTCTGGTTTACGGGTCTCCGAGGTGCAGTGTTTGAATTTAGAAAAATCTCGGAAATGCATGGGGTGGATTGATTTTGATCAGGAGATGGTGATCGTTTTTGGTAAGGGTTCTAGGTGGAGAAAGGTGCCATTGGGCAAAGTTGCATTAAGGGCTATAAATGAATGGATTAAATTTAGAAACGACTTTAACCTTACGAAAAGAACGGAAAATAATGAAACCGCACTCTTTTTTAATAACCGTGGACAGAGACTTTCGGTTAGGTCTATACAAAGACGATTCAGTACTCATTCAATTAAAAATGGCAGGAAGGTTTCTGTTCATCCCCATATGTTAAGACATTCTTTTGCGAGCCATCTTTTGCAGTCAAGTGGAAACCTGCGGGCTGTTCAAGAAATGCTCGGGCATGCAAATATAACAAGTACTCAAATTTATACAAAATTAGATCATCAGCATTTGGCTAAAATATATGATGACTCACACCCTAGAGCTAAGTTAGCATCTGATTGAGCTCTTAGATTAAAGTAAAACTCCGGATTACATTTTTGATGTTTTTAGTAAAGGTTGAAATTAGTTTTTTGGGTCGTTAAATGAAAAAACAAAGAGAGATAAAAACTGAAAAGGAACTGTTGAGTGATGCGCCTGAGAACTATATGAATGATGCTCAGCTAGGTTTTTTTCGCCTCAAATTGACTTCCTTAGCTAATGAATTATTGAGCAATGCGGGGGAAACTACTCAGCAACTCAGGAAAACTAGTCTAATACCAGATCCTGCAGACCGAGCCTCGATTGAGGAGGAACATTCCCTGGAATTAAGGACCAGAGATCGAGAAAGAAAGTTGTTGAAAAAGATTCAGCAAGCCATACAACGCATTTTAAAAAAAGAGTATGGGTTTTGTGAGGAAACCGGTGAACCTATTGGATTAGAAAGGTTGCTTGCCAGACCTACTGCAACACTATCTGTTGAGGCTCAGCAAAGGAGAGAAAAACGACAGCGTCAATTTGGTGACAACTCTTCACGCTATTGATGATTTAGCCCAAATAAAAACTTAAAATTTACGTATAAGATGAAAAAATCGGACCAAGCACAAGTTTTGGCTCAGGCATTGCCCTACATAAAGAAATTTAGGAATAAATCTATTGTTGTGAAAGTAGGTGGTAACGCATTGACTGAGCAAGGTTTGAAAAACTCATTTGCCCATGATGTTACTTGGTTACAATCTGTTGGAATCAACATCACCGTCATTCATGGCGGAGGCCCTCAGATAAAAACACAGATGGACAAACTAGGAAAAACAGCTCATTTTGTTGAGGGTATGAGAGTAACCGATGCCGAAACTATGGACATAGTGGAAATGGTGTTGGCTGGAGGTGTGAATAAGGAAATTGTTGAGCTTATAAATCATAAGGGAGGCAAGGCTGTCGGATTAACTGGGCAAGATGGGGGACTAATAAGAGCCCAGAAAATGACGATAAAGAGTGCAGGTGGCGAAAATCAATCGGTAGATATTGGACTCGTGGGCGAAATAAAAAAAATCAACCCGGAGGTGTTGTTTTCTTTGCAAAAGAGTGGATTTATCCCTGTTATAGCTCCAATAGCATCTGGTTTTGATGGAGAAACTTATAATGTCAATGCAGATGTAGTTGCAGGAAAATTATCTCAGGTACTACAAGCTGAAAAATTAGTTTTACTAACTAATACTAGCGGTGTTTTGGATAATGATGGGCAGCTTATAAACCACTTAACCGCAAAAGGCATTTCGGAAATGCTTGAAAAAGAACAAATTAGTGAAGGTATGATACCAAAAATCACTTCTGCCCTGGACGCCGCAAAAAATGGTGTACGCACTGTACATATTATCGATGGCAGAGTTAAAAATTGTTTGTTACTAGAGGTTTTGACCGATTTAGGAGTTGGAACAATGATTAAATCATTTTGAGTGACCACATGGAGGATCGTAAGGAAATTTTGGTTTGGCTGTTTGACCTTGATGATACTTTACATCAAGCTAGTGGACCAATTATGGAGAGAATAAATAATCGTATGTCGGAGTACATCAGTGATTTGTTAAAAGTTGGCAGGGCCGATGCGGATGTAATTAGAAAAAAGTATTGGAATAAGTACGGAACAACATCGGCTGGATTAGTTTTGGAACAGAAAGTAAATCTTCAAGAATTTCTTGAGTATTCGCACAATGTTGACGATCTACATAGTCAGATAAATACAAAGCGGGGGTTAAAAAATCGCTTACGACAACTAAAAGGAAGAAAATGGGTTGTCACTAATTCCTACAGTAAGTATGCAAGAGTTATTTTGACAGGTTGTGGTTTATCGACTGCTTTTGAAAGAGTTTTTGCTATTGAAAACATGAAAGCTCTTGGAGGCCTTCGTCCAAAACCAAGCCTACTGTTTTGGGAAAAAATTAAAAGAAGATTTAAATTTTCAAAGGTTAGATATGTTTTAGTAGATGACTCACTAGCAAATTTGCGTACCGCAAAACTAGCTGGATTTAACACAGTCTGGATAAACTTTTTTCAACAAAAAACACATGTGAAAAATTTTCGCCCCAAGCCTATTTTTGTAGACTACAAAATAAATAACATTTTCCAATTTAATAACATGGGAAGAAAGTTGGAAATCTTTCATACTAAGTAAAATCGCAAACGGAACAACCGCTCCTTTTTATTACTTTTATAATTTGAACCGAAAGAGATCTGGCGTCGAAGAGAATTAACTGGTTTTTCACTACCCTAGTTCCTGTTAAAATTTTAATCGTTTCATTAGCTTGGAAAATCCCAATGGTTCCTACGGCAGTACTTAAAACTCCAAAAGCACCACAGGAGGCATCTTCAGCACCCGAGGAAATCGGGAAAATGCATTCGTAGCAAGCAAATTCAGATTCTTTTGGATGCACAACAAATAGTTGACCTTCCCACTGAATAGCTGACCCAATAATTAATGGAATTTTTTGTCTTACACATAATTGATTTAATAAATGCTTTGTTTGGAAACCGTCTGTGCAATCCAAAACCAAGTCGGACCATTCGATCCAATATGGCAAATTCTCACTATCAGCTTTTGCAGTTTCCGCGATAACATTTACAGCGGGATTAATATTTTTTAGTATTCTCTTTCCCACCTCAACTTTGTATTTTCCAACGTCCAGAGGGCCATAGAGAATTTGTCGGGGAAGATTCGACTCCTCTACTTTGTCAAAATCTACCAATCGAAAATTGGATATGCCAGAAGCGGCCAGGTACTGCGCTGCCGGACAACCTAATCCACCAACACCAACGATTAAGACTTTAGAATTAACCAATGAGGAAATTTTTTCCTCATCAAAATCATTCAGCAATAGGTGGCGACTATTCCTGAGTAAGCCATTAGCGTTCAGGCTCACTATGTTCTCTCCAGTTTGAAACGATTTTACTCAGGAAAGATTTTGCTTATTTGGATTGATGGATTTAACCGGAAGCCCTTTCAGCAAATTTATTGCCTGTCTCAATTGAAAATCTTCCTCCGAGCCAAATGTGACAGGTTTTTTTTGTTCTGACTTTTCAGTATTTTTATTTATTGTTCTACTGGAATCAGCTGCCTTAAGATTACCGTCTGAGTTACCGTCTTTGTTTGGATTGAGGTGCCGATTCAAATCAGCCTCCCTAACCCTAAGTCGATCTGTCAGATCACCAAACTCTGTTTCTTCAACCCAAAAATCAGGCTCAATACCTTTAGCTTGGATGGTTTTGCCGGTGGGTGTGTAATATCGCGCCGTTGTCAACTTTATTGCTGTATCCCGACTGAGAGGTAAAATTGTTTGAACGGAACCTTTACCGAATGATTGAGTTCCCATAATCTGCGCACGCTCGTGATCTTGCAAAGCACCGGCAACAATCTCTGAGGCTGAGGCAGATCCAGCATTTACGAGAACTACCATTGGGATTTCTTTGGATAAAGAAGTTAACTTTCGAAGCGGGTCTACCCCTGACCTAGAATAGTCGGACGGGTCAGCAAAAAACTTCTTCTTAGATTCTCTTTGACGCCCATCGGTAGAAACTACCATGGTTCCCTCGGGGAGAAATGCAGCTGAAACCCCAACAGCAGCATGAAGCAAACCCCCTGGATCATTCCTAAGATCCAAAACAAGTCCTGAAAGTTTGCCACCATTATCCCGAGCCGTTTTCTCCAGTTTATTGAAATTTCGAACTACACCCGCTATCGTTTTTTCCTGAAATTGAGAAATTCTCAGGAATCCAATATTTCCATCCACTAACTTAGACCTGACGCTTTTTACTTGTATAACTGCCCGAACAATATTAATTTTTAAGGGGGACGCTTCCTTTTCCCTCATAATAGTCAACTCTATCTTAGTATCTGGCTTACCTCTCATTAGTTTTACAGCATCACCCAGATCCATTCCTTTTGTGGCTTTGTCATCAATTCTTATAATCAAATCTCCTGCTTTTACTCCTGCTTTGGCAGCGGGCGTATCCTCGATTGGAGAAACTACTTTGATGAGGCCGTCTTGAACGCCTACCTCGATTCCAAGACCGCCAAACTCACCTTGGGTTCCTACTTGCAAGTCCCTAAAAGCATCGGCGTCAAGGTAACTCGAGTGCGGGTCTAGTCCAGAGAGCATGCCGCTTACTGCACCTTTGACTAGCCTACTGTCATCGACAGGGTCAACATAATTCACCTTAATAGCATTGAAAACACTAGCAAATTTTTTCAAATCCTCTATTGGGAGATTAGATGGAGCAGAACGGTCGGCAGCAACCCCTAAAGCTAGGCTTATTAAAACACCACCCAGCAGACCGGAGAGAACCAGATATATCGATTTAATTTTTACTTTATTTAGTTTGAAATAATTCATGATTATAGGGCACGCTTCTAATTGTTTTAAAGATATCGGACAGTAGAGTAAATCAATAGTTCTATTATCATAACTATACTTCTAGAAATTTTCGAGATAAAAAAGTGCCATCACAGGAAAATTTCAAATGTATGGGAATTGCCCTTGGTATATTTATCTCCTCTATAGCCTCTGGAGTTATATTTTCAACATACATCAATAATGCTCGAATTGAATTCCCGTGCGCTGAAATTATTATTCTTTTACCCTCAATCAAATCTGAAACAATATTTTCTATCCAAAATTTTTTAACTCGTACAACAGTATCTTTCAAGCTTTCGGCTGTTGGAATTAATTTGGGATCTATATTATCGTATCGACTATCCAAGCCCGCCCACAAATTACTATCTTCTTCTATGGGTAGAGGACAATATGCATATGATTTTCTCCAATTTTTTACAATATCTGAGCCAAATTCCCGCTCCATTTTTACCTTATTTAAACCAGTTAAGTGACCATAGTGACGTTCATTGATTTCCCAACACTTTCTAATAGGGATCCACGCTTGGTTTAGTTCATCAAGCGTAATCCACAGAGTCTTGATTGCTCTACTAAGCAGGGAGGTGTAAGCTAAATCGAACACAAAATTAGATTTCTTCAATATGTTTGCGGCGTTAATAGCTTCTTTCCTTCCAAGATTCGTTAGATCAGCGTCCTCCCAACCGGTAAATAAGTTTTTCTCGTTCCAAACACTTTGACCGTGCCTGATAATGATTAAAGAATTTGTTTTAGTCATTTTTCGTAAAAATTGGGATAAGCAAATTTTTTGTTTTGCGATAACATGATTAGCGTATAATATTTTTACTCTAATGACGAATTTCAGCGAATTTTTAACCGAAAACATATTATTATTGTCCATAGCTTTTGCTAGTGGAGCCCTTCTTTTGTGGCCGCTCATTGGTCAGGGATTGGGTGTTAGGAGGATCGGAACATTGGAAGCTACTCAGTTATTGAATGGAAAAAACGCAATCCTCGTAGACTTGCGAGAAGATGATAATTTATCCGAGGGCGTGATTCCTCAGGCTTTGAGAATGCCTCAATCTAAATTTGAAACTATGTTTGAAAAAATGCGTTCTAAGTTTAGTGACAATCAAAAAAAAACAAAGAAACCTATAATCTTAGTAGGGCACTCTCGCCACTCTTCTTCAAAAACTGAAAATTTTCTCAAACAAGCTGGGTATGATGAATTATTTAAACTGGAAGGGGGCACCTCAGCTTGGGCTGAAGCTGGGCTTCCTGTAAAAAAAAGCAGCTAACGTTTTAGAGGCAAAAGTTAAAGTTACAAGTTAATTCGTTTTTTCTCTGTTGGGCTTCATGGAGAAAAATGGGTAAAACAAATTAAAAGTAAAGGAAATCCAATGGCGGAAGAAAATGTAAAATCAGAAATTGATAGTGAAGCACCAGTTTTTCACCTTCAACGGGTTTATTTGAAAGATCTTTCTGTTGAGATACCTCATGCTCCCGAAATTTTTTTGGATAACACGCCACCTAAGCTAGAGTTTCAAATTGATTCAGAAGACAAAGAGCTGGAAAACAATATGGTTGAGGTTGCTATAAAATGCACTGTTACTTGTAAACTTAAGGACAAAGTGGGTTTTTTAGTTGAGAGTTGTGAGGCTGGCATTTTTGAAATACGAAATGTTGAACAGGAGCAAAGGACACTGTTGAAGGGAATCACATGTCCCAACATCGTGTATCCCTACTTAAGAGCTAACATAGCAGATATACTCCAAAGGGCTAGTTTTCCGCCTGTACATCTTACTGAAATTAATTGGGAGCTTTTTTATCAAGAAAAAATGAAAAAGTCTGAATCCAATGGAAAAAACAACAACAAGATCGAGAATTAAACTCCCATGGCCATATGATTATGGCAAATTTATTTCTCTCTTTGCCTTGATTTAAATTGTTGGCTAAAACCAAAATCCTAGTGTTAGGCGGAGGCGCCTGGGGCACCGCTTTTGCGTCCCGGCTGTCAGCTAGGGAAAAAGACTTTTCAGTTTTTTTGTGGTCCAGGGATGCAAGGGCGTCAGCTGAGATCCAAAAAGAAAGAGAAAATAAACGGTACCTGCCAGGAATGACCGTTCATGACAGATTGGAAGTTTCCTCTAACTTGGAAACGTTATTTGAAAATTGGCAACAATCAACAAATAAAACCCATTGCGACTACATTATTTTTATTGCAGTTCCATCCAGCGGTTTCTTAGATATTTGCTCGTATTTAAAAATTTTCGATTTTCCTCAAAGAATGAAGGTGGTATCTCTTTGTAAGGGTGTTATGGAATGTGATGAACAGATAGTTTGGCCCACACAGATTTTGGGGGAATTTTTTGATGAATCAGACATTTGCGTTCTTTCAGGCCCCAGCTTCGCCAAAGAGGTAATACAAGGCCTTCCATTTGCTCTGACCTGTGCGTGTAAAAATATATCCTCAGCTCGGGAAGTGGCAAAATTATTGAGTGGAAATGGCGTTAGAGTTTACGCGGAACAAGACGTTCTAGGAGTAGAAATTGCGGGCGTGATGAAGAACATAATAGCCATTGCTGCGGGGGTTTGTGATGGATTAAATTTGGGCTACAATGCGCGGGCCTCATTAATAACTCGTGGACTTGCTGAAACTTCACGTTTTGGCGAAGCACTTGGAGCACACCCTCAGACTTTTTTGGGGCTTTCAGCTCTTGGTGATATTGTATTAACTGCTACCGGCAGTTTATCCAGAAACAGGTCGGTAGGACTTGATCTAGCCGAGGGGAAATCTACTGAGTTAATACTTAGGGATCTTGGCCATGTTGCTGAAGGGGTAAATAGCGTGTCAAAAATTCTCAGATGTGCAAAAAGTATAGGCGTTTCTTTGCCAATTACTTCCGGTGTCAATAGCTTGGTTAATGGAAATTTAACTGCCGTTGAAATAGTTAAAGAGTTGTTAGCTAGAGATCAAACAGATGAGCGTTAGATTGGGATATTATTCACAAGAACTTGTTAAGGACTATGTTACAACGAAATATAAATGACTTTTCATTGTTGCAGCAAATGGAGCGAAGGCGTAACTTTCTGCTATCGCAGGAAAATTTTATAAATCAAAGGTTGAAAAATCTTTACGCAGACAGCCTTTCTTATTTAAACTATTCAACGCAAAATTCATTAATTGTGAGTTTATTTCCTAGAGATGATGTGTCAGTAATAAAGCTTGACCGTCGAGCGAAAAAAGCCACAATCTTTGCTAAAAAGTTATACGACAGAGTGGTTTCGGGAAAAACTACATGGCCTAACATTTTGCCTTTTTCGATTTTTAAAAGAGAAGAGGAGGTTTTCTTTTACGAGAAAGAAAAGAAACATAAATACCGGTTTGAAGATGACAGTTTTAACTATATAGAGGCCTTACCGGTTTTTACTTGGAGTGCAAATCCAGAGGTTTTCTTTTTGGAACTCAACAGACTTTTGAAGCCAGAAGGTCTTGTTGGATTTGCAAGCTTTGGCTTAACTACTCTAGAAATGTTCATAAAACAGCTTAGCTCGATTGTCGGCATCGGCAATACTTCAAATTTTTTTAAACTGATAGATCTACATGATATTGGGGATATTTGCGTAAGAGCTGGTTTTAGCGATCCAATCGTATCCTCTCAGGTCGTGAAAGTAAAGTATAAGTCAGTAGAATCTGCTTTTAGAGACCTGAGAAGCTTTTTGATGAACCCTTCAAATGGACGTTTTAGTTGTCTCAGAGGAAAAGGGTTTAAGAAATCAATTGAAGAAGCGTTAAAAGAGTGTCAGAGTCAAGATGGAAATATCGAACTTACAGTTGAACTGATTTATGGGCACGCTTGGAAGATTAAGAGAGGAGAAAAGAAAAAAAATCTTCCACATACTGAACCAAATCTTGAAAAAAAGATCCAAATACAAAAATTAGTTTAAGAATTTATCCGAGCGCGTTCCTTTTAAGGGTTTTCCTTAGGCTAAAATTCGTGTTTAGTGCGCTTTTTACGTACAGTTAAGAGTGTGCAAGTTGTGGTAGAGTATTGGAGGGAGAGATTAGCGAAATTTATAGAGAGTGGAAGCTTCAACGCAATTGTGTTTTAACTCCTCGACAATTCGGTTTGGGTATTTTTTTTGCTTGTTTCTTATCAGTAATAGTCGGATTAGCGTGGGCTTCCATGGGTGTTTGGATCATACTCCCTTTTGTATTCGTAGAGTGTTTAGGATTATTAATAGCTTTTTTTTGTTACGCTTCGCACGCCACTGATTCAGAGAAAGTTATTTTGACCGAAGACGAAATAGTGGTTGAGTGTGAAGATGCAGGGGTCAAAATACTTAGTCGTTTGCCAAGATACTTGGTGAGGACAAGTTTGCAGAAAAACAAAGAGAATGGTTTAGTATCGTTTTCTTGGGGAAAAGATAGAGTTTTTGTAGGAAGGTATGTAAATTTTGAAAGTAGGCAAAAATTTTACGGAGAAATAAGAGGTTATTTATGAAAGTTGATTTTGGCTTAAGTGCCATTAGAAAAACGTTGATAATTATTTTTAGCAGGGTGACTTTGTTATTGGGTTGCGGGGGTGCTTTTGCTAATGATTTAACCACAAAATATAATTTGAGAGAGCCAGCCTCCGCGATTGCTGCTGAATTATACTTCATGCATTATGTTTTGATGGGAATCTGTTTAGTAATTTTTGTCGTTGTTTTTGGATTCATGTTTTATTCAATTTACGCACATCGTAAATCCAAAGGGTTTAAACCTGCTGATTTTCATGAAAACACTACTATGGAAATTACGTGGACTTTAATCCCATTTTTAATCGTTTTAGGGATAGGTATTTATGCAACGCCGGTGGTAATGGCCCAGAAGGACACTTCAAATGCTGAATTAACTATAAAGGTAACTGGTTACCAGTGGAAATGGGGTTACGAATACCTTAAAGGTGAAGGGGAAGGTATAAAGTTTCTTCAGACACTCACTACTCCATACGACCAGCGAATTAATAATGAGGATAAGACAAACGAATATTTGATAGAAGTTGACAACCCATTAGTAGTTCCGGTGAATAAAAAAATAAGGGTGGTTATCACCGCTAATGATGTGATTCACGCATGGTCGTTACCCGCCGTCGGGGTTAAACAGGATGCAATTCCTGGTTTTGTCAGGGACGCGTGGTTCAAAGCTGAGAGAACCGGCACTTTTATTGGACAATGTTCGGAATTATGCGGTAAGGATCACGCATTTATGCCTATATCCGTAAAAGTAGTGACCAGTGAAGAATACACAGACTGGGTAAATAAAAAAATTGCTGTCACGAAGCAGTCAGTCGATGTAGCAGAAGGAAGAAGTTCAAATGAGGCATTGAAAGATGGAGAGTCCGTCGTTATTTCAAAATTTACAGAAAAGCAAGGAGGTAAAGAATGAGCGCCGTTTTAGATCCCCACGAGCATTCAGGTAGTGAATCTCACGATCATCACCCCACTGGGTGGCGACGTTGGGTTTTTGCGACAAATCACAAGGACATTGGAACCATGTATTTGTGGTTCAGCTTCAGCATGCTTCTCGTTGGTGGTGTGCTTGCTCTGGGAATTAGAACTGAATTATTCCAGCCTGGTTTACAGGTGGTTCAGCCTGAGTTGTTTAATCAGTTGACTACCATGCATGGGCTAATTATGGTGTTTGGTGCGATTATGCCTGCCTTTGTTGGATTTGCAAACTGGTTAGTTCCTTTACAAATCGGTGCTTCCGACATGGCATTTGCTCGGATGAATAATTTAAGTTTTTGGTTAGTAATTCCTGCTGGATTGCTACTTGTTGGTTCTTTCTTTGCGCCCGGTGGTGCTACCGCGGCGGGCTGGACTCTTTACGCTCCTCTTTCAATTCAAATGGGAATTGGCATGGATATGGCAATATTTGCAATACATATTCTTGGAGCTTCTTCGATAATGGGTTCCATCAATATTGTTACAACAATATTAAACATGAGAGCGCCTGGTATGACTCTGATGAAAATGCCATTGTTTGTATGGACTTGGCTTATTACTGCTTACCTGCTTATTGCGGTAATGCCCGTTCTGGCTGGAGCCATAACTATGATACTTACAGATAGGCATTTTGGAACCTCTTTTTTCAATGCCGCCGGCGGTGGTGATCCCGTGATGTATCAGCACATTTTTTGGTTTTTTGGGCATCCAGAAGTTTACATAATGATACTTCCTGCATTCGGAATTGTTTCCGAAATAATACCTACGTTTTCCAGAAAACGGTTGTTTGGATATAGTTCAATGGTGTATGCAACTGCTTCAATTGCAATTCTGTCTTTTGTGGTTTGGGCACATCATATGTTTACTACCGGCATGCCTCTCACTGGACAATTGTTTTATATGTACGCGACCATGCTGATCGCTGTTCCTACAGGGGTCAAAATTTTTAACTGGCTGGCTACGATGTGGCGTGGTTCTATGACCTTTGAAACTCCCATGCTCTTTGCGATTGGGTTCATCGTAGTGTTTACAATTGGCGGATTAACGGGCATCATTTTGTCGGTAGCCCCGCTGGATATTCAACTACATGACACATACTATGTAGTCGCCCATTTCCATTATGTTTTGGTAGCCGGCTCACTTTTTGCCTTATTTGCTGGAGTGTACTATTGGATTCCGAAATGGACCGGGCACATGTATGATGAGGCTCTGGGAAAGTTGCATTTTTGGCTATCAATGATTTTTTTCAATGTTACCTTTTTCCCTATGCACTTTCTTGGTCTTGCTGGAATGCCTCGAAGATACGCTGACTACCCAATGCAATTTGCTGATTTTAATTTAGTTGCATCTATAGGAGCGTTTGGTTTTGGTTTCGCGCAACTAGTTTTTCTTTACTGTGTTGTAAAATGCATCAATGGTGGTCCGAAAGCGTCTGCAAATCCATGGGACGCAAAAGATGGTGGATTAGAGTGGACTGTTCCCTCGCCGGCTCCTTTTCACACCTTTGAAACTCCACCTACCGTTAATAAGTGATGAGGTTATATCGTGGAGCAAAATGAGAAAAAATTAGGCATCGCGCAACTCAATGTCAGAGTTGCGCTAACCCTTTTATCCGTCGCCTTGATCTTCTTTTTTGGAGTAATAGCCAAATACATCTTGTTTCCTGTTTCGTAAAAGATGAGCGACCCTGCGGATTTAAATAAGAGGCAAACTTCCTTCAAACTGTTTGTTTTAGTTCTCCTCATGTTCGGTTTCGGTTTTTTATTAGTACCTTTTTATGAGGCTATCTGCGAGGCAACTGGTATAAATGTTTTGGCAGCTAGAGAAAAGGTAGACCCCTCGGTATTAAGCAGAGAGTCAAACACTCAAGTAGACAAGAGTAGGAAGGTCAGTATTGAATTTGACTCTAATTCCCATGGACCCTGGAAATTTGTGGCTGAAAAACCATTTATAGATGTTCACCCAGGTGAGTTGGTAACAGTGAATTTTTTTGTTACTAATCCCTCCACGCAAAGCATGTCCGGTCAGGCTATACCAAGCTATGCTCCTTTGAGTGCTTCAGGTTACCTCAAGAAGATTGAATGCTTTTGTTTCCAGCAGCAAAAGCTTGAAGCTGGAGAGACTAAGAAGTTTCCGGTGGTTTTTGTTGTCGATAATGGTTTGCCAGATACTATTTCTAATATCACCATGAGTTATACGTTTTTTGATTTATTGTCTTCATATAGTTTGAGGGATAAGATTTATGGGTAACGCGAGAATGTTGGCGACACTGTTCTGGTCTCTTATGGGAATTCGGAGTAAATCTGGTCACATGAGAGATTTAAAAGATTTAACCTTCACAAAAGTCGTTTTACTTGCAGTTTTAGGAATTTTTTTATTTGTAGGGTTGATTCTTGTTGCGGTAAACTTAGTTACATCTATTTCTTAAACGGGAAGACCATGAGTACAGCCATAAACGATACCAGTTATTATGTTCCGTCCCCCAGCAAATGGCCTGCTGTGGGTTCCGTGTCAATGATCTTTACTATGTTCGGCGCAGCTGGAATCGTAAATCAGATTCCTTATTCATCAACGGCCGTGCTTATTGGCCTAGCGATTCTTTTGTACATGTTTTTCGGTTGGTTTGCTGAGGTAGCGGCTGAATCTGAGGGGGGGCAATACAACAGAAGAGTAGATGCAAGTTTCCGTTGGGGAATGGGCTGGTTCATTTTTAGTGAAGTGATGTTTTTTGCGGCTTTTTTTGGTGCTTTGTTTTACGCTAGGGTAATAGCAATGCCCTGGCTTGGTGATATAGATCATAGAGCTGTTCTCTGGCCTGATTTCATTGCTCAGTGGCCAAATACTGGACCTGCTCAGGGTGTTTTTGAGAATTTCCAGGTTATGGGTCCATTCTGGGTTCCAACCATAAATACCGCTTTACTTTTAAGTTCAGGTGTTACATTAACTTTGGCTCATCACTACCTGCGGGAAAACCACAGGGGTAATTGCCTTCTTTGGCTTGCGATAACACTATTGCTAGGATTTGTATTTGTGGGATTTCAAGCTTATGAGTACATGCACGCATATTCTGATTTAAATTTGAAACTCTCCTCTGGAATATACGGTTCAACCTTTTACATGCTTACTGGTTTTCATGGTTTTCACGTTTGCATTGGCGCAATAATGTTATTAGTTGTTTGGTGTAGGTTGTTCAAAGGTCATTTCTCCGCGGAGCAGCATTTTGCTTTTGAGGGAGCGTCGTGGTACTGGCATTTTGTTGATGTGGTTTGGTTGGGACTTTACGTTATAGTTTATTGGATGTGAAACGTGTTCTGAATTTATTAGCTCACTGGTATTCCACTTGAAGTTATTAGGTCAAAGTGGTGAGCTGTCAATATTGACACAAAAATTAATATTGAGAAGAATACCCGAAGTGCCAAGGCTCTCAACATCTTTTTTGAATCGCGTTTGCTACTTACCATGTTAAATAGAGCAGCTATCAAGTTATATATAACTATTGTGAAGCCGATTACGACTAGTATCTGAAACATGTAGGTCCCATTAATTCGTTATTTAGAAGAGAGTAAAAAATAAAAAAAAAATTTCTCGGTTGCTTTTTTATGATTATAGTTTTTCTTTTGTGTATCTCATTGTCTTTATGGCAAGTAAGTAGAGCATTCGAGAAAAAACAACTTTTTGATACAAAGATTGAACGGGGAAAAAATTTTATAAAGCTCGTCCCTGACATGATGCCAACAACTAAATCGGAAGTCTATAATTTTGACCAGCAAGCCCTGACAGTTGAGGGGGTTTGGGTTCCTGATGCAACCATTTACATTGATAATCGTTCAAACGAAGGAGTTCCAGGAATTCATGTCTTATCAGCTCTAAGATTGAGGGATAGTAAAACTGTAGTGTGGGTTAATAGGGGTTGGGCGCCGAAACTTCCTGGATCGTTAGAAAACAGTAACAAATATAACGAGGGAATTTTATATCTACCCAAAAACGATGATACCTACTCAATTTACAGTGGGATAGCTCAAACTAGCCTTATGAGGAGAATTGAATTAGCTAAAGATGAAAGGCTTCTTCGCGATGGACATCTTTGGCAAAATTTGAGTTGGCAGGAATTATTCAGGGTCTGCTGCGGTTCTGCTGAGGGTAACTCAACCATTGTTATGTGGCCCTTCATTATTTGGGAAAGTAGTGAAAATAATAATGGTTTAACCAAGGTGGTTCCTTTTATTAGGAACGTAATGGAAAAGCATATTGGCTATGCTATTCAGTGGCTTTTATTAGGGACGTTAGCACTATTTTTTTCGTGGAGACTGTCGAGGTGAAGGAACAGGCACATATCGATAGTTCTCGAAAAAACCTAATTTTTTGGTTAATAGTCTCCTTATGCATCGCTCCTGTTATCCTTTCAACGTTAAGTTATTACTTTTTCAGACCCAGCTCAACTGTAAATTATGGTCTTCTTCTCGAATCCCCGGTTAATGCTCGAGAAATACCAATTTTCGAAGTTCAAAGACCGAGTATTGAAAGTGCATTTGGTGAAGAATTGGAGATGACAGGAACTCCATCTGGATTAACATTTCTAAAAAACTTCAAGGGGAGGTGGTTATTAGCTAGATTTGGTGGAGATATTTGCGATGAAAGATGTGAGAATGAGTTATACGTTATGAGACAAGTCAGGCTAATGACAGGGAAGAATCGTCACAGAGTAGAGAGGATTTGGTTCAGTTCAGAAGAAACTGAGCTTGCCAAAAGAAATATGTCCGAAAAATATGCTGGTACTTGGAAGGTGGGTATCGAGGATGGTCGATCTGAATTTTACAAGTCTCTAAGCTCCTCCCTACCTGAAAATCTCCAATCTAAAAAAAACAATCTAGATGGTATTTGGCTGGTAGATCCTCGAGGAGCCTTTATGATGAAATTTCCAATTTCTCCCGATATCAGAAAAGTTTACAAAGACTTGTCAAGGTTACTAAAAGTCTCGAGGGTGGGGTAAGGCCATGTCTGTCACTTTATTACATATCTCAAGAACTTCTCTCTATCAGTTTATTAACTTGACTAAACCACGCGTGAATTTGTTAATTGTATTTTGTGCGTTAATTGGTATGCTAATGGCTCTTGCTGGATCTCAAAACTATAACTTTTCTTTGTTAGTTAGGCTCACTATTGGACTTGTTGGCATTGGGATTGTTTCGAGTGCAGCAGCAGCAGTAAACTGTCTTTTGGAAAGGAAAATTGATGCTAAAATGGCGCGGACTGCTTGGAGACCACTGCCCTCTGGTAATCTTACTGTATTCCAAACTATGTTGTTTTCTATAATGCTTGCTAGCTTTGGATTCTGGTTGCTAATAGAGTTTGTGAGTCCATTGACCGCCTATTTGACTCTCCTAACTTTTTTTGGATACGCCTTCATCTATACGATCATTTTAAAGCCCTTGACGCCTCAAAATATAGTTATCGGAGGGGCATCTGGAGCGATGCCTCCAGTTTTGGGTTGGTCAATAGTGTCGGGAACCATAGCACCTGAAGCATGGTTACTGTTCTTAATAATATTTGTTTGGACACCCCCGCATTTTTGGGCCCTGGCTTTGTATCGAGTGGATGATTACAGGCGCTCTGGCCTACCGATGTTGCCAGTTACTCATGGATCAAAATTTACAAGGCTACAAATTTTACTTTATGCAATTCTTCTACTAGTAACTAGTATTATGCCTTTTGTAGTCGGGATGAGTGGAACACTTTACATTACCTCAGCAGTTCTTTTGGGCAGTATTTTCGTAAAATTTTCATGGAATTTATATTTAGAGTATTCAGAGAAAAGAGCCAGGCAGCTTTTCCGTTTCTCTATAAACTATCTCGCATTACTTTTTTTTGCCCTATTAGTGGATAAATTCTTAGAGGTATATTTTTTTTAAATTTCTAAAATATCTCTTTCATCTAAAGTAATTTTTTTCCGAAGATTACCAAAAGCTGTCACCTCTAATTGTCTAACTCTCTCTGCTGAAATTCCAAACTCGCTAGCTAATTCTTTTAAAGTCTTAGCCTTCTTACCTTCTTTCACATTAAGCCATCGGGACTTCAATATGGTTTGACTTCTTTCATCAAGTTCTTTAAAAGCTTTCATGAGGAGTTTTTTTCTGATTGAGCTTGATTGTTGATCAGCTAAAATTTCCGCCGGATCAGCGTTATTCGCTTCAAGAAAATCTATAATGCTAGATCCCTCGCCGTCAGATTCTAAAGGCGAATCGCTACAAGATAAACGCTTATCCATTTCCACTACATCAGAATATTCAACATTCAACTCATTTGCGATAATTCCGATATCTTCATTTTTTAAATTATTATCGAGGTTTAGCTTCCTTTTCAAACTTCTCAAATTGAAGAATAATTTACGATGAGCTTTAGTTGTGGCAACTTTAACGATCTTCCAATTTCGTAATATGAACTCGTGGATTTCCGCCTTGATCCAATGAATAGCGAATGAAAATAACCTAACACCCTTTGAAGGGTCAAACCTCTTTATTGCTTTCATTAGCCCGAGGTTACCTTCTTGAATGATATCACCTTGGGGTAATCCATAACTGATGTATTGCCGGGAGAGAGCAACAACAACCCGTAAATGTGACAGGACTAATCTCCTGGCCGCCTCTAAATCTTCACTCTTGACGAGTCTCTCAGCAAGTTCTTTCTCTTCAATCTCGTTCAGCAGAGGAATTTGATAAACAGCTGATATATATGATTTTAAGTCAGCACTGGGGCAAATTATACTATCAGCTAAAGCAGTTGAATATTTTGTCATAACAATAAGTTTAATTGGCACTCATAACTATAGAGTGCTAATTATAGAATAAGTTTCTCCATTGTCTAGTAAAAATTAAAAAATAAATGATACTTTGAGTTATAGTTTTTGATTTTAAACCAAAAAGGGTATTTTAAAAATGAAGTTTAGGTTTCCTGTAGTAATAATTGATGAAGATTTCCGATCAGAGAATACTTCTGGTTTTGGTGTTAGGGCCTTAGCAGATGCATTAGAAAAAGAGGGAATGGAAGTTTTAGGAGTAACTAGCTACGGGGACTTAACCCAGTTTGCTCAACAGCAATCAAGAGCCTCAGCTTTCATACTTTCAATTGATGATGAAGAGTTCGGTGATGGTTCTCTAGAAGATACCGAAAGTGCTTTAAAGAGTATTAGAGCTTTCATTTCAGAGATAAGATTTAGAAATAACGAAATTCCAATTTATCTTTATGGTGAAACTAGAACCTCTCGTCACATTCCCAATGATGTTTTAAGAGAAATGCATGGTTTCATACATATGTTCGAGGATACGCCAGAGTTTGTCGCTCGGCACATAATTAGGGAAGCTAAATCTTACTTAGATTCACTGGCGCCTCCTTTTTTTCGTGCTTTGGTGAATTATGCCCAAGATGGCTCTTATTCTTGGCACTGTCCTGGTCATTCTGGAGGAGTGGCCTTTTTAAAGTCTCCAGTTGGTCAAATGTTCCACCAGTTTTTTGGAGAAAATATGCTTCGAGCCGATGTCTGTAATGCAGTTGATGAAATAGGGCAATTATTAGACCATACGGGACCAGTAGCTAATTCTGAAATAAATGCGGCAAGAATCTTCAATGCTGACCACAGTTACTTCGTTACCAATGGTACTTCCACCTCTAATAAAATTATTTGGCATGCGTCTGTTGCTCCTGGAGATGTTGTTGTTGTGGACAGGAATTGTCATAAAAGTGTCTTGCACTCAATCACGATGACTGGTGCCGTGCCTGTTTTTCTCATGCCCACGAGAAACCATCTTGGTATCATCGGACCGATACCTCTCGAGGAGTTTCAACCAGAAAATATCATAAAAAAAATACAGCAAAATCCAATAGCTTTTAAAGCATATAATCGCGCAAAGAAAGAAGGTGAAAACTCTCCAAAAATATTGACTATTACTCAAAGCACCTATGACGGTATTTTGTACAATGTTGAAATGATTAAGAATGTTCTTGGGGATACGATTCAAACTCTTCATTTCGACGAAGCATGGCTACCTCATGCGGCTTTTCATGAGTTCTATAAAAATATGCATGCCATTGGAGCAGATCGTCCTAAAGCAGATAGCACTACAATATTTTCAGCTCAGTCAATACATAAATTATTAGCGGGTATTTCTCAAGCTTCCCAAATTCTTGTTCAGGACTCAATTTCCAAGCAATTTGATCATAGCTTGTTTAATGAAGCTTATTTAATGCATAGTTCAACAAGCCCGCAGTACTCTATAATAGCTTCTTTAGACGTCGCAGCTGCTATGATGGAGCCTCCTGGTGGCACTGCTCTTGTAGAGGAATCCATTATTGAAGCTTTAGATTTTAGACGGGCAATGAGAAAAGTTGAAATAGAACTTGGACGTAGTGAATGGTGGTTTAAAGTTTGGGGTCCTGAGGATTTCGAACCAGATAGTGAAGGAATGTCTATTAGGGAACAATGGCTATTACAACCAAATGAAGAGTGGCATGGATTTGGAACGATAAAACCACAATTCAACATGCTAGATCCAATTAAAGCTACAATTGTAACCCCTGGTCTAAATATGGACGGAGAGTTTTCGGAGACTGGTATTCCGGCTTCTGTAGTTACTCGTTACCTTTCTGAACATGGTGTAATTGTCGAAAAAACTGGACTGTACTCATTTTTTATAATGTTTACAATAGGAATTACCAAAGGACGATGGAATACCCTTTTAGCTGCACTCCAACAATTTAAAGATGACTTTGATAAAAACCAGCCAATGTGGAAAGTTTTGCCAGAATTCTGCAGTAACTTTCAGTGCTATGAGAGGGTTGGGTTAAAAGACCTCTGCGGCAAACTGCACAGTATCTATAAGAAAAATAATATTGCTAGGCTTACTACAGAAATGTATCTTTCAAATATGGAAGCAGTTATGAAACCGGCTGACGCTTTCTCCGCTGTGGCTAGAAAAAAAACTGGCAGAGTGCCAATAGAAAAATTGGAGGGAAGGATTACTACCTCATTATTAACTCCTTATCCACCTGGCATTCCACTCTTAATACCAGGAGAGCGATTTAACAGAGTGATTGTTGATTATCTTTGCTTTGCAAGAGATTTCAATAAAGCATTTCCGGGTTTTGAGGCTGATATTCACGGATTAGTAGTCGAAAAAGATAGTTCCGGAGAAAAAAGATATTTTGTCGACTGTATATCAGCCAGGCCTTAGCTATTATTTTCCAATAAGAGACGCTACTAAATCAGCTGGTTCAAAATTTTTCAGGTCCTGAATCTTTTCTCCAACTCCTATAAACTGGATTGGAATTTTCGCGTCCTGTAATGAAAGAATGAATCCTCCTTTGGAAGTGCCATCAAGTTTTGTAATGATTATGCCAGTTATAACCAGTTTTTCATGAAACAACCGAACTTGAGATAGAGTGTTCTGACCGCTACTCCCGTCTACTACTAGCCAAGTGTGATTAGGCGCAGAGGGTAAAGCTTTCCCTATAACTCTTTTAATTTTTTTCAGTTCGTCCATAAGGTTGAGTTGCGAAGGAAGCCTTCCTGCCGTATCTATTAATAAAACATTTTTTTCCTTTGCCTCAGAAGATTTAACCGCATCAAAAGCAATAGACGCTGGATCACCATTCTTTTGAAAAATAGTAGGTATATCGTTTTTTTCTCCCCAATATTTCAATTGTTCACCCGCAGCCGCTCTGAATGTGTCCCCGGCAGCTAACATCACGGATTTATTACTTGATTTATAAAAGTTTGCCAGTTTCCCAATAGTAGTTGTTTTACCGCTACCATTTACGCCTACTATCATTATGACAAAAGGTTTTCCGGTATCGTTGATTTGTTCGATTTTTTTGAGTTCTGAGTGTTTTGGTGCGAGCGGGTTAACTATATTGAATAAAAGTTGTTCAAATATTACTCTGGCATCCTCAGTATTTTTTACTGACTTATTAATAGAAACTTCAACTTTTAAGGCATCAATTAATTTTCTTGCAGTTCTAGGTCCAGAATCGGCGAGTATTAGAGATTCTTCTAAATCTTCGTACCAATTATCATTAAGTAGGTCTTGAGAGAACAAACCTGAGAATTTTATGCGCGTTTTTTTTAAGGAGCTCCAGAGGCTAATTCCTTTGTTCTTTATGTTGCCAATATTGAAACTATTCATTTCCAATCAAGTCCATCACTATTAATATAAAATTAAATTATGCGTTCAAAACAAATAGTAACTTTAATTTCAACTTGTTTTTTTGTTTTTTTTCTTAGCCCCAAAGGTTTTTCAGCCGTTGCTGAACCTACCTTAGATACGACCCTAGAAAACGGCTTAAGGCTTGTTGTTTATGAAGATCGTCGCGCTCCAACTGTGGTTCAGATGACAATCGTTAAAGCCGGATCAATTGACGAGGTCGATGGGTCCTCTGGTGTTGCTCATGTGCTAGAGCATATGATGTTTAAGAGAACAGAAACCATGGGAGAAGGTGAATTTAGCAGAAGAATAAACGTGCTTGGAGGACAAGAGAATGCCTTTACTTCAAAAGAATTAACGGGATATCATCAGCAAGTACACAAAGATTTTTTGCAGGAAATTATTATGTTGGAAGCGGATCGTATGCAAAATTTAATCTTTGAGCAGTCTGATTTTGAGAAAGAACTGAATGTTGTACTTCAAGAAAGATTTCTTAGGACAGACGATAATCCCAGAGGTATTGCTTATGAAACCCTCTTTGCTCAGGCTTACCACGCTTCTCCCGTTCGGAGACCTATAATCGGTTGGAAAAACGACATCATCAACCTAACGTTGGAGGATGCAAAGAAATGGTACAGCAATTGGTACGTACCAAACAATTTAACAGTGTTAGTTGCGGGTGATGTTGACTCGGAAGCTGTTTTAGGCTGGGTAAACAAATATTATGGTAATTTTCAAAAGAGAGATTTGCCGACCAGAAAGCCTAGATTGGAACCATTGCAGACTGGGGAAAGAAGAGTAGCAGTTACTGGACCTACTAAGACGCCTTTTTTCGTAAAATTATGGAAGGCTCCCGTAATTACCGAAAAATCTGGCCCAATGGTCAGTTCAAATATTGTCGCAAGAAATGTTGTCGCTATGGGTACCTTAAGCTTGTTACTGGGGGATAATGAAACAGGGCATTTAATTAAAAAACTTGTTAGAAAAGATAGAAAAGCTATTTCGATTTCAGTAGGGTCGTCATGGATGTCTAGAGGACCGGGTTACTTTGTAGTTGACGCTACACCAGCCTCTGGAGTAAGTCTCCAAGAATTGGAGAGTGAAATAAATTTCGAGATACAAGACATTATTAGAACTGGAATTAATGAAGTTGCACTTAAGAGAATCAAGAGACAAGCAAGGGCGGAGGAAGTTTTTATGAGGGACTCAATTATGAGTCAATTGAGAGAGGCTTCGTCGCTGATCAATGTTGGCCGGCCTCTCTCTGATGCTGACTCTTGGATGAATATTTTAGAAAGTTTAACTTCTGAAGATATTTCAAGAGTTGGAAAACTAATATTCAATCCTACAAAAAGCACTGTGGTTGAGTTTTTCCCTTCAAGAAAGGAAAGTTAATTACAGGAAAGATGTCAAATAAAAACTCAAGAATTAGGCTCCTTTTTATAATTTTTCTGATAGTTTTCAGTGTCCAGTTTAGGATTGGATTCACTGATAACACCACGCGTAACGGCCTAGAAGTGGAAAACCAGAGTGGCACGGTTGAAGCACCTAAGATTAAACGTTGGCTAACGGAATCAGGAGCAGAAGTTCTTTTCTTGGCAACATCGGATATTCCAATTATCGATGTTGCAATAGATATCGATGCGGGAGGTAGATGGGATCCATCTGGATATGAGGGTCTCGCCGGCTTAACTTCTTCTATGATTTTTAAAGGGCTAGGTCGAGTGGAGGGCCAGAGTGAGGGTTTAAACGAAGAAGCTATTCTCGAGTTTTTTGCGAATAACTCAATTGTAAACTCGATCGACACTGGTAAAGATAGAGTTACAATAAAACTTCGCTTCCTAAATAATTCAGAGTTACAAAGCAAAGTAGGGGATTTTATTTCATTGCTCCTTTCTAACCCTGCTTTTAACACCGAGGTGTTACAGAGGGAAAAAACCAATTTAATACTCCGATTGAGGGAATCGCTTTCGCGACCGCAAACAATTGCTACTCGCGCTCTTTGGAAAGCGATGTATCAAGATCATCCTTACGGAGCTGTTGCGACCGAGGAATCAATTTCTAAATTAGAAGTTGCCCATCTTAAAGCCTTTTATAATAGATTTTGGCAACCAGCCCGGTTCAAGATTTCGATAGTTGGTAGCCTCAGTCAGAGTGAAGCCTCTGCTTTGGCTAACCAGTTTTCTTCTGAAAGTGATGTTTTTTCGTCGGAAACGAAAGATGAGCCAGAACTTTTTTTCCAGAGTATGATTCCACCAGTCTTATTGGGAGATGCAGGGACGAAAATCATAAGCCATGATGCCAATCAAAGTCACATTTGGATCGGTATGCCGGTTTTAGCGAGGCATCAAACAGATGATATATTTCCTTTCTTCGTGGCTAATCATATTCTTGGAGGAAGCGGATTTGGGTCAAGACTTACAAGTGAAATTAGAGAGGAAAGAGGCTTAGCTTATAGCGTGTTCTCTGCCTTTCAGTTGCTAAAACAAAAAGGGCCTTTTTTTATTGGTCTGCAAACAGGTAGAGGCAAAACAGATGAAGCTATTAAAATAGTCTTTGATACTTTAGACGAATATATCGAAAAGGGACCAACAGATGAGGAAATAGAGTTAGCGAAATTAGGTTTGATAGGAGGTTTTTCTCTTAAATTAGATTCAAATTTAAAATTATTGACAAATCTTTCACAAATTGCCTTTTACGATTTGCCATTGAATTACTTAGATATGTGGATTTCAAGAGTATCTTCCGTCACAAAAGAGGATGTAAACAGAGTATTAAAGCGTGTTGTTAAATCGGGAGAACTACAGTTAGTAATAGTTGGTGGACAAAGGAATAGCGAGTAGTTGCCAATGCTTAGGATTCAGGGAGGAATTTGGAAGAAAACTCCCGTGAAAGTTCCGAAGGAAAATGTTAGGCCAACACCAGGCAGAGTTAGAGAAACGATTTTCAATTGGATTAAGCTCTATAAAAACCTTGAGGATTGCATAGTTCTCGACCTTTTTTCTGGGAGTGGCATCTTGGGTTTAGAGGCTGTAAGTAGAGGAGCAAAAAAAGCTCTTTTTATAGATAGAAATGAAGCTGCCGTCCGAAATATTGCAGCTCTCTCAAAGAAATTAAAACCCTTTGGAAGAATAAGTTTCCGATGTGAAGATGCACTTGGTTGGTTAGAAAGAGAGCACAGAAACAGATTTGATATTGTGTTTCTAGACCCACCTTATCAAAGTAATGCGCTGAATAAGTGCTTTCCCCTTATTTCAACAATTCTAAACTCAGGTGCTCTAGTTTATGTTGAGAAGCCCAAGTCAGTCAATTTAAAAGATTTGGAAGGGTTCAAAATTTTAAATTCGGGAAAGACAACTACTATTTCTTACCAATTGTTGAGAATGAACTGATTGCTGCAACAAGGTTAAATTTAAGTCCAAAATTAGGTAAGATAAAGTATGTCTGTAGCAATTTATCCAGGAACATTTGATCCTCTAACAAGGGGACATGAAGATTTGGTGCGCAGGGCATGCAAGCTTTTCGATACTGTAGTGGTGGGTGTAGCTGAAAGCAGAAGCAAGAACCCTTTTTTTTCCCTAAGTGATAGGGTGAAAATTGCTGAAGAGGTTTTGAATCAGAACGAACAAGTTAGAGTGAAAGGATTTAAAGGCCTATTAAAGGATTTTCTTGAAGAGAACGATGCGGGCGTCGTTATTAGAGGATTAAGAGCAGTATCTGATTTTGAGTATGAATTCCAAATGGCTGGAATGAATCGCCATCTTTTACCTGAAGTGGAGACTGTTTTTTTAACTCCTTCCGAACAATATCAATTTATTTCAGGTTCGATTGTGAGAGAAATTGCTATTTTGGGAGGTGATGTGGGTAAATTTGTTTTACCCTCAGTGGAATATTGGTTAAAGAAAAGGTTAAAAAATGAAGTGTGAAATGTAATATGGTTCTATAGAGAAAATAATGAGGTGTTTAGTACAAGTTACAATTAATTTTGGGGAGTAGCCAAGTTGGTTAAGGCACCGGATTTTGATTCCGGCATGCGAGGGTTCGAGTCCTTCCTCCCCAGCCACAAAAGATAGAAAATGAAAAATTTATTTTCAAACGGTGAAGCCGCCGGCGATGGGTTAATGGTATTCACGGGTACTGCTAACCCCAACCTGGCAAACGACGTTGCAAGAAACCTATCTATAAATTTAGGTCGTGCAAGTATTAGTAGGTTTTCTGATGGTGAGGTTGCTGTAGAAATCCTTGAGCACGTGAGAGGCAGAGACGTTTTTGTTTTACAGTCAACTTGCCTACCAGCGAATGACAACCTGATGGAAGTTTTGTTAATTGTTGATGCCTTGAGGCGAGCCTCCGCAGGACGAATTACCGCTGCAATACCTTATTTTGGCTATGCCAGGCAGGATAGAAGGGTTCGCTCCTCTCGAGTGCCTATTAGTGCAAAAGTGGTTGCAAATATTTTAGAGTCAACTGGAGTGAATCGCATATTGACAATGGATTTGCACTCCGATCAGATTCAAGGTTTTTTTGACATTCCTGTTGATAATATTTATGCTACTCCAATATTACTTGGTGAAATTTGTAAAAATGACTACAAAAACACGACAGTCGTATCTCCAGATGTAGGGGGAGTAGTTCGGGCTAGGGCTTTTGCAAAAGAACTGAACACTGATCTTGCCATAATTGATAAACGACGATCCAGAGCTAACATTTCCGAGGTAATGAGTGTGCTCGGAGATGTTGAGAACAGAACATGTTTGATTATGGACGACGTTGTAGATACCGCAGGCACATTAGCGAGAGCAGCTGAGGCACTCAAATCCAGAGGGGCGAAGTTCGTGGCAGCTTACTGTACCCACCCTGTTTTTTCTGGACAAGCGGTAGATAAGATTGATAATTCAAAGTTAGATGAGGTAGTTGTTACTGATACGATTTCACTCGGGGAGGCAGCGTCCAGATGCAAGAAAATACGACAAATCTCTTGCTCCGGTCTCCTGGCTGAAACAATTTTGAGAATATCGAAGTCCGATTCTGTTAGCTCACTTTTTTTAGACTAAATAATTTTGTTATTTTTTGGTTTTTTCAGTTATTTTTCGTATAATTAAAAACTATCCAAATAAGAGTGTGTTATGAAATCGTCCAAAGTGATTGCCAGCGTAAGAAAAAACAGTGGCTCAGCTGATTCAAGAAGATTACGTATGAGTGGTAAGGTTCCGGGGATAATTTACGGATCCGATTCTAATCCTGTAAATATTATTTTAGAACATAACGCTATGAGACTTGCTCTAGAGGTTGAGTCTTTTCATTCTTCTATTTTGGATATTGATGTTGAAGGAAAAACTGAAAAGGTATTGTTAAGGGATTTTCAAGTTCATCCTTACAAACCTCAAGTAATCCATGTTGATTTTCAAAGGGTGGACGAGGCCAAGGAGCTACATACAAGTGTTCCCGTGCATTTCGTAGGGGAACAGGAATGTCCCGCTGTGAAAATGGCGGGGGGAACCATATCTCATGTTGCAAATGAAATTAATATAAAATGTCTGCCAAAAGACTTGCCTGAGTACATAGAAGTTGATCTCAGAAATCTTGAAATAGGTAACTCCATACATTTGAACGAACTGAAGTTGCCGGTGGGTATAAAGTTAGTAGATCACGGTCAAGATAATCCCGTTATAGCAGCCGCTATAAAACCTAAGGGTGTTGTTGAAGACGAGATTGAAAGCTCTGCAACTTCCGAAGATCAAGTGTCTGATGACAATAAAGAATCAACTGAAGAAGATAAAAGCTAATTTTACTGATAGGTGATTGTTCCCGCATATAAGGCTATATTTGGTTTGGGTAACACCGGACATGACTATGAGATGACGCGACACAACGTCGGGCAATGGATTTTTGACTTTATCAATATTTCTTTTCCGTTTACTTGGCAAGAAAAGCCTAAACTTCACTCCGCTTATTCCTCCATAGTTCCTTCAGAAAATATTGGAAAAACTTTTTTGATAAAACCTCTTGGATATATGAATAATTCGGGGAAATCGGTAATTGATCTGTGTTCCTATTTTAGGATCGAGCATTTGGATGTACTGGTGATTCATGATGATCTAGATCTAATGCCGGGGATAGTAAAGTTTAAGTTCGGAGGAGGATGTGCTGGGCACAAGGGAGTACAGAACATCAGTGATTTTTTTGGTCATGATAACTTCTGGCGTTTAAGGGTTGGTATTGGTCATCCAAAAAATCTGAACTTACAACAGTCTGTTGCAAACTTCGTGCTGAGTCCTCCGAGTGATACAGATACACTAAAAATAAGAAGAGGTATAAGTTTTTGTTGGGAAAACTTTTTCAATTGTTATGGTAAGAAAATTGATCAAGTAAATAATCTTATTAAGATTAAGGCAGATCTATGAGTTTATCTTGTGGAATAGTTGGTTTGCCGAACGTTGGGAAAAGCACATTATTTAATGCTCTAACTGCCTCTGGGATAGCTGCAGAAAATTACCCTTTTTGCACTATTGAACCCAATACGGGAATTGTTGAGTTACCTGATGACAGGCTCGCAAAACTAAGTGACATGGTTAAGCCCTCGAAAACACTTAGTGCAACTGTTGAGTTCGTCGATATAGCTGGATTAGTTGCCGGAGCGAGTGAAGGAGAGGGTTTGGGAAATAAATTTCTCGCCCATATTCGTCAGACAAATGCAATTATTAATGTAGTTCGTTGTTTTGAGGATGAAGAAATAGTACATGTAAATGGAAAAGTTGATCCCTTGTCTGATGTTGAAACCATTTCTACTGAACTGGCATTGAGCGACTTATTTTTAGTTGAAAAACAGATTGAAAAAACCGAAAAGTTAGCAAAAAGTGGTGATAAACAAGCAAAAACATTTCTTGAGTTACTTGAAGTTTGTAGAGCACATCTAGATAAGGTACAACCGCTGAGAACTTTGATATTGAAACCAGAGGAAAAAATATTATTGAATTCATTTTGTCTTTTGACTTTGAAACCAATGATGTATGTAGCCAATGTTTCCGAAGATGGATTTGTAAACAACAAATTTCTTACAACTTTAGAGAGTCATGCAAAAAAAACGAGGACACCTGTAATTGTAATATGTGCAGCCATCGAATCTCAACTTATTGATTTGCAGGTGGAAGAAAAAAAACTTTTTCTGAATGAACTTGGTTTAATGGAGCCAGGCTTAAATCGGCTCATTAGGTCTGCTTTTAATTTATTGGGTTTACATACATATTTTACTGTCGGTCCTAAAGAGGTAAGAGCATGGACTATAAAAAAGAATAGCTCTGCTCCTAAGGCAGCTGGTGTAATTCATTCTGATTTCGAAAGAGGATTTATAAGAGCGGAGGTTATGAAGTATCAGGATTATATAAATTTAAAGAGTGAGACAGCAGTAAGAGAAGCAGGAAAATTGAGATCTGAAGGTAAAGACTATATTGTCGAGGACGGTGATATTATTCATTTTAGATTCAATGTATAGCAAGAGTTACAAAATTTGTTATAAACAGTACGTTTCAGACGAAAAACCACTAAACTATTTTGTTTAGTGGTGTGTTTTTTTAGTTGGAAAAAGTTAGTGGTAATTTATAGGAAATAAAGAAAAAACCTAAAATATGTATATGGGTGTTTAGGAATATATTTTAGGTTTTTTCAATAAAGAGTAAATTGATGTTGATTGAAAGCTCGCTACTCTTTCACTCTTCATAAAAACATCAGTATCTTCTGACGTTATATAAATGAGTTTGGATCCATTTTTCTCCGTCTTTCATTTAAAATTTTCATTCTTCATTCCAATTATTTTTAAATGATTTATCAATCTTGTTTCCTCGCTTCTCGAAAACATATTTTTGAAATAATCAAGGTTCACCTAATTCTTCTATTTCAACACGATCTAGAGTTGTTAGATTTAGATCCGATTTTTCAATCTCCTTTATAAATCTTTTTGCATCTTTTTCATTAGGATTTGCAGCAATACTTATCAATTTTCCTTATTCGGAAAGTATTTTAAGGATTAATTTAATGGATTTTTTAATCTTTT
>CENU01081024.1_pt1 | contig 77729 bp, 65 predicted proteins | sample 361331 | NCBI WGS metagenome assembly CENU01 (sample SAMEA2619766, study PRJEB7988) | marine metagenome | isolation source: saline water (ENVO:00002010), including | reverse complement strand
CGAAAACCGGCTTGGCCGTCGCCGGACGCAGCGGAATCCCCTGAAGGTCGCACATTGCACGGGCGGGGCTTGCCATTCATAAGTGTTGTCAAAGCCCATCTTGGGTGCAGACAAAAATCAACAAACTGTCTTGGTGCCATTCGAAACGGCACGCTAAAGCCATTTTTCTGATCGCGCCGTCGAGGCGCGAGTGCCGGCACATCTGCCGTCAGGATAAGGGTGTCGTAACCCGCCGCTGCCGCGCGCGATACCAGGCTTTGGGTCAACTCATCAGACTCTCCGGCGTACAATTGAAACCAGGCATTGCCATCCGACTGTTCCAGCATTTCCTCAAGAGAGGTTGAGGACATCGTTGAAACGCCAAGAGGAAATCCGTAGTGTTTTGACGCTCGAGCAAGCACCTTGTCGGCGCCGGGCCAAAACAGGTTGCACATACCCATCGGCGCCACGCCAAAGGGTATCTGCCACTCTTTATCGTGAAAGCGTGTCTTGAGAGAACGCTCTTCGACATTCACAAGCACTCTACCCTGAAGACAGACTTCTTTGAATGCCGTCAGGTTTCGCCGACTGGCGGTCTCCTCTCCAGCCGCGCCATCGAGAGCATCAAACACCATTCGCGGCATCCTTTGCCTCGCTTTCGTTCTTAGGTCGCTGACATCAAAACACTGCATATAACTTACCCACCGCGAGGCCGCTTAAGAATCTCCAACGCTTTGGGTGCTGACAAACTGTTGAGGCAGATCGTTGGGGCCATCTGAATTTCAGGACGGTTCTGTTGCCTGAAACGAGCCAGTATCGGTGGTTTCCATATATTTGACAAATACATTTTGATCGACAATATATTTGTTTTTTATATAATTCTCTCGATATAAATCTAAAGCAACTCGATGCCTTTCGGGCGACCCTGCGCACGGGCTCGATTACCGAGGCCGCCAAGACACTTGCACTATCCCAACCCAGTGTGACGCGGTTGATCAAGGAACTTGAGCGGTCAGTCAGGTTTAACCTTTTTGTCCGAAATGGCCGTGGCATCACGTCTACCGTCGAGGGTCGACGGTTCGGGGATGCGGTTGAAAGCCTCTTTACGGGTACAGACCGACTCAAGGAAACCGCGCAGGCCATTCGCACCAGCGCGGATGGTGAAGTGCTCATTGGTGTTACTCCTGTTCTGGTGTATCAAATCACTCCCGAAGCCATCGGGACAACCCATCAGAACAAACCCCCGCCTCAACATCTCGCTACGGGTCAATCATTCTGCCGGCTTAATCGATTCAGTTACCATGGGACAACTAGACTTCGCGGTCGTCAATGTCCATCACAGGCCCGAATCACTCACCGTCTTCTATGAACAGGAACTTCGGTATGTCTGCCTCCTACCTCAAGATCACGCCCTTGCCCAACCCAACACCGCAATCGACCTCAACCAACTACAGAAAGCAGACTGTATTGCCTATGAAAGTTCACGCTTGCGTGGCGCAGATGAAAACTGGCAGAAAATATTGTCCTGGCCCTTTGTGAGCCTATCAGCCTATTCCAACATTGCCGTCGCCTCTCTTGCCAGAATCACCGGCAAACCAGCGATCGTAGACCCCTACACCGCGAAAACCATGGTGGCTCTGGGCGGCGTGACCACTCGGCCTATCAAACAAAAACTTGTTTCCACTTTATGCGTAATTTCTCGCGGGGCTGATACATTGTCTCTGGCTGCGCGGGCGCTTGCTGAGGCGGTGGTGACTTAACTCCAGCGCCCAGGATAAGATCACACCGGCATAAGATGACTGGTTGAGCCAACGTTCTGATTACCCAATCGCTGGAACTCAATTCCAAACGCGTTTCGATTATCGATGACAGAAGATTTCAGACCATTCCTACAGGCAGGGCCTACGGTACAAAGCGATGATGACGCCGTTGTCGGCTTTGCCCGTAGAGCAATTGGCACCGAAATGCAGGCTGTTGCTCAGGCAGTGCGGCTTTACTACGCAGTGCGGGATGAAATCCGTTACGACGGCTATGATCTGGATATCTCAGTCAACGGACTCTGTGCTCGACGCAATCTGGAACTGGGTCACGGCTGGTGCATTTCAAAAGCGGTTCTTCTGGCAGCCTGTTGTCGGTCGGCGGGTATCCCTGCCCGTTTGGGTTACGCCGATGTGAGAAACCACCTATCTACCCAGAAAATGCGCGAGAGAATGGGCACTGACGTTTTTTACTGGCATGGTTATACCTCTATCTTTCTGGAAGGTCAGTGGGTCAAAGCGACACCCGCGTTCAATCTTGAGCTTTGTCATAAATTCCGTCTAAGACCGCTCGATTTCAATGGACGAGAAGACTCGCTTTACCATCCCTTTGATCTCGAGGGACGCCGCCATATGGAATACGTTCGTGAACGCGGCGATTTTGCTGAACCACCGATCGAACAAATTCGCGATACTTACAAAAACGAGTATCCGAACTGGAAAATGGATGGGAACGAAATATCCGACGATTTTGAAAGTGATGTTGCGGTTGAAACCGCAAACTGATTTCTGAGACCTCGGACTTGACTCAATTCGGCGGCGCTACCGAATAACCGCCGTAGCGCTCCGCAAAGCGTTTCCAGGCGGCATCCGCCGCATCCCCAGCGCGGGTCACCAGATCATCTTGATCAGCGGTTTGCACCATCCCGTCCATCACCACCACCTCGCCGTCCACCAGCACCATATCCACATCTTTAGCGTGGCCGTGGTAGACGAGTGTCGTCACCGGATCATTAACCGGTGTCAGGCCCAGTCTTTGCATATTGACCAGCTGCAGATCAGCCTTTTTGCCAGGTTCAATTGAGCCAATCTCCTGATCAAGACCGAGCACCCGCGCCGCATCAATCGTTCCCAAGGCAAGGACTTCAGGCGCCGACAGTATTTCAGGGTCATGCGCCCGAATCCGGGCGCTGGCAAGACACGACCGCAACACCTCAAAGTAGTCGGAAAAGTAGTTATCGATACCCAACCCCACTTGCATGCCTCTTGCACGCATCGCTTGGATGGGAGCGACCTCTCCTCGAAACTGATTCATATGCGGACAATGCGCAAGATGGGTGCCGGACTGCGCCAGGATGTTAACCTCGTCATCGTCTACTTCATAGCAGTGCACTGCCACCACATCAGGGCCGAGCATGCCGTGCGTGTCCGCAAAATCAAACTGGGCCATGCCGTGAATCCGCTGAACGAGGTCCCGCTCCCCGAATCCTAAGTGCGCAGACAGGCGGAGTCCTTTTTCGTCCGCCCCCCGGCGCAATCCCTGAAGCAGCTCGGGCGACGATGTCGACAGTCCGGTCGCCGCCATGACCGCCTGGATCCGGCCATCCGCTCGCCCATGCCAGCGCTCTGCCAACCCATTGGCCTGATCAAGTTGTTGATCTCGCACGGCCGCATCAAAAACGGTTTCACCGCGCGCCAATGCCTCAAGATTCAAATCGTTCACCATCACACCGATAAGCGCCCGGATACCGCTGCTATCGATAAACGGCGCAAAGAGCTCGGCATCCTCCTCCATCTCGAGAATGGTGGTTACCCCGCCTCTCAGCAGTTCGGTAACGGCCAGAGCGCCGATGACCTGGCGCTCCTCTTGTGCGATGACACCGCTCATTGGAAGATACAAGCGGTGTGTTGGCGCATGTCCGATGTCTTCGGCCCGCCCGCGAAACACGGCATACCCTACATGGTTGTGTGCGCTCACGAAGCCGGGCATTACGACTTTTCCTTTGCCGTCGACTACGGTTTCCGCCATCGAGTACTGCTCACCCAGTACATGCGCATCTCCCACTGCCGCAATGCGATCCTTTTCAACATACACTGCGCCGTTTTCAATAACGCGGTGAGTTTCGTCGACCGTCACGACTGTGGTGTTGGTAATCAGTATCGACATTGCAATGGATATTGTCCGCTTATTTGCGCAGAGTCCGATGGGATCATGTGTGCCGGTCTTTGACCCGCTTCGCTAAATGCTCATCCCCGACATCATCACCACTGGTTCAATTTCCGGCGTACCTTCCGGCACAAAGAAGTCACTCCAAAGCGGTTTGCTGGGGTCTACCCGGTAAATGCTGAAATCACTTACCCCTTCTGATGACAGCAAGACATCATCGATGCAAAACTGTCCGGTAAATTCGGCGGCCTCCTTGGAGAGAATCGCTGCTGCCGCATCCGCCATGATTTCGGGTTTACGGCAATGAGGGAAAGCAAGATTTCCTGCCACCACATTACTGATTGCGGCAGTCGCAATTACCGAATGCGGCCACAATGCGTTGACCGCGATCTTCTTGGACTTCAATTCTCCTGCCATTCCCAATACGCACTGACTCATTCCGAACTTGGACATGGTGTAAGCAACCGAAGGCGCAAACCACTTGGTCTGCATATCCAGAGGCGGCGAAATATTCAGGATATGCGGATTTTCGCTCCTCTCGAGATGAGGCAGGCACTCCTTTGAGAGCATGAATGTCGCCCGCACATTGACAGCAAACATCAGATCAAACCTCTTCATTTCTGTTTTGCTGGTGGGTGTCAGGGATATGGCGCTGGCATTGTTGATGCAGATATCCAATCCCCCAAAAGCCTCAGCTGCCTGAGCAACTGCCGACTTCACCTGATTCTCATCGCGCACATCCGTGACGATCGGCAAAGCCTTGCCCCCTACTGCTTCAATTTCTTCAGCTGCCGTGTAGATGGTTCCCGGCAGTTTGGGATGCGGCTCAGCCGTCTTGGCAAGAATCGCGACGCTGCCGCCCTCAGCGGCGAGTCTCTTGGCCATCGCCAATCCGATGCCGCGGCTGCCCCCCGATATGATTGCGCGTTTCCCTTTCAACGATGTCATCATCTACTCCTTCGGTCTATTTGAAAATATTGCTTTACTCTATCTCACTAGGCTCACAAGCTCGGTTTGCCAGCAACATGACTCGCAAGACGTGGCTTTTTGCAACAACGGCAACCACTAACGGATGCCCCACTCCTTGAGAACCTCCTCGGTATGTTCTCCCGGCTGAGGCGGCTCGCGACGGATGCGGCCTGGGGTGCGACTGAAACGCGGTGCGGGGGCTGGCTGGGTAATCCCGAAGTCTTCAACGAATACACTGCGATGTTTATTGTGCGGATGCTCCGGCGCATCAGTCATGCTGAGCACTGGTGCAAAACAGATGTCCGTGCCTTCCATCAGTTCACACCAATACGACTGGGGCTCACGCAAAAATATTTGCCGGAGTTGTTCGCGCATTCGTTGCCAGTTTTCCTTGGACTGACTGACACCTTCCGCATCCGGATCAATCCCAAGCGTATCCAAAAGCAGGCGGTAAAACTGAGGCTCAATGGATCCAATCGCAATCCACTTTCCGTCCGCACATTCGAAGGCGCCATAGAAATGCGCGCCCCCGTCGAGCAGATTGTCCTGACGCTTGTCGGTCCACTTCCCCTGCTGTGTCAGACCATACATCATGGTCATCAGATGCGCTGCGCCGTCGACCATTGCGGCATCAACCACCTGACCTTCTCCCGACCCCCTCGCTTCCAGAAGAGCGCACACGACTCCGAAGGCGAGATAAAGCGCTCCGCCGCCGAAGTCGCCGACCAGATTGAGTGGCGGCGTCACTGACTCATCGGTGCCGATCGCATCCAGCACGCCCGTCAGCGCGATGTAGTTGATGTCGTGGCCGGCGGCGTGAGCCAAAGGGCCCGCTTGACCCCATCCTGTCATCCGTCCGTACACCAGACACGGGTTCTTCGCCAAACACTCCTCGGGCCCAAGGCCAAGGCGCTCCATGACGCCCGGCCGATACCCCTCGATTACGGCATCAGCACGTGCAATCAGCGCAAGCGCCGTTGCGATACCCTCGGGAGTCTTGAGATTAAGGGCAACGGAGCGCCGGCCCCGATTGAGCACATCAATCTTAAGATCCAAAGGATTGGAGCCGCCCTCACGGTCAATACGGACAACATCCGCACCCATATCCGAGAGCAGCATCGCGCAAAAAGGCGCCGGGCCCAGCCCCGCCATTTCTACAATCCGATATCCGTTCAGTGGCCCCATTCGTCTACTCAGAGATTGTCTCGCCGGGAGGCAGAAACGACTGCAGACTGTGCCTGACCTTTCGAACGCTAACAAAGTACGGCCAGAGACCGGACAACGCTCGCGTTGGCAATATCGGAGACACCAGTTTTACTCTCCCCCAACCAGGGCGCCAGGTGTAATCTGAATCGCGCCGCGGAATCACGGCAACCACCGGCGTCCCCAGCGCACTCGCCAAATGCCCTGCACCAGAATCATTGCACACCAGCGTCCGAGCGTCACTCAGCAACTTCGCCAATGCCGCAATCGTCGGCGTCGGAGCCAAAGTAAACTGCCCATCGAGCCGTTTGCTCCACTCAGCCGTCTCGGAGGGCGCGACTGCGAAAACACACTTGTGCCCGATATCCTGCAATTGTCGGGCCAAAAGCACAAAACGTTCTGCCCGCCAGTTCTTCCTCGCCTTGCCGCTGGTCGGAGAAAAAACGATGGGTCTCTTTTTTTCCTCGCGCTCAGATGTTTGCGACGGCATCAGGCCGATATCCGGATGCGCCTCTTTGAGAAGCAGTTCTCGCCGACAGAACTCCACCACGTGCTCGACCATTGTGAGTCCACTCTTCGTTTTATCCCGGATCAGTCCCTTGCGTGGAATCCGATCGCGGAACAAAGCAGACTTCTCAGCGGGCAATTCCTGAAGACTAAACCGACCGTCCAATGACGGGTCGTGATGGGCTAACGAAAAGAACACCACCCGATGTGAAAGCCCGGGCCGCGCATCGATACCGTCGGATTGAAGCCCCGGAGCCTGTGAGTCGATCAGACAGAAATCAAACTCATCTGTAATGCGGTCGTACTCTTGTGCGCTAAGACGCGGGCCTGTGCGAATATCTGGCAGCCACAAAGCAAGGTCATGAGCACAGTCTCCACGCACAGTGACGTCGAATCCCGCCCGCGCGAGATTAGCCGGAATCACGAGGGAGATCAGGCAATCGCCAAGCTTACCCGGAGTGACGACGAGCACCTTAGCTGTCACTACCGACCCAACCTCGCAGAACGCGTGTTCGCTTGCATGACGCCGATTATGGATTAGCGGCCCGTGCGGGACTAATCAGATAATGCCTTTCTCACGATACGGACGGTTTTCCAGAATACGTCGATACCCAAAGCAATCGAGACCCAGCGTTTGGTAGGCGCCCTCAACCACGTACTCTGCCAGCCCCATGCCAACTGCTGGTGCGTGCATGATGCCATGGCCAGAAAAGCCGTTGGCAAGAAAGAAGTTGTCCAACACACCGTGGCAAGGGCCAAGGATTGGGGAATAATCTAGAACACTGCGCGCATAGTGCCCCCGCCAACTCCTTTCAAGCTTGAGTGACTGCATCGCCGGGATCCGCTCGGCAAGCGCAGGCCAGACAACCGAGTTGAAGCGCTCTGGAGCGACTGAAAAATTCCACCCGGGCTTCTCTGACCAGTCCGGAACACCTCCCACATAACCCTGCCCCTCGGGGCGAAAAGCGAGATCCGTTTCCGTTTTGATAAAGGGCAATGGTTCAACCGCCTCACCGCAGCGGAAAAAGTAACTTTCGCGGGACATGGGTTCGACGGGGAGTTCCAGATCGACGGTTTGGGCCAGCTCGGCACACCAAGCACCCGAGGCGTTGATAAACACATCCGCTTCAAAAGTAGCGCCGTCCTTGTCATGCGCCCGCCGGACCGCATTGCCTGCTTTTTCCAAACGGATCACTTCTGCTTCTTGATAAGTGACGCCGCTGGCAATGGCTTTTCGGCGAAAACCCATGAGCGCGGCATGAGGGTCAATCCATCCATCCTGGTCGGACAGTACGGCAAGATCCACACCCGTTGTCTTTACCGAGGGAAAACGACGCGAGAGCTCAGTCGGGTTCAAAAGCGTGACCGGTACACCCATCGACTCCTGCATTCGGAAGTTCTCTTCCATCTGGGCCGCACCGCCATTATCAGAAAGAAAAAGATACCCCTGTCGCCTGAATCCGATATCGGCACTATGGCCTTCAACCCGCATATCCTTGGAAAATCGCTGATAGAACGACAGGCCGAAATCCGCCATCTGGATATTTTCGGGAAGGCTGAACAGCCGGCGGATACCGCCATTGGCCAGCGGAGTGGCGGCATGGGTATATGTATGATCGCGCTCAAGCACCAGTACCGTCCCCGCGCCCGCCAACTGGCTGAGGTGGTAAGCAATGCTGGAACCAACGATACCCCCGCCGACAATGATGATGTCGGCTTTCATGTTTGGATCCCACTGAATAACAAAGGCCAAGTGTAAGCCTGTCACGAAAAGGCACAAGACCCGTAGGGTTCAACTCCTTAACGCGGTCGGGTTTCAGGCAACGGCCGTCGCGCAGGGCTAATCCACAACCCACGGTCTTTGACCTGATCATGGCCCCGCCCATCCAGACAGCCAAGAGATAGTTGACCCGCCGGCCTGATACTTTATGATGCCTGCAGGAAACGATCCGGCCTTGGCTCGAAAAAATCGAACCGAATTATTGAGGACACCATGAGCACGCTCTCGAACGCCCTGCACTCTTCTGAATTTGTCGTGACCAGCGAACTCACTCCCCCCAAAGGATTGGATCTTGCACCTCTATTGGAAAAAGCCGGTCTCCTCAAGCCCTATGTCAGTGCAATCAATCTGACCGAGTCACACGCTGCGAGGATGGCAATGGATCCCGTTGCGGTTGGGCACCTGATGCTAGATGAAGGTGTGGAGCCTATTGTGCAGATGACGTCTCGCGACAAGAATCGTCTGGCCATCCAGGCAAGCATTCTCGGCGCCTGCGCCCTTGGGATCTCCAACCTGGTCTTCATGGGCGGAGATTCTCCAAAGAACGGGGATCACCCTGATGCCAAGCCGGTTTTTGATCTTTTTGCGTCTCAACTGCTCGAGGCAGTGCGTGCCTTGAACAACGGTGCCGATCTGAATGGAAACACCCTTAACCAGCATACCGAGATCTTTGCCGGCGCAGTGGTTAATCCGGGGGCAACTGACCCTGATGCCGAGATTGAAAATCTGCATCGAAAAATTAACGGAGGCGCCGAATTTTTCCAGACCCAGGCTGTGTATGACGTGAATGCATTTTCAGCATTCCTGGAAAAAGCCAATTCTCCCAAACCGATTCTCGCCGGGATCATCCCAATCAAATCAGTAAAAATGGCGCAGTACATGAACGAACGCATTCCGGGCGTAGACATACCGAATCATCTGATCGAGAAGATTGCTGCTGCGGGGGAAGATAAGGACGAGATTGCCCGGATCAGCATCGAAATCGCCGCTGACACGATACGGGAGTTACGCTCCGTGACCAAGGGAATTCATGTCATGGCCATCGGCTGGGAGCAACATATTCCAACAATGCTGGAGCAGTCCCAGAGCTAGGTCAGATATCGAGCACCAGGACTTCTCCCGCTTTGGCGCGGGAAACGCAGGTCATGATGTCTGCGGACGATGCCTTTTCTGCGTCCGTCAACACCAGGTCACGATGCTCCGGAACCCCCCCGAGCAGGCCAATTCTGCAACAGCCGCATAGTCCATCCTCACAGGAGGATTCGATCTCGACTCCGGCTTCCCGGACCACCTCCAATAGGGTCTTATCCGTCGGCACCTCAAGACGCAAATTCCTTCGCGAAAGCACCACCTCAAAAACTTCGTTCCTTTGTGTTGCTTGATCAGCCTCTGGAGTAAACGGCTCCCAATGGACCGTGCCGGCGGGCCAGTGAGCGGCTTTTTCCCTAACGCTCCCCACCAATCCTGCCGGACCACAGACATAAACATGCTCGCCTTCTGATGGATTCTCCAGAAGACGATCCAGATCAATTCCTTGCGCAGGGTCACCATTATCGAAGTGCAGGGTCAGGTTATCCCCGAAGATGGACTGCACCTCCTCCAGCAGGGGTGCCCGCGCCTCGTCCGGAGCACAAAAGTGCAAGTGACAATCCATGCCCTGCCGGCTCAACTGATACCCCATTGCCATTACCGGCGTGACACCGATTCCTCCTGCAATAAGCGTGTGGCGAGCAGCTGTCTCATTTAGGGGAAAGTTATTGGAGGGAAGACTGGCCACGACGTCGTCCCCCACAGCAAGATGATCCAGCAGCCAGTCTGATCCGCCTCGACTTGGCTGCTCGCGGCGGATTCCCAGCACATAGCGGTCACGCACAGCGCAGTCTCCTGCCAGGGAATACGAGCGCCTTAACCCGTCACCCGTAAAAAGATCGATATGGGCGCCGGGCTCAAATTCCGGGAGATCTCCACCGTCGTCTCGCATGAGTTCATAACGACGGATGTCGTGCGGATACTCATCGATGCCACTGACCTTGAGCTCAAGGCGCGTGGAGACTTTGGGATCCAGAACTTTCTGTTCCGTTCGCAGCAGCAACCGCTCTACCAGACGGCCATGGGTGACATGGGAATCCAGAATTTCATCAATATCCTCTCGGCTACGATAGTGATACCACGTGCCTTCGGGATAGATCACCATCACCGGGCCGAGTTCACAACGGTCGAGGCAGCCACATTTATTCATTCGGATACGCTGATTGATCTTGAGTTCCTTGCCCCGCGCTTTCATGTATTCCTGCAGTGCGACAGAACCCCGAGCGCTACACGAGCCCCGATGGTGCCCCGGGGCTCTTTCGTTTACACAACAAAACACATGGATATCGAAGTAACCCTCTCCGGATGCAGCCGTTGCTTTCATATTGCTATTTTCTTCTCGCTGTCAGGTTAGCCGGCACTCGGACCGGGCTGCTGTTGAGTGATACAGTGAATGCCGCCTCCACCGGGGGCAATATCATCAATTCGCAGCGGAATGATCTCCCGTCTAGGGAAAAGCTGCTGATATGTCGCTTTAGCCCTGTCATCGGCAGACAGGCCGTAAGATGGCATGATAACAGCGCCATTCGCGATGTAACTGTTGATATACGAGGTACAGAATCGCTCTCCCTCATCACACTGCCACGCATCTTCAATGAAAATCAGATCCAGTATTCTTCCCTTGGCATCGGTCTGCCCCTCGAGGGCGCGGCGATTTTCCATAAGTACGTCATAACGCGGATGCGCACCATCGAACGCAGCTTCGACCAGCACTCGCCCCGGGCCTACGAATGCAGCCAAGCCATCAACATGGCCATTGGTTTCGTCCTCGTAGGGATCACCTGGAATCCAGATGACTTTAGTGACGCCGAGCATCCGGCATAACTCCGCTTCAACTTCGCTCTTACTCCAGCCCGGGTTACGGTTGGGATTTAAAAAACAGGTCTCTGTAGTGATGAGAGTGCCCTCACCGTCCACAGTGATACCGCCTCCTTCCGCTATCATTCTTGATGGGAACATCTGCAATCCCAGTGTTGACATCAACCGGGGTGCAGCTTGGGCGTCATCCTCGAACGGCTCGTAGTTGCCGCCCCACGCGTTGAAGCCAAAACAAGCGCCAGCGACATCACCGCGATCATTAACAAGAAAATTAGGTCCATTGTCACGAAACCAGCCGTCATCTATCGGAATCTCAACACAATTGATCTGGCTTCCCAACACCGTCTGTGCTGCTTCTCGGTCTTGCGGATGAACGACCATCGACACAGGCTCAAAACGTGAAATTGTCTTGGCTACTTCTGCGTAATTTAGACAAGTTGCCTCGCTGTTAAAGCCTTCGCGACAGGGCCAGGCCATCCAGCACTGTGAGTGGTTCTGCCACTCTGCAGGCATATGGAAGCCCACCGATGCAGCATCGGATAAGTTGAGATTCATGATATAAATAATTCTAAGGGGCGTGCACACCGATACCCTTCACGCGGTACTCGTCCCGAGGTGGGCTGAACACGTCAAGAACGCGCGCGCCGTTAGGGCCTGCCCGAAAAGCGTGATTGATATCGGGTGGCGTGCGCCAAAAATCCCCAGCCGAGACTGTGGTCTCTTCCCCATCCTGAATACGTACCCCACTGCCTTCCAACAAAATGCCCCACTGTTCCTGTGGATGAGAATGGAGTTCGCTCTCACATCCCGGATCAAGACAAACAACTGAGAGCATCGCATGGTCGCCAGGGAATATCCGCGTGGAGACTCCTGGCGAGAGCTCGCGCAGAATTCCCTGATCCTGTTTGTGGAGATTGAAAAAATTTTTTCTCAAATATCACACCCGGCGCCATAGGCCCAGTTTCCGAGCTAGAACGACCCTACGACTGCCATCAGCCTCCTTGAGCCTATTGTATCGATCACCGACTGCATCATTCCAGCGATCCAGCTTGGCAGTCAAAGCGCCATCGGAAAAAACTGATACCGTTGTTAAGTAATTCTGTTAAAGCACATACGACACCATCACGGTCTGAACCCCTAAACGGTGCGGCGAGTGGACTCAACGACAACCCAAGTGACCCGGCCCAAACGTCGAAACGCGGCCCAAAGAAAGGCAAAAGCGCAGGCGCGTCTTCAGGGCGGCGGCAGCCCTGCGATCCAGCCCGGCATGCCGGGCGGACAATATCGGCCCTTGGGCGACGACGACCTCACCCGGATTCACGAAGCGGCGCTGACTATCCTTGAAAACACCGGGATCGGAGATCCCCTTCCTGAATTGCTCGATATCGTGCTGCCGCTTGGCGCCACACTGAATGATCATGGCCGATTGTGCTTTCCAAGAGGCATGATCGAAGACATCATCGCGGCAGCCGCTCGTGAGTACACGATTTATGCGCGAGGCTCGCGAGCCGGAAAGGATGACATGTACTGCAACGGCAACTGGGTTTATTTCTCAAACTCCGGCAGCGCCGTCACCACCCTGGATAGCGACAACCTTCACTACCGTCCGTCCACGATTCTGGATATTTACGACTTCACCCGGCTAGTCGATCAACTCGACAACATTCACATGTCGGGAGACACGGTGATCGGAACAGATGTGCCTGATGACTATGAACACGATATGACCATGGTCTACGCCCTCATGGCTGCCACCGAAAAACCGCTGTGACTGTCTTTTCGAAAGCGCGAAAACATTCGCCCGGCGCTGGAAATTTTTGACCTTCCAAGCGGTGGCGAAGGCACCTTCCTGAAGAAACCCTCGGTCATATTCGGAGGATGTCCGATCGTCTCTCCGCTTCAGTTCGGCAGAGAAAATCTGGAGGTCATGATGGATGCCACGCAACTCGGTCTCGTTAGCGATATCGCAGTAGCGCCCCAATCCGGGGCCACAGCACCCGCTACCCTGGCCGGTATCCTCGCCCAAGTGGTTGCGGAGACTCTTTCCTGTCTGGCCAGCGTCAACCTGATTCGTCCGGGCTGTCCCGTCACATTTGCCACCTGGCCGTTTGTGACTGATCTTCGAACTGGTTCATTCACCGGCGGCAGCGGTGAACAGGCCTTGCTCGCTGCTGCGGCAATTCAGATGGGGAATTTCTACGATCTGCCTAACAGCGCCGGTGCCGGAATGACCGATTCCAAGATTCCAGATGCCCAATATGGCTATGAGAAAGGATTAACGATCGCACTTGCAGCGCTGTCGGGAGCGAATCGTGTCTGCGAAGTCGGCGGCATGATGGGCAGCCTTATGGGCTGCAGCTTCGAATCTATGGTGATAGATAACGAGGCGGTCGGCATGATCCAGCGTGCGGTACGTGGAATTGAGATCTCCGATGACACGTTATCGGTAGAAACGATCCATCAGTGCGCCGTTGATCCGGGTCATTTTCTGGGCAACGAGCAGACCTTAAGCATGATGGAAAGCGAGTACGTTTACCCCAACATGATGGACCGCTCGCCGGCAGACCAATGGGAAGCCGAGGGCGCTCACGACTTATTCGAGCGCGGCCGCAAAGCAAGCCGCGAGATACTCGCGGCTCATTATCCCAATTACTTCAGCCCGTAGGCCGACGCCCTAATCCGGGAAAAGTTCCCAATAAAGATCTCGAGCGACGACATGCGCCCGGACAACGGGCGCTGGTAGCACTGGCCTTTAATATCGAATCAAGCTGCGATAAAACCGTCTCGATTCTGTGCGTCGTCATTCACGCGCAGAGACGAGAAACGTTAGATCGGACACTCGGCAAATTTCGATTGGGTAGCCTTCACTTCCTCGATCTCACCTACGGCATTTGCTATCTCGGAAACCGTTTTGTATCCAGCAAACGGTTCGCCGTCACAAGCATCTCTCATTAGTCCGAATCCGCCCGTTTCTTCTACCGTTCTGACAGAGGTATACAGGAAGATATCTGCAACTGAACACTGCGAGCCGATTAAGACCGGTCCTGCATTCACAGAAACCAAATGTCGTTCCAGGAAAACGAGTCGATTCCGATTTAGCTTTCCTGAAAGCACCTCACCCTATCACCCCAACGCAACTGCCCAAATAACCACCAGAACCGTCACAACACTGAGACTGCGCATCAGCCAGCGTTCTGCCGGTCGGCCACCCACGGCCGCGACGAGCATCGCACCCCCAGCACACCAGATGCAGTGAAGCACGACCTGAACTACGAGGAAAGTGAGGCTGATGATGATGGCCTGGGGGATCAGCGGCTGGGTGCTATCCGTGAACTGGGCATAGGCAAAAACCAGCATGGCCCAGGCCTTGGGATTCAGCGGATGCACGGCGAGCCCCTTCCAGAATGACTCCGGCTGCCTGAGGTCACGCTCCGCCATCAGAAATCCTGACATCCGCAACGCCAGCCACGCGAGATAGGCCACACAGACGATCTTAAGCGCGAGCAGAAATCGTGGCTCGTAGGAAAGCAGCTCCCACAAGCCAAGGGCCAGCAGGATATTTACCAGCAATTTACCCAGCGTCACTCCCGCCACAAACGGAAGACTGCGCCAGAAACCGAAGTTCGCCCCGGATGTCATCAGCAACATATTCGCGGGCCCCGGCGTACCGACCATAAAAATCACGAACAACAAAAAGGGCGCAAAATCGATCATTTTTATTTGGTTAACAAACTGTCACAAAATTTTTTACAGGATAATATGTTACTGTCTTTTGCCTTCTCATGCGGAATCCAACATTGACGATCAATCAGGCTTCTCAGATACAGGTGATTGACCGTGCAACTCTTCTCTTGGATGCTATTGCCCGTTACCGCAAACCCGTCAGCCTCAAGATTCTGACTGCAGAGACGGGCCTGCATTCAAGCACGGCCCATCGGATATTAGGATCTCTGATTCATAACGGGCTCGTTGAAAAGAACAGTGATAACCATTACCGACTGGGACTTCGACTGGTGCAGCTGGGCACTCGCCTGCATAGCACTCTTGACCTTCGGGCAATCGCACTGCCGTTCATGGAATCGCTGCGCGATGAGTTTCATGAAACAGTAAACCTCAGTATCCGCGAAGGGGATCAGGTTGTTTACATTGAGCGGGTGACACCCGACCGAATGATGCATGTGCATCAGGTCGTAGGCAGTCGGGCTCCGCTGCACGTTACGGCGGTTGGCAAACTGATGCTGGGCGCCGCGGGGCGTGATGCCTGTGTGGATTACGGTAAACGCACCAACCTACCGGCCTACACCAAAAATACGATTACCTCCATCGACCGACTGGTAGAAGAATCTGCGGTTGCGCGCGAACAAAGGTATGCACTGGATAATGAAGAGGCTGAACTCGGTGTCGGCTGCATCGGTGTCCTACTTCATGACAATACCGGCCAAGTGTCAGCAGGCCTATCGGTCTCAGCTCCCATAGAAAGAAGGGATATCAGTTGGGCTCAAGAACTGCTTCGTGCCAGCGACAGCATCTCCCGATCACTCGGTTCAGGGTAATTCCCGGCAGCGCCTGATCAGACTAATTCCACATTGTGGGATATTTCTCCACAATACAAAATTTGCGAGTATGATCGTCGTCTGGGGAGAGAACTGCTGTAAAGCCGTTTGGCTTAAAAATTTGTAGTGAACGATCGAGTATCTTTGCACGGTCTCAGTATCGACCGTGACCTGTTTGCGCTGATCAATGATCAGGCGCTGCCGCATATCGGGATAGCGCATGAGGCTTTTTGGTCCGGATTCTCTGATCTCATCTCAGAGTTGACGCCAAAAAACCGCGCCTTGCTGGCGCGTCGTGAAGAGCTTGAGACCCTGATCAACGAGTGGCATGCCGAGCGCCGTGGCATCCCTCATGACCCCAAATCCTACCGGGCGTTTCTATCCGACATAGGTTATCTCGCACCTGAAGGGCCTGATTTCAGTGTGTCGACCCAAGGAATCGACCCGGAAATCACTGCGATCCCTGGGCCGCAGCTGGTGGTTCCGGTCAACAATGCCCGCTATGCCATCAACGCGACGAATGCGAGGTGGGGCTCTCTATATGACGCTCTTTATGGGACGGATGTCATCAGCGATGAAGATAGCGCGCTGACGAGCGGCCAGTACAGCGAGGCCAGAGGGCGCCGTGTCGTAGCCTTTGCCAATCGCTTTCTCGATGAGACAGTCCCCTTCGATGACGCTGCCTATGGAGACATCACCGGCTTTGTTGTTGAGGACCAAATACTTAAGGCCACGTGCTCAAACGGAAAGTCCGCTCTCCTATCCAACGCTGAGCACTTCGTCGGATACCGCGGAGATACCCTTAATCCAACCTCTATACTGCTAAAGCACCATCAACTGCATATCGAACTCGTCATTGACCGTGCTCATCCTGTCGGAAAGAAAAGTGCCAGTGGCGTCAGCGATGTGCTGCTTGAGTCTGCGATTACAGTGATCCAGGATTGTGAAGACTCTGTGGCGGCAGTGGATGGGCCAGACAAAACACAGGTCTACGCAAACTGGTTGGGACTCATGCGCGGCACACTGTCCACGATCGTATCTAAAGGCGGAGAAACTTTCGAACGCACCTTGAACCCAGACCGGGAATACCTGGGCGCCCACGGTTCACAGCTTATGCTCCCAGGTCGAGCGCTCATGCTCGTCAGAAATGTCGGCCATCTAATGACCAATCCGGCAATTCTGGACGCTGAAGGCAATGAAGTCTTTGAGGGCATTATGGATGCCGTCATTACGGGTCTGATCGCCCTGCATGATCTCAAAGACCCGGCCCAACGTAACTCCCGGACCGGTGCGATGTACGTCGTTAAACCGAAGATGCACGGGCCAGAAGAAACAGCATTCAGCGTCGAACTCTTTGAGCGCACCGAACAACTTCTTGGGATGGCTTCGGGAACGATGAAGATCGGCATCATGGACGAAGAACGGCGCACCACGGTTAACCTCAAAGAGTGTATCCGCACCGCCTCTGACCGAGTCATCTTCATCAACACCGGGTTTCTTGACCGCACCGGTGACGAAATTCACACCTCCATGGAGGCGGGACCGATGATCCGCAAAGCGGATATGAAGGCCGAGCCTTGGATCAAGGCCTACGAAGACTGGAATGTTGACGTAGGGCTTCAATGCGGTCTGCCCGGCCATGCCCAAATCGGCAAAGGCATGTGGCCCATGCCGGATGAAATGGCGGCCATGATGAAAGCAAAGGGAGATCATCCCCGTTCCGGCGCCAATACTGCCTGGGTCCCCTCACCCACGGCGGCAACCCTTCACGCCATGCACTATCACGAAACCGATGTGCTTGCGCGCCAGGATGAACTCAAAAACCGGGCGCAGGCGAGCCTTGACGATATTCTGAAGATTCCGCTCAGTGACAGCCCAAACTGGTCGACAGAGGAGATCGACGAGGAAATTGACAACAATTGTCAGGGGATTCTGGGCTACGTCGTCAGGTGGATCGACCAGGGAGTCGGCTGCTCAAAGGTGCCGGATATCCGTGACATTGGTCTGATGGAAGACCGTGCCACTCTCCGGATCTCGAGCCAGCACATAGCCAACTGGCTTCATCACGGGATTGTTACCGAAGACCAGGTCATGACATCTTTAAAGCGGATGGCTGCCGTCGTTGATCGACAAAATGCCGCCGACCCGCAGTATCAATCCATGGCGCCAGGATGCGATGAAGTTGCGTTTGAAGCAGCCTGCGACCTCATTTTCCGGGGACGGGAAGTCTGCAACGGCTACGCCGAGCCTCCGCTACATCTACGAAGACTGCAAAAGAAGTCGAGCTGAAGCTAAGTAGCCCCTCTAAATCGATTTCTCGATCTGCTGCGGCACGGATGAGGGCGGGCCTAACCGAATCGGTCGTATCGGATATCCGTGACGGGAAGCCCTGCCCCAAGCAGTAATGCCAACGACCCGGTCAACATGGCTGGCGGCCCACCCAGAAACGCCAGACGGTTCTCGAACATGCCGTCACCCAAACGCTCGGCAACCTCGTGAACAAAGCCCTGGTGCAGAGGTAAATCCCCGACAGCGTCTGTCGCTTCTGAACCTTCTTCCGAGACGGCCAGATGGATAGACACGTTATCAGGAGCACTTTCTTTTATCCGCCTTAGCTCATCAAGAAAGAAAAAATCCTCACGCCGACGCACCCCAAACACCATGAACAAACGGTGGCTCTCGAAGTGATTGACCGATACTGCCCGATCAAGTACCGACATGATTCCGGCAATACCGGATCCGCCCGCCAGGCAAACCAGATCGCGTGATTCTTTCGGGTCGCTGGGGTCAAATGTGGCAAGGCCCATTGGCCCAAAAATATCCACCTTGGCTTCTGAGACGCTGTTCCCGAATATCTCGTCAGAAAATCTTCCGTTCGGGATTCGCTTGATCACGAAATTAAGCGTCTGGGCTTCGCGCTGAAAATCAGTCATAGAATACGGTCGATAGCCCTGCATCCCTTCCAGCCGCACCAAGAAATACTGTCCCGCAATATAGTCAGCCTGTCCTTGGAGTGACAGTTGAAACGTTGCTACGTCGGGTGCGACAACTGCTACATCGTGCAGGCGAGCACGGCAGTGAGCCGGTGTATCCGCAAGCGTCTGCTCAAGATCTATTTTCCCTGGAACCAGAATCTCGCAGTCATCAGTTACCAGACTCTGACATAGCAGACACTCGCCCTTATCACGCTTGAGAATCTGAGCGCCGGGCGCCTCAGCCCATGCGCTTTCAACCGTGCCCGGCCGGGCTCGCGCCACACAGGTTGAACAGACGCCTGCGCCGCACCCGTACGGCAAAGGGACGCCCTGACGCAGTCCCGCTTGTAACAGGGTTTCCCCCTGCTGGCAGTCAACCGCTACGCGGCCCTGCTTATTCAGGAATGTCACCGTAGGCAAGAGTGAGTCCTATTCAAGTGATCAAGTGAAAATGCCGACAACCTATAACCACTTCTACCACTCGAAGTCATCGTCATCTTCTTCGTCAAACTCGTACACCAATTCCTGATCAACTTTCGCCCATACGTCTCCGTCCCGGATCTCGGATTCGTAGAACACTAACGGCCGCTCAGCTGGACCCTGCTCTTGACCCGTCAACAGGTTCCACTGCCACAAGTGTTTTGAGCAAGTGAGTGTTCCACCACGACAGATTCCAGACTCATGCAGCGGTTCTGCCATGTGCGGACAAAAGGGAGGAATAACCCGGAACTCGGCTCCGACTCTTGCAACCACCACGGCGAACTGCCCAGTCTCAAAGCGCTTCAGCTCCCCATCAATAATGTCGGTTGCCGAACAGATCTGCTGCCAGGCAGTGTCAGTCGCATCACTCATCTTTCATTTTCTGGCTTCTGGCGCGTGGCCATTATTGAGGTAAGGCGGATTCTCAACCGACGGACGAACCGCCGATCGGTCGCGTCACGAGAAAGGTCTTTGAGGAAATCAGATCGGCCAGTGCGATCCCTTATCGAGTCGACGGGTATCCAATTGAACGATTCGCTCCGAAAAGAGCGGCTCGCCGGATTCAATGCGGAACTGATCCCGATACTTGCCGACCAGAAACACATTTGATTCTCCCGCCAGCAAATGGGAGTTAATGCCGTCGAGCTCTGTTTTCATAACCGTAAATGAGGATACCGCTGACGCTGTCTGCTGGGCCTCATCGACATCCACCGTATAGACCACGGTGTGCCGGGCAAGGGGGGAGTTATCAGAATTATGTTTGGGCAACATCTCAGTAAGCGTCACCATATCGGCGCGTTTGCCGTCAAGATACGTCATATCGACGTTGATCTCCGGACTGAATGCCCTGATCGCATAATAGAACTCGTCGTGACATAAGCCGAGCCAATCTTCCCAGCGCGCCTCGTCCAGACAGAGGCTTGCCTGATAAATCGTACCTCTAACCCGTTCTGCGATATTGTTGTCGCTCATTGACTTCCCTTAAGTCTCTCTTGTTTTATTTTTCAGTTTTATTTTCCGGCAGCGCTGGGTGAGCAGATACGAGGCGACGACTGTATTTTCCTGATCTTCAGCCGTTCGCCCCGTCTGACACTGCTCGCCCTGACTCCGTGCTTTCTGCTTTATTAGGATTAGGCGTCAGGCCGCTTTGCGCTTTTGACCTTCTTCGTAGCTCAACTCCGGATCCCCCGGCCAGCGATCCATCCACTGACCCCATGCCTCATAAAAATGGCGCATCCCTTCTTCGTCGTGAATCGTAGGATCGCCATCTGCGTCCCGCTCGTGGCGCCCGTGAAGAATCCGGCGCTTATCCGCCCACTCGCTCATAGTTGCCTGTTGGGTGGTAACGGCCAGCAGGTCTTCATGAAGATTTCGACCGAACGGACCCCAAATTGAGTTGTGGTGCCGCTGACGCGTCAAGCGCTCTTCCGGTGTATCCCTCTTGAGTCCCAGCCCTCGGAACTCAATCATCACCTTGTCGGGACCCAGCGGCGTCATGATGTCGCAACGCAGTGCTGATCCTCGGAGGTTGAAATTCACCCCAGGAAAAAAGTCGATCATTTCCCAATGGTTGGTCGGCAAATGCGGGAACGACAACTCTTCCCTGGACTCAAAGCCCTCATACTCATCGTACTGAACTTCAAACGAGCCGACATTCACATGGCCGTTATCAAAGCCAATGTTCTTGCGGGCAAAATAGGAATCATTAAATCCTGTGACACGATTATGGTAGTGCAGGTAGTCGTGATAGAACTCAGAGTTGGTGTCATGCCAAAGTTTGTAGTTACAGGGAATGATGGCCTTGTGATAGTGAAATACTTCGAGCGGTTCCGCATCGAGAGATTTCTGCATACAGTCAAACGCGCCACCGGCCCACTCTTCGACCGTCTGGCCAATACCGTCATTCAGGGTGACCCAGACAAACCCGCCGTATTTCACTTCACAGCGAAGTCGGCGCAGGCCCACATCCTTGCACTCGAGACGATCCTGGTAACCCTCGGTTGCCCGAGAAATATGCGCACAATTCCCTTTCATATCGAACTGCCACGCGTGGAACATGCAGGTAATGTGCTTGGGCGCTCCGGAGGGTGATGCTTCCTCAAAAGATCCTGACGGCCGATTTTCGAGCATGTTGCCCCGGTGTGGGCAGACGTTCAAAAAGGCTCGGATCTGGTTATCCGCGCCACGGACGACAAGAACGGGCTCTCGAGCAACGGTCATTGTGCGGAAGGAATAAGGATCTGGAAGTTCCGACTCATGACAGACAGGCGTCCATACCTTGCTGAAGATCTTTGTGATTTCTTCCTCGAAAATATCGCGATCCGAATAAATCCGGCTATCGACGTATTCTCCTGAGGAGAGTTTTCCGGGAACCTTTTCCCACTGTTTGGCGTTTCTGGCTGGCATAGTGTCGCTCCTTTGCGCTTTTCCTAGGCGCTTTTTCTAGCGGTGGCTGGCATGCGCCTCATGCCGGCTCCATACTGCATCTCTTAAGTTAGTGTTGGACGAATCTTGACTTATTGAGTGTGATTAAACGGTCACGAATTTGATTTGTAAAATCATTCAGATCAATAATTTAATAGGCAGAAGAAATCAATTTTTTATTCTAAAAAAGAGGGCTCAGATCCGGTTTTTCATGATTTTTAGGCTATTTTTACTATATCTGCTGCATCGAACAGCTTCCCCGGCCCTGACCCTGTCAGCCAAGAAGCCACCACGGCTGGGACTTTCGCCGCCCAGCCGTGGCTCTTGCGGTCAGATCGCTATCTCGCTTTTTACCTCGCCTTTTAACTCACCTTCTTGGCGGTCTTTTTGGCGGCCGACTTTTTTGCCTTTTTCTTTGCCGGCAATGAGGTTTTCTTCGCGGTGTTTTTCTTCCCTTGCTTGCTTGCCTTGGCGTCGAGCTGCTCGAGCTTAGCGTCCCATTTCATTTTCTTGGCAAACTTCAGCGCCTCTTCGTCGCTCATAAAGACGGTGTGTTCTGGTCCGGGATAAATCTGAGCCTTCACCTCGTCACGGTAACGGGTGAACACATCTTCCATAATGGGAATCAGATCGGTATAGACCTTGGAGTGACGGGGAGTGTGCTCCTCGTAAAGGTGCATGAGATCGGACGTAATAATGTGCACACCGTGAGCGCCTAAACCCGCGCCCAGGCTGATCACGGGGACCGGCAACACCTGTGCCAGATACTCGTTTACTTCCTGCGTGGTGACTTCACACATGAGTGAGAAGCATCCAGCGTCTACCATCGCCCAGGCATCATCAACCAGCTCGGCCGCGCGGTCTGCTGTCTTCCCTTGCGCAAAAAAACCGCCCAACTGGGGCATGCGCATCGGCGTAATGCCGATATGTCCCTGCACAGGGATCCCGGCCCGGTTAATAGCCTCAATGTTGCGGGCGTGATACTGGTTACCTTCGCATTTCATTACTTCAGCATTGGCCTCGTGCACAAAGCGGCCTGCATTCTCAACCGCCTGCTCTGGTGAAACATGAAAGCTCCAATAGGGCATATCCACCATCCGCAGACCATAGTTACTGCCGCGATCAATCGCCTTGGACATCATCATGACTTCATCAAAAGTGACCGTCACGGTGCTCTTGTGTCCAAACAGAATCATCCCGCCGGTATCCGACACGCAAAGGATGTCGATCCCCAGCCTGTCCGCAATGACCGCACTGCGGTAGTCATAAATTGCCATCTGCACGATCTGCTCACCTTCGCGTGCCTTGCGGCGAAGTTGATTGATCGTGACCTTCCTCCGGGGCTTCTCTTCAGCCATGAATTCTCTCCTTGTGGTTTCTCAGTTTACGTCTCTGTTGGCAACAGGCTGACACTTAAATCAGCGGACTGTTCAACAGATCACGGGGAAATTAGTTACTCAGTCATAGTAGACATGGGGTCATCACATCCGTCAAAAGCATTGCCTTATCGTCCGATAGGAATCGGCTTGTGGGGCAAAGGCAGGGATAAAGCAGCCGGGCGTTGTCAACTTCAGTAGCATCAGGCCGAAGACATCGGGTTCAGTTGTGGATCCCACCCGCCCAAGACGGACTTTTTTTCAGGGTCAAAAAAGGGTCTTGGCCGGAGTGTGATGTCCTCAAAACAGCCCAGCGGGTCGACCAGAGATACCATTGTTTCAATCGGTCCAGGGACAACGTAGCCTAATCCCAAAACGGACCCTGCCAGGGCGCTGAAACACGCAGAGGTCGCCAGCAGTTCGCCCTGTCTAAGGTTTACCGTTGCGTCGGGTGGTCTCTGCCACAAAACCGGTTTTTGCTTCGCCGTTGCGGAAAAGCACACGAGTGACATCGAATCTCCGGGGCCTTCAACAGTGCTATCAACAAAATGGCTCATTCCCAGTTCTTTTGCCGTCGCCCCTACTGAAAATTCGTTGCAAAAAAGTGAAAACCCCGCTTCGATTCTCAGTACATCTGCTGTCGCAAATCCGGCGACCTCAATAGTTTGGGACAACGCCTCCCAAAGATGCTGACCGTCATCGACATGCACCACCAACTCGAAGCCGCGCTCTCCCGTGTAACCCAACCTGCCGATGCGGGCCGGCACACCATGAATGTTGACGTCGCAAAACGAGAAGTAACCGAGTCGCTCAAGACTGCGCTCGTCGCAAGCGGGCAATATCCGGGCCAGCGACAGTGGGCCCTGAACGGCGAATATCGCGGTACAAGCCGAGATGTCTTCCACCCTTGCTCGGTAAGTCGACTGGGCCGCGAGACTTTTCACATCAGCCGCTTCTCCGGTCATGACCTCGAAAACCTGATCGTCGACCTTCCAAACAGTCAAGTCACTGCGCACACGATGTTCTGGATCTGCATGAACACAGTAGCGGATCCCACCCACTGACATATTTGAGAGATCCCGCTGAACATAGTCACTGATCAAAGCCGCTGAACCGGCGCCACTGGCCCGAACAACCGACATAAATGAAAAATCAAACAAGGCAACGCCCTGTCGGCATCGCTCTGCCTCGCGTTCCGGGCACACTGCCTGGCGACGCCACGTTTCAAGAGTGAAACCCGTCATGCCTGCAAAAAAACGACGCTCGCCACACGTACCAGCATGGCGCCGCCTGTGACAAGTAGCGCCACAGCGATGATGCGTTTGAGCGTGTCGCGAGATACCTGATGCGCCACACGCGCGCCCATCACAACCCCGAAAACCAGGATTACTGACAGGCCCAGTCCAAGAGCAAAGTCCACATGACCGAACGTGAGGTTCCCACCGGTTGCGAGAATCGCGATCGGAATCTGAATGATCTGGCTAAGCCCTACCGCCATTAACGCCGGCACCTTCAGCCACATCAGCAGCGGCACCAGTACGAGAGGCCCGCCTGTGCCGGTAATCGCGGAGGCAAAACCGACGAACAGTCCAATACCCATCAACACGGGCGCCTTGAGGTCACGTCGCTCAGCATCCTCCTGTCGTGTCGGTCTCAACGCCTGAAGCCCCGATATGAATACCAGAAAGCCAATCACCGTCTCAAGCGTAATGCCGGGTGTCGACCATGCTGTCATGGCGCCGAGGTACCCGCCAGGCATTCCCCCCAGGCATAGCCAGACGCCTTTACTCCAGTTTACCGAGCCGCGGCGCGCATACTCAAAAGCGCCAACGATGCCGGTAAACAGGTAGGAGAACATCGCGGTGGCGATTGCCACATGAATGCTGATGCCGAGCACGTAAGTCAGCATCGGCACAAGGAGCACGCCGCCAATGCCAATCGCACCGATCAGCACCCCAACCACTACCGCTACTCCCCCTGCAAATAAAAGCATCCCCATAGTCACGACCTACTGGCTCCTCCCAAAACACCTGCTTGATACTCGCCCCATCTTGAAGACTTCCAAATAAAGCGACAAGTCGTTGGCCCGTATTTTTTGCCGAGTCTGCCCACTCAAGAAAGCGATTTCGAGGAAAAATCCACAAGAAATACGTGGTTGCCAAGCCAAATTAAGATAGGTAAATATTTACCTTATTACAAAATTAATTGTCTATATCTATCAGAAGATTTGACCGGGTCCCGAATCTTCAGCTGCTCGGGACCGAGTAACGGAGGAAGTTATGTTTTTAAGGCAGTTTGAATACCTGATCGCACTAGAGCAGGAAGGGCACTTCGGCCGAGCGGCTGAGCGTTGCCACGTATCCCAACCCAGCCTCTCCAGCGCTCTGCAACAACTCGAGGCAGAACTCGACGTGCCTATTATTCTTCGTCACCAGCGCTACCAGGGCTTCACTCCCGAGGGAGAACGCGTGGTCAGTTGGGCAAAACGGCTGCTTGCGGACCGCAAGAGCATGCTGGAGGAACTCGCGATTATGCGACGTAACCTCAATGGCCGGATCCGGGTTGGGGCAATGCCAACGAGCTCTCCAGTCCTGCCGCGAATCAATCAGCTTTTTTCAGACTTGTATCCATCAGTGGAAGTTGACATTCAATTCCTGGGCTCTGACAAACTCATCAACGAGCTCCGCAACTTCGAACTTGATGTGGGCATCACCTATCTCGAAGGCACGTCTTTAAAAAAACTGAATACGATGGCACTCTATGAAGAGCAACTCAGTCTGATGATTCCTGAGAGCATGATCCCAGCAAAACAGAAAAGTATCAGCTGGGCACAAGCCGCGGAGCTGCGTCTGGGTTTGTTATCTCCCACCATGAGAGAACGGGAGGTGATGGATGAAGCGTTTGAAAGCGTTGGTTGTAGTCCAGCTCCAAAGCTGGAATGCAATTCGATTTTCCAGCTTGCGTTTCATGTGATGCAAGGCGATATCGCCACCATTGTTCCCAACGGCTTTAGCCGGGCCAACGACGCCTTTCCGGGAACCCGGGAAATTGAACTGACGGATCCTGTTGTCAGTAAGCCCGTCGGCCTGATTTGGGAAAAAGTGGTGCCCCCACTTCCCATGGCACAGGCTATGGCCGATCTGCTTTCAGAATTTGGAGAAGAAATCCGGGCGACTCTTGATGATTCGATAGAGCAAAAAGTCGCTCAGCGAAAGCAGGTTGCCTAACAAACCCCCGTGGGCTACCCGGTTCCCACAAGATGATTTCCCACAGTCGCGCTCGCTGTGCATCGTCTGCGGTACCAGAACACACAGATCCCAAGCACGCCCACCTGTAGTGGACCGGCAAGCAGGTTCAAGAACGTCAACCGTTTGCCGAGGCGATCCACTTCGGCGCGAATGCTGTGCCTGACGACGCGAAGTTCTCGCCTAGCAGATAGCAGCGCGCTTTCAAATTCCTTGAGTTTCGCGGTGACAGATTCGGGCAGGTCTTCATAACTGATGTCCCCGACACCCTGGGTAGCCAAAGTGATCTGCTGTTCAAGCTCGCCGACCTGCTGCGCCAGCGCTGCCTCCCGCTCCTGCGCCTTGGCTTGCGCCGCTTGAAATAGATCAGCGACCCGAGAAAAAGGCCGATGCAACTGTCCTCGCGAGCGAATCGCAAGTAACTGGTCATCACCCGTCGCAAACTCCAACATATTCAACATAAAGGCGAGATTGTCGTTCAGGGGTCTGACTACCGTATCCTGGCCCAGACTCGTCTTTTGAAGCGAAAATGGATCAAAAAGCCAATCCACATCTGCAATGGCAAAAACCAGTGGCATGCCGACAGCGTTTGGCCGATGAGCAGCTGCGGTAGAGAAATCAGGTGCCGAACCAAAAGCACTCTTGAGAGGGCCTTGGACTGTTGCTGCAAGGACTCTCTTCTTTGACTGGCTCGCAAAAGACATGGAGAGATCACGCGGCGTTAAACGATCAAAATCCCCTCGTAACGCACTGCCTGCGTTGTCGGTTGTGGTAACCAGTGCCCTGGCGCCACCCTCGAGACGAAACGCACCCGGCTCGACGAGCAGAACTTCATTCAGGTTCGCAGTCGTCGCATGATCGGCGGAAAGATCTGAGGCGGTGATTCTCATCCAGTACGGATAGGTGAGCCGCCCCTGATCCCCGTCACTGACAATAGAGGCGAGTTGTGCGTCACCCACCACGGCAGCACCCTCATAAACAATGCCATAGCGGGCAAGAAGATCCGAAATATCATTGATCTCCTCAGAAGGGCTCGGGTTAGTGACGTTGTTCGCCCGTTTAACCCGACTGAAAGGATCTATCATTACGATCAAGCTGCCTCCCGCCATGACGAACTGATCGATGCTATAGAGCATATCCTCATGCAGGATATCAGCCCCCATCAAGATAACAACATCAATGCCGGCCGGAAGCTCTGTTTTGAAAAACGGCACCACCGCAACGTCATAAGCCCGCTTCAACTCGGACATAAAAGACAGGCCCTCGCGCTCCGCCAGCGCTGCAGAGGAAGGCAGCAGAGGGCTGACAATGGCGACCTTTGGTGTCGACTGGCGGCTTAATCCGTTTAGCGCTTGAACCAAATCATATTCCAGCAGGCTTTCACGACGAATATCGAGATAGGGCATCCGTCCGACTCTGCCACCCTGCTCTACCGTCAGCCCAAGGAAAAAATGATCGCCGGATGACATGGGTACCTTGTGGATGTTCTGCGACAGCGCCTGGAGCTCGGACTCTGAGTCGGGCTCTGGATTCACGAGGGTCCAGTCGAGTCCCGCCACTTTTGCCATTTCCCTGATCAGACTCTGGGTCCTTCGGGCATGGGATTTGATGGAAGCCGGGATAGTGTCCTCCGTCGCGCTCCAATACAGGGTCAGAGTCGTATCTTCAGGAAGGCGCTCCAACACTTCACGTGTCCCCGCGTGCAGCGTAAATTCGCGTGCTTCGGTCAGATCAATTTGCCCCGGAAGCCGCTCCGACAGTGGGATCCCAAAGAGCCACAACAGCATCACGACTGCAAATGCGCCGAGTCGATCTGGCCTCAGTAACCCTTTGAGTCCCCCATGGCGGCGCTCCCCCATGACCCAATGGGCCATCAGCAAAGACCCGCCGATGGTAAGTAAAAAATAGATCAGCGCCTGGGCCGGAATCAGTCCTTGGCCCAACACCTGACTCCATTTTAGAGGGCTGTAAACCACCAATGATTCCCACGCCCACTGGGGCAACAGGTCGCTCACGAGCCTGCCGAATACATCCCAGCCACAGAGCATCAGGACAAAAAGTGCGCCCGCACCGGTCACAAAAGCACCCACCGGTTCGCGCACGAAGCTCCCGGCAAAAAGTGTTACAGCAAAGCTTGCACCGAGAAACAACGCGGCCGCAAGATACCCCGCCAGAATCACACCCTTGTCCGGCTCTCCGAGATAAGTCAGTGTGAGAACAAAGGGCAGCGTCATCAACAGGGTCAACAGAAGCAGTATCCATCCGGCCAAAAATTTTCCCAAGACCACCGCTGTCGGACTCACCGGAAGAGAATACAGAAGTTCGATCTCCCGACTCGAGTGGCTATCGGTCCAGGCCGCCATCGACAGTGCCGGCACCAGTACTAAAGAGACCCAGGGAAGAAAAACCAGCATCAACCGAAGCGTTGCTTCATCCGAGCCGTAAAAGTTGGCGACCAAAAATATGAAAGCATTGAGTGCCAGCAGAAATGCTGCCTGAAAGAGATAGGTGAGCGGCGCAAAGAACAACAAACGCAACTCATGACGAAGCACAGCACTGACGCCCAAAAACGGATGGCCACTTAATCTTTTCATAACGATAGACGCTGGCCCTTGCTAAGCATCAAGGGTGAGCTGTCTGAATCGCGAAGCAAGCCGCCCGGAGGCATCAACGAGCTGATCAATCTTGGCGTCCTCGACTATGGTGCCACGGCTGATCACTACTGCGCGGTCGCAGAGTTCTTCCGCCTCTTCCAGAATATGTGTTGACAGAATAATCGTCCGTCCTACTTTCATCTCCCTCACGAGCGCCCTGACCAACTCTTTCTGGTTCGGGTCCAGTCCGTCAGTCGGCTCGTCGAGCACCAGCACTTGGGGCTCATGCAAAATGGCTTGAGCCAGCCAAGCGCGCTGGCGCCATCCCTTGGAAAGCTCCGCCATAGGCCGATCGAGCGCTTCACCGAGATTAACGCGTTGGCAGGTCCGGTCTATCGCGCTTCGTAAGTCTTTTTTTGACAAACCTCTGGCTTCGCCACAGAAAGTGAGAAATTCGTTCACCGTCAGTCGGCCGAAGCCGCTGGGCGCCTCAGGAAGATATCCCAACTGTCTCTGAGCTTCGTGTCTTGCAGTGGCGATATCGCGCCCGCAGACACGAACTCGCCCCTGATCCGGGATGAGGTATCCACAGATCATGCGCATCGTCGTCGTTTTACCTGCGCCATTTGGGCCCAAAAAGCCCACTACCGAGTCTGCCTCAAAGCTCAATGAAACCCGGCTGACTGCCGGGACATCATTAAAGGATTTGGAGAGATCTTTAATCTCGAGCACGTTGACTGCCGGGTAAGCGCTGATGTCGGTAAAGTCTAACCCGACGTATCCGACTTACAGTCAATAATTGTAGAGAAACCCTGCAGCAATGAATAAACCGACGCTTACCCAAGACACCGCATGCCCGAGGCGCGCAACTGTTGAGAGCACCCGGCGGCTCTGGACCCCGGCCCTTCTGAGGGCAAAGGGGCCAAGCGTTGCGATGAGTGCCCCGGCAATAGCACCACTAATGATGATTGGACGACTGGCAAGCGCTTCAAGACCATCCATATTTAACCCACTAACGCAGGAACCCTCCGCACTGCGCATGCCCTAACCCATTCGGGAATAGGCCTCCAGGAAATCGGAATTCGTTCCGGTGCCGCTAAAGCTCTTCATCGCCTCTTCATGAAGAATTTCCATCGCCTGACGTTTATATTCATAGGCCTCAGGCGAGCTCAGCATATCGAGATTCCTCGGACGCGGGAGATCAATCTGCAGCACTTCCCGGACAGACGCCGGCTTGTTCGACAGAACGACAATACTATCGGCCAAAATAATAGCCTCTTCCAATTCTGAGGTAACAAAGACGTTGGTGCGAGATTCCTGCTCACAAAGGCGCAGATAGAACTCCTGCATCAGTTGCCGCGTCATCGCATCCAAACCACGAAACGGTTCGTCCATGATCATTACAACTGGCTGATTAATCAAGGCCCGCGCCAGTTCCGCGCGCCGTTGCATGCCGCCAGACAACTGCAAAGGATACTTGTCCCGAAACTCTCTGAGTCCAACAGTTTCGATGATCTTGTCTGCGGCTGCTTTCAACTCATTTTTTGGCATATCGCCCCGCAGTTCCGGACCAAACACCACGTTCTGGTAGGTGGTCAGCCACGGCATCAACGCAGTCTCCTGAAACACAACGAGAGAGTTCTTACTTGGTCCGGTAACCGGTTTCCCATCAAGAGTGATCGTGCCCTCGTCGGGCAGTTCAAAACCAGCCAACAAGTTCACGATTGTGGATTTACCGCATCCCGAAGGCCCAACAATCGCGGTCAGTTGATTACGCTTAACCGTCAGACTGAGCTTTTCTACTACGGTCTCACGCTCCCAATCTTCCCCAAAAGCTTTGGAGACGTTGTCCAGGATCATTACATCAGGCTGATTCACTTTTTGTCTCCTTTTGCATTTTGCTCACCACTACTGTGACTCCTACTCACGAATGTTTTCTTCGGAAGCCACATCAGAACATTCGTTTCCACGGCATCGATATATAACCCACGTAGCGGATCAGGCTGCTGGAAATGTAACCAGCAAGTCCGATACTGATCATGCCTACGATTACCTGATCCATGACGCCGCCCATGTAGGAGCTCCAGATAAAGAAGCCCAGTCCGCCGCCACTCTGCTGACCGCCACCGGAAATCATCTCTGCAGCAAGCACGACCTCCCAGGTGATTCCCATACCCACAGCGGCCCCAATAAAGATAGAAGGCAGGGTGCCCGGCAGAATGATCTTTCGGAAAAGATCCCACTGAGTAGCCCCCATCGACTGCGCTGCGCGAAGGTATTGGACATCAATGGAACGGGCGCCCCCGAGCACATTAATCACGATCGTATAGAACGCGCCCAGAAATGTGACGAACATGATGGAAAGCTCAGTCGTCGGCCAGAAAATGATCGAGGCCGGCACCCACGCCAGAGGCGGGATCGGCCGAAGAATCTCAAAGGGCGGAAAGAACATACCACGAAAATATTTATTGACCGCCATCAATAAGCCAACAGGAATCCCCACCAGCTGCGCGACCATGAATCCGAAAAACACCCGACCGAAACTCAGATACCAACTCTCCCAGTACCCCGGCTTGAAGACAACCTCGCTCCAACGTGCCGCGACAAGAGATGGGGCGTCGATTTTTCCGATAAAGGGCACCATGATCCCAAACCAGTCGTGGAATCGAAAACCGACCTCCCACAAAACCAAGAAGATCACGATGGAAAATACCCCACGCCGTACCGTCAGATCCGTAAACAGGCTCTTTAACTTCCCATCTTTTTTATTTTTTGATGACTGAGCCATCCTATCTCTCCAATTTAAATTCTGTCCTTCTCTTATCGCTAATCGCTCGCTTATGCCAGCTCGCGTTCGCCCGCCTCAAACGCTTTCACCGCCTCCTCGTGCACCGCCTCTTTCGTTTCTTGCACAAGGATGCGGAACTCTTCAGAGGAAAGCAGGCGATAGTCTCTGGGCCTATCTATCTTGACGTCGACAATCTTCTTGGTTCGTGCCGGTCTCGTGGTCATGACAACGACTCGATCTCCCAAAAAGATCGCTTCCTCAAGATCATGCGTGATGAAGAAGATAGTGACCTTGGTCCGGTCGTACACCTCCAGCAAGGATTCATGCATGATTGACTTGGTCAGAGCATCCATTGCTCGGTAGGGCTCATCGAGGAGCAATACCTTGGGGTCATTGATCAACGCTCGGACAATCTCTGCCCGGCGCGCCATACCTGAAGAGACTTCACCCGGATACTTATCCGCGACACCGCCCAACCCGGCTTCGGCCAGCAAGGCCTCCGCTTTATCCCTAGCCTCGGCTTTATTCATTATCCCTTGAACAATCGGCCCATAAGCCACGTTTTCTGCCAAGGTTTTCCAAGGAAAAAGGGCTCCGTTTTGGAATACCACAACCCGATCCGCGCCTTGTGTTGCGAGCTCTTTTCCCGGTCCGCAAAGCATCTCACCATCGAGATCAATCTGACCCTCGGTGATTGAATGAAACCCTGCAATCGCGTTGAGCAGCGTTGTCTTGCCGCAACCCGATGGACCCACGATCATGCACACCTCTCCTGACGCGATCTCAAGAGAACAGTCGTCCAGGGCAAGCACATCGGCGCCCCCTGGATCATATATTTTTGTGACGTTGCGGATGCTGATGGCACCCTTACCAGAAGCGCCGTTACCCGTTACCGCTGCAGCTGTCGCGCTCATTTAAACCCCTCCTTGCCCAAGAGCACGTTCGCGCCACTGCATCATCCGATTACCCGCCGCACGCACCATGGCTGAAGTAATCCATCCGACAAATCCGAGGGTTAACATCGCCATAACCATAGTGGTGTATTTGTTAACCATAAATGAATCCATGATCATATAGCCCAGGCCAAAATCTCCTGAGATCATCTCAGCGGCCACTAGCGAGAACCAGGCTACTCCAATGCTGATCTGGAGCCCGGTAAAGATGAAGGGCAGCGCACCAGGTACCACCACATTTAAAAACACATGGTGTTTTTTCGATCCCAGACACCCTGCTGCCCGAAAGTATGACTCATCGATGGACTCCACCCCCAGCATCGTGTTGAGGGCCGTCACAAAGAAGGACGCAAGCGTCGCAAGATAAATGATCGGTGTTTCGAATCCCGCAAACATAACGATTGCCAAAGGTACCCAAGCCAGAATGGGGATCGGCCGAAGAGTTTCTAAAATCGGAAAGGTGTAGTCCTTAAATTTCTTGGACCATCCCATGAAGAGCCCTAATGGCACCCCGAGGCCGGTGGCGATGGCAAAGGCGATAAAAATTCGTCGGCAACTCACCCAGATGTTGATGTAGTAATCCTGTGTGAATAAAGAAGTCCCCCAAATGGGGTCCTTATTCAGCCACTCGGTTACCACCTCGACTGGGCCAGGCACCTTATAAAACGGAGAGACTCTCCAATACTCGTTCAACAGAAAATACGACAAGAGCCAAATCCCAATACCGATAAAAGCAAGATAAGGCATCGGCGTTTTAAGCGCCTTCCTGCTCTTGTGTAAAAAGTAATGCAGTCCGGACGGCGGACGTCCACTGACGCTTTGATTACTCATTGACTCCCTCTCTTCTCTTTTCAAGCGACGACCGAGGTTTCAGTCCAGTAAGATGATGGCTGTCTCGGCGAATATGACTAACTACGAATCCAGAACTCGCCCCGGTGAGAGCCCTCTGGATGTTACTTCAGATACCTAAGCGAGAGGCGGGCGCGAAGACTAACCTTCACGCCCGCTCCCTGCTTTACCACTTCAGAAATCGAACTAAAAGTTCGACTTACTGATAAGCCGAATCCGGCTGTTCGCCCACAAAGCCGATGGGTGCGCTCAGACCACGAGATGTGAGGACCTGCTTGGCAACATCATCCATGATTGCCTCGGGTCGCAGTATCGCGTCTGGAACAACTTTACGACCATGGAGGAACCTGGTTGCTGCAGTAACCAACTGCCGTGCAGTGTCGTCAAACACGTATCGCAGGGTCAATTTTTCCTCACCACCGCCAATGTCGGCTGCATTCTGGCCGTAGAGAGAAGCCCAGAGGACACGTCGATCCATGCCTTCGGTCTGATTTTCTGCCATCTTCGAGATCGCGGTCGCGTTACCAAGATCCTTCATGAAGAGCTGTGCGTCAAGCTCGGCCTCCAACCAGCCGCGCTGCACATCAGGTCGATCCCGGATGATTTCATAAAGCATCGCCAGGAATCCGGCGTCACCGCCTTCGACACCATCGAAGCTTTCGCCCGAGGCGGCACGACGTGCCAATCCCGACAACTGAATCTTCGAAGCGGTCGGTTCCCAGATAACCGCTGCATCCAGTTTGTTGTTCTTGAAACTTGATGTGATGACCTCAATGTTCATGTTGAGGTATTTTTTAGGTTTGATTCCCGCCTGTTCGAATGCCCAACGTGCAAAGCGGTCAGTACAGGCTCCGTGTGGCGCAGCAACCAACTTGCCGTCCATCCATTTCACAGCTTCCATACCGTTCGCGAACTCAGGCGCATCGTTCTTTACGAGGAACACGTTGCACTGCTGTCGGGATGTACCCAGTACCGCGATCATGCGGATATCAACTGTGTCCTGCTTGGTCGTGGATACGATCGCAGGCATATCTCCCATGTAGCCCAGGTGGTTCTTCTCGCCGAGCATCTTGCCCACGATGACAGAACCTTGAAGGCCGATCTCGAACTTGACGTCGGAACCGGCTGGCAGATACTTCTTCCACAACTCTTGGCCATTGATCACCACACCTGACCAGGACTCTGTGTAATACGGCTGATAGCCGACCACCAGATCGACCGCGTCACCGGGCTTACCAAAACCTACTTCTGCTACTGCTGAGTTCATTGCGCCCACTGACAGCAGTGTGGCGCCCAGTCCAGCAGAGAGCATGGTTTTTTTAAAGTTACTCATAAATCCTCCCTTTTATTACGAACAGTTAACAAACTAGATTTCAAGAGCACTGCGTCGAAAGAAAATCTTGATCCCAACGCTCTTAAGTCTCCATTATCAATTCAACTAACGCCTCCGTAAAGTCACTTAGATGATATTTCTTATACCTATTCGCTATACCATGATAGCCTTTACATTGAATTAAGGGTTTTTACAGTAATTGATATCGGCCAACTGTCCTATTGTAATAGGTCGAATAGGAGGCCGGATTCGATAGTGGCCTATCTCATCGACCGACACCCCACGGGCGTCCGCCATTAACTGGCTTACAGTCAAAGCGCATTTACGCCCCATGCAGGGGCCCATCCCGCAACGGGTGAATGCCTTGCCTTGATTTGGACCCATGCAACCAGAGGCGGCCACCTGCCGAATCTCTGCCGCGGTAACTTCCTCGCAACGACAAACAATGGTTTCATTCGTCGGCAACTGAAAGCCATTCGTCGGTGGGAAGGCTTGGTCGAGAAAACGGCGCAGCCGACGTTGGCGATTTAGCGCACGCGGCTCCGCTGCCAAAAAAGAACACTCCTTTGCCCCAAGATAGGTCGCGACCTCGCACGCCACTCGCTCTCCTTGCAGGACGGCCACTGACGCACCGCCGATTCGTACACCATCGCCAACCATCGATATATCTTTACGACTCGTGCTCCCTGCCCCATGAATGTCCGGCACCCAGCACGACTGTACAGAATCAAAGTGATGACGAATGCCGGCTGACATTGAAAGCCAGGTGTTAGGAATCACGCCATCGTGCACCAAAAGCAAAGACGTGGACAATTCATGTTCGTGTCCGTGCGCGTCGTAGGTTAAAGAACTCAGGCGATCGTTACCGTGCGCCTTCAGCGTGCGCACTCCTCGAATAAGACCCAACTTGCGCTTGGCGCTCCAAAGCCAGCTCATACCCTGCAATACAGGTTTAGGACAGGCCAGCAGGGCCTCGAGCCCCAGCAGGCCTGAACGCAGCGTTAACAGAGGGCCTGTATCCAAAATGGCCTGCGGCATGATCCCAAGATCTCTGATCTGGTTTGCATAGAGGTAAAGCAAAGGCCCCGTACCGGCCAGAACGACATCTTCTCGAGGCAAAAGTCGTGACGACTTCAGCAACGTTTGTGCTGCGCCTACGGTCATCACTCCTGGCAAAGTCCACCCTTCAAACGGCACCGGTCTTTCCATCGCACCCGTTGCCAGAATAACGTGCTTCGGATACAGCATCCGCGCTGATCCGTCTTCAACAAGGCCAAGCGCCAGTTCAGGCTCCTGCTCCGAAGTGATCTGCCAGACTGAAACCCCAGTTCTATATTGGGCGCCGCTTTCACGAAAACGCCGCGTCAGTGCATGACCTGCAGCGTACTCCTCGCCAAGAGACCGCACGTCTTGGGGTCTCTGAGAAAAAACTTTCTCAACCCCCTTGTAAATCTGTCCACCGGGGGCACGCTGCTCATCCAGCACCACCACACCCAAGCCGCTTTTCGCCAACACACAGGCCGCAGCCATACCAGCCGGCCCAGCGCCGACGATGGCAACGTCGCAAGAATCAGAAGACGCGCTCATTGAAAAAACCCACGGTGCATACCAAACCGCTGCAGCGAAAAAGGGGCAAATAACGCCGGACAATGATCATGCTCGACCCAATTCACGATGAGATCTGCAACGACAACAATATCCTCAGACATCAGCAGAGTCGTTCCCGCTGGCAACAGGCTTGCGTGGCGAACCCATATTGACGCGCATCCCCTCAACGACTTCTGTCAAGCAGGCCTGCACCAACCCTTTGCCTTCCACTTCGACGAGACACTCGTAGCAGTTTCCGATCATGCAAAACGGCGCTCTTGGCGTATTGCTGACTACCGCTCGTCGAAAATCAAAGATGCCGCAACCCAAAAGCGCCGCCGCCAGAGTGTCGCCCCGGTTTGCCATGATCTCGCGACCCTCAAAACTGAGAGTCACCGGATCGCTGAAGTCAGTTCGCTGCTGAAACATCAAAACGCTCGGACCCAAAACACCGGTAAGCCGACGGAATCGCACCATCCAGCACCCACTGGCAGACATCCTTTGCATGTACCGCCGCGAGAGTAACCCCACTGTGGCAGGAAAAAGCGAATGCGCCAGGAAATTCTTCTGACTGGCTGTAAACGGGAAAACCATCTGGCGTCATGATCCGTAACGCCGCCCAACTGCGCTGGATATGGAGTCCCCGAAGATAGGGAAACGCGGTTGAACACCGACGAACAATCTCCTGCAACGTGCCGGTGTTCGTATCAGCATCAAACCCCACATCCCGGGCAGAAGGGCCCAGCATGAAACCACCCTCATCTGTTTGGCGAACCAGATTGGTCGGATACGCAAGCGACTCTGCGCTGCGCTCCGTCACGACAATCTGGCCTTGTTCGGGATGAATAGGCACATCAATTCCTACCTGGTTACCCAAAGTGATAGAGCCATGTCCGGCGGCAATGACGAGCTTCTCACAACCAGCAACACGCCGGCCTTTACTGAATAATTCAAACCCACCCGAATTAAGGGGTTCGATCCGATCGATACCCAATAAAGGCAAATACGATCCTCCGTTTCGATCGAAGCCTTCCTGCAGCGCCCGCAACAATCGAAGGGGATTCACGTGGCCATCATGCGGGCAATACGTGGCGCCAGGCACCTGTTCCCCGATACCAGGCAGATGTTGAGCAAGCGTTTGACCCTGAACGAGCTCATAGTCATACCCCTCTTCGCCTGCTTCCGAGCGCAATTGCTCCAACATCGCCACGTGTTCCTCTAACTCGGCTTCGTCCACGGATATGTGAAAACCCCCTGGCCGATGGTAATCGACTCCGGTTCCGGTCAAGTCGAAAAGGTCGTTACTGAATGTTGACCACGCATTCGCCGACTTGAGCGACCACTGGGCGTATTCCCGCATGCCCTTCCCTTTGCCCTGAACCCAGACCAGGCCGAAATTGCCGCGAGCCGTACGCACGGCGTTGTCTCCCTCGTCAATGAGGCCCACATTCAGCCCACGCTGGCTGAACCCGTAGGCAAAGGCTGAGCCCAAAAGGCCGCCACCAATCACACCGATATCAAGAGATCTGTATTTCATCTTTTATCTGTTTATCTACGCCCACCTACGCCCGCTCCCCTCATTGCCGCTCTTTTTGGAGCAGCCAGCGCATCCCAAGAAGGGCGACCCCGGATCCTGCGGCCATGGCCATAAAGGCAAAACCCCATCCGACGAGCGATCCCGACCCCGCCGTCAAATCCAACACCAATCCAACTACCAGCGGACCCAAAAAACCACCAGAAAATCCAAGCACTGAGTGCATCGCGAGCGTTGCGCCTCGCTCGTCCTCTCGAGCGGCAGCCACCACGCCCCCAGTCAGCGCTGCTGAATCACTCATAATCAAGGCAGAGTAAAGACCTGCAAGCAGCAATACAATGATAAACGGCAGCGCACCGATAAATCCCAGAATAGACCCGGTGATAACGGAAAGCATCATGACGGTCGAGATGATCTGTTTTCGCTCCCGACGCAATGACAGATGGGCACCAAGGAGACTCGCCGGCATGCTGAGAAGACTGAAAAATGCGGCATATCCAGAAACCGTCTCTCGGGTTACCACAGTGTCTGATGCCGCAGCGGCAAATAGCAAAAAGGCCACGATCCAGGCCCGACAGGCAAACAGCTCATAAGTGTGTCCCGTGTATCCCCAGATATACGCGACAGCCGGGCGATTCCTGAAGACCGGACGAAAATCCAACGGATGCCGATCAGAGGATTTGCCTCGCTCGGGCAGTCGCTCTGCAATAGCGAAGTAAACCAACACCAGGCAGATGAATTGCGCAACGCCGGCAAGCAGAAATACATCACTCCAGGGCAGGACATCTGCTCCCAGTCCAGTGAAGTAAAAGGACGCCGCCGTTCCAAGACTGAAAGCGCTGAGATACCAGGGCAATGCCTTTTGACGATGATTGTCTTCGAGCCTATCGTTCAGGATTTGCAAACCCGGCATATAGGTTCCTGCAAGGGACACGCCCGCCAGAAAACGAAACGCCATGGCGCTCCAGAAGCCGTCGGCAAAAAGGGCAAAACCAAAAGAGCCCGCGATGCCGCAAAGCAATCCAAAAAGATAAATCCGGCGTGCGTCGACCACATCCGTCAGACCTACAAGAAAAGGCACTGCTGCGACGTAGCCGGCAAAATAGATGCCTCCGATCCAGCCCGCTTGCGTACTTGTTAAAGACCATTGGGCACTTAACTCATTCAACAGGACAGCGAAGTTGGCAAAACCTGCCATCGACAGAATCTGTGCGACGCACAGAACGATCAGGAGCGAGGCGGGCGACAGTTTTTGACGAAAATTCGACATTCAGATCCAATTCCGGCTGGGTTCGAGGACAATAACGTCGGGACGCGAGGCCGGCGAGCAGGATCAATAGGCCGCCAGGCTCAAACTCAAACTTATACTTACATTCCCTTACATCACGAACCGATCGACTCATTATCCATGAGAATTAGCCAAATACGCGTGTTTCGGGCAGATCTTCCCATGCGGGAGGGGAGCTACAGTTGGTCGACGCAGTCGCACGCGGGATTTGACACTTCGATCGTGCTGATCGATACCGATGAAGGCATAACCGGTGTCGGCGAATGCTGCCCGCTCGGGCCTACTTATCTGCCGGCTTATGCCGACGGCGTTCGCGCCGGGATCGCCCAGCTTGCACCGAGCCTCATCGGCCATGATCCAACGCAACTCGACCATATCAACACCGTCATGGATACCCATCTCAAGGGTCATCCCTACGTGAAGTCAGCACTGGATATGGCTTGCTGGGACATCCTGGGAAAAGTGGCCAATCTCCCCCTTTATATACTGCTTGGCGGCAAACTGCAGGATCGTGTGACCTTATATAAGGTCGTGACGCGGGCGGATCCCGCCGCCATGGCAGAACGGATACCCGAGTACCGTGATCAGGGCTTTCGACAGTTCCAGATCAAGGTCGGGGAGTCGCCCGCCACTGACATCATTCGCATTCACCGGGTCGCACAAGAAATGCAGGCGGGTGAGGTGCTGAACGCCGATGCCAACACCGGATGGAAACAACACGAAGCGCTTCAAGTCGCCGATGCCATCGCCGACCTTGGTCGGCAAACCGGCATCCGAGTGACTTTCGAGCAACCCTGTCTTTCCTATCATGAATGTCTTGCGGTTCGACAACATACGAACTTGCCTTTTGTGCTTGATGAATGCATGGACAGTATCGGAGCGTTGCTCCAGGGATATCACGACAACGCCATGGATATGATCAACCTCAAGATCAGCCGATTCGGCGGATTAACCCGAGCGCGCCAGGCACGCGACCTCTGCGTCACGCTCGGACTACCCATGAACGTGGAAGACAGTTGGGGCGGCGAGATTACGACCGCCGCAATCGCCCATCTGGCGCATTCAACCCCGCCGGCCTTTCAGTTCCAGTCGTCTGCTTTTCATGAATATGCAACGACCCAGATTGCCACCGGCGCGCCGAGCGTTCAGAACGGCGCCATGACAGCCTCTGATGCGCCTGGACTGGGCGTTGAACCCATTCTCGACGCGCTTGAACCTGTGGCGCACTACCCGTAGACCCAAGGAGTTTCACAATGCAGTTCGAAGGTATTTATACACCGGTCATCACGCCTTTTCATAACGACGGCTCAGTTGATAAGGAAGGCTTTGCCGAGGTCCTGGAGTTCCTGATTGATGCGGGCACCCATGGCATCGTGGTCGCAGGCACCACAGGAGAGTACTACGCTCAGACCGCTGAGGAGCGCACTCACCTGATGCAGTATGCGCATCAGGTGATTAACGGCCGCTTACCCATGATGGTGGGCGTGGGGGCAATCAGGACAGAGGATTCAATTGAACTCGCGCAGATCGCGAGACAGACCGGTGCAGATGCGCTATTGGTCAACTCACCGCCGTATGTACTGCCCACCGAAACTGAGAACGCCGCACACGCCCTTGCTATCGACCAGGCCGCAGACCTGCCTATCATGCTTTATAACTATCCCGGGCGCACGGGCGTGGGCATGGGCGAGGATTATCTGAATCAGGTTAGTGCCTCAGCGAATTTCTGCGCCATCAAGGAAAGTTCCGGCGATATTAATCGGCTGCATCTGCTTGCGAATGATTATCCGAACATTCAGCTTTCCTGCGGCGCGGATGATCAGGCGCTGGAGTTTTTCGTATGGGGAGCGCGCAGTTGGGTCTGCGCGGGGGGCAACTTCGCGCCGGAGGCTCATATTGCGCTCTATGAGGCGTGCGTGGTCCGCCAGGATTTCATCACGGGAAGAAAGATCATGGCGGCGATGCTTCCCTTGATGTCCGTTCTGGAGCAAGGGGGCAAATTCGGTCAATGCATCAAACACGCCACCGCATTGCGCGGGCTGCCGGCAGGACCGTCCAGAAACCCGCTTGCGCCGCTTAATGAATCAGAGCAGGCTGCACTCGCCGAGGTGATCCAGAAAATGAACAACGACATCGCCGCCATTCAGGCAGGCTAGTCATATCAGTCAAATAAAGTGTTCTTGTAATGCGCGAGGAATGATGAGATGAGTGACCAATACCGGGTTATCGTAATCGGCGGCGGAGTCGTCGGCAGCTCCGTGCTGTACCACCTGGCGAAGTTTGGGTGGTCAGACGTCTGTCTGCTGGAGCGCTCCGTCCTGACGGCAGGTTCGTCCTGGCATGCGGCAGGCGGCGTCCATGCACTCAATGCAGACCCCAACATGGCATCGCTTCAGGCCTACACCATCGATCTATTGTCAGAGATTCAGACCGAATCCGGTCAGGACATCGGTCTCAGCATGACGGGCGGCATCACTGTGGCTTCAGCGCCTGCCCGGTGGGAATGGCTGCAATCCGCCTATCGGATTTTCCAGACCATTGGGATCGAGGACTGCTACCTGATGACCCCCCAGGACATTAAAGAGAAATGTCCCATCATGGATGTGACGGGTGTTCTTGGCGGGCTCTGGTGTGACCGCGAGGGCTATGTCGATACCACAGGAACCGTGCATGCCTACGCGGGTGCTGCCAAAAAACGTGGCGCGAGCGTCATCGAGCACACCAAGGTGGAAGCGCTTCACCAACGCAATGACGGCAGTTGGGATGTGATTACCGACAAAGGGGAATTCCACGCCGAACATGTCGTGAACGCCGGCGGACTGTGGGCTAAGCAGGTCGGTCGGATGGTGGGGCTGGATCTGCCGCTATCGCCGCTTGAGCATCACTATCTTCTGACCGACACGATTCCGGAAGTCGCCGATCTTGATTTTGAGTTGCCGATGACAGTTGATCTTGAAGGCTTCACTTATATGCGCCAATACCAAAAAGGCATCCTGGTGGGGATTTACGAAATCAACCACAAGCATTGGAATATGGACGGCGCCCCCTGGGATTACGGAATCGAACTGATTCAGGAGGATATCGACCGCATCTCAGACGAGCTCGAAATGGGTTTTTCGCGCTATCCCGTATTGAATGAAGTGGGCATCAAGAACTGGGTCAATGGCGCATTCACATTTTCTCCAGACGGAAATCCTCTGGTGGGGCCGACCAGCGCCGTACCAAATTACTGGCTGGCCTGCGGCGTAATGGCAGGCTTCCTGCAGGGGGGCGGTGTCGGCAAGACGCTCGCCGAGTGGATGATCCATGGCGAGACCGAGGCAGATGCCTGGCCGATGGATATTGCACGTTACGGAGAATTCACTTCCAACCGCGAGTACATCAGGCAGACCACCGGTCAGTTTTATTCGCGACGGTTTGTTATGACCTATCCGAACGAGCAGCTCCCTGCCGGCCGCCCTCTGAAGAAAGCGCCCGCCTGGACAGCTATGGATGCAGCCGGTGCCCAGTGGGGCTCGAGCTGGGGTCTTGAAGTGCCTCTCATGTTTGCCGAGCCGGGTTTTTCTGAGACTCCGACGCTGCGGCGATCAAACGCTTTTGAACGGGTCGCTAAGGAATGCACAGCAGTTCGCGAAGGCGTGGGGCTTTTGGATATCAGTGGTTTTTCGCGGTTCGAGGTTACCGGACCCAATGCGCAGGCTTGGCTGAGCCATGTCATGGCAGGCCGTTTGCCAGCCCCCGGGCGGGCGAGACTCGCCCCCATGCTCGCTCCGAGCGGTCGCCTCAAAGGGGATCTCACCCTGTTCAACTGGGGCGATGGCTGTTGGTGGATCATGGGGTCTTACTATCTTCGCAGCTGGCACATGCGGTGGTTTGATGATCATCGCCATGACGGGGTCGACGTACGGGATGTCTCTGACGCGATGGTCGGTTTTGGGTTAGCAGGTCCGAAATCCCGGGAAGTGCTTTCCGCGTTGACCCATCACGACATTGATGCAGAACTGCCCTTCATGGGTTGCGCGACGATGGACGTGGGTCTGATCCGTGCGAAAGTGGCACGACTCTCGGTTTGTGGGGAACTCGGCTACGAAATCAACTGCAGTGCCGCTGAGCACATCACTCTGCGAGACATCCTGCTGGAAGCCGGCGCCGGGCAAGACATAAAAGAGTTTGGGTTCTACGCTATGAACGCATTGCGGCTGGAGAAAAGTTTTGGCATCTGGAGCGCGGAATTCACCCAGGATCGCACTCCGGGAATGACCGGCATGGATCGATGGATTGACTGGTCCCGCGATGACTTTATCGGCCATGGGGCTGCGGCCAAAGAACGATCTGAAGCGAATGTGGGGCAACGGCTGGTGACCCTTGAGATCGATGCCGACGATGCCGACGCCTCGGGATATGAACCGATCTGGCAGAATGACAAGCGGGTAGGTTTTGTGACGTCAGGCGGTTTTGGGCACCATACTGCCAAGAGTCTCGCAATGGGCCTGCTCGATGCCGACGTTGATGAGAGCAACGGCGCCCTGACGGTGGATGTCGTTGGCAAACGGCGCGGGGCAATCACCCTGACCGAGCCTGCCTGGGATCCTCAAGGCGCGAGAATGCGGGGGTAATCTACTCCGCTTCAGAAATCACCCCAATCGCTAGATACCCTCATGGCGCGAAATCGTAAACGACCTCGTCGCAGTGAGTCACGGCCCGCGCCGCAACCGGGCGACTCCTGGCTACGAATAAAGAACCCCTACCCGCCGATTGCTCAGTTCAGCGAAGACGAAATCGAGGCGATCCATCTCGCCTCGCTCAATCTGCTGCGTGATAAAGGCATCAAGGTGCTGAGCGAAGAAGCCCGGGGACATTATCGCGACGCGGGCTTTGACGTTAGCGAAGACACGCTTATGGTGCGCTTTGATTCTGACTTGCTGCTTCAGACAGTCATGCCTGCGCCGCCGACATTTACCATGCATGGGCGTTCTCCGAACCGATGGTTTGAGGTTGGTGACAACAATCTGGTCTTTGCCACCGTTGGCGGCCCGCCGCATTACTCTGATCTTGAGAACGGACGACGGGCGGGGACACACGACGCATTCCGTGACCTTTTACGGATGGCGCAAAACTACGATGTCATCCATCTCACGACACCGATGGTTGAGCCGCAGGATCTGCCAACAAACGTCCGTCATCTTCATATGACCCGGTCGGTGGTCACCCTGACCGATAAGCCGACTTTTATCTACTCCCGCGGCCGCGAGGCGGTCGCAGATTCTCTTGAGATTCTCAGGATCGCTTACGGCATGGACCGTCAGGCCTTTGAATCGAAAGTGCACTGCTACACCGTGGTGAATGCCAACTCGCCGCTGCAGCTCGATGAACTGATGTGTGCGGGGATCATTGACTTTGCGAAAGCGCGCCAAGCGATGATCCTGACACCGTTTACCCTGGCAGGTGCCATGGCGCCGGTCACGCTTCCAGGTGCGCTGGCGCAGCAGAACGCAGAAGCCCTGGCCGGCATTGCCCTGGCTCAAATCGTCCAACCCGGCGCGCCGGTGGTGTATGGTGGCTTCACAAGTAATGTTGATATGAAAACCGGTGCGCCAGCATTCGGCACGCCTGAGTATGTCAAGGCGGCTTTTGCTTCGGGTCAACTTGCCCGCCGATATCGCCTGCCCTTTCGGACCTCGAACGTTAACGCGTCCAACGCACCTGATGCGCAGTCTGCTTATGAATCGCAGATGTCCTGTTGGGGTGCCATCATGGGCGGGTGTAATATTCTCCTGCACGGCGCCGGCTGGCTGGAAGGCGGTCTGACTGCTTCTTTGGAAAAATTTGTTATCGACGTTGAGATGCTGCAGATGTTTGCAAGCCTGATGCAGCCCGTCATCTGTGACGAAGACACGCTGGCTGCATCCGCTTTTGATGAGATCGAACCTGGTGGACACTTTTTTGGCACCCAGCATACGCTTGCTCGGTACGAAACCGCGTTTTATGCCCCGCTGCTCTCAGACTGGTCGAACTTTGAAACCTGGACCGAGAATGGCTCGGTGGATGCCACTCGGCGGGCCAATCGTATTGCAAGAGCGGCGTTAGCAGACTTTACGCCCCCGCCGCTGGATCAGTTGCTTCTCGAGGAGATCGATGCCTTCATCGAGCAACGCACCCAGGCCGGGGGCGCCTCCTTGAGCGCGTAACCGCCCCAACATTTTCGAACCGCGTCACGATATATTTGCGCTGCGAACTACTCACTTAAACACAGGTTCGGATGTCCATCAGCGAAAACCTCCAACTCCTGCCCAGAACCCCGCTTGCCCATACGCCAACGCCGATTGAGCGACTGAACAATCTCAGCGGTGCACTGGGAGGGGGAGCGCTCTACGTCAAACGTGATGACTGTACCGGTCTTGCCATGGGAGGAAACAAAGCCCGCCAGCTTGAATACTATTTTGGTGAAGCGCTTCAGCAGCATGCGGATACCATACTGATCACAGGCGCCGTCCAGTCCAACTTTGTCCGCATGGCGGCGGCAGCTGCGGCAAAGCTGGGGCTTGATTGCCACATTCAACTTGAAGAGCGCGTCGGGGATACCGGGGCGGACTACCGTCAATCCGGCAACGTCCTGTTGGATCGCCTGCTGGGTGCCACCCTGCATACCTATCCGCAAGGCGAGGACGAAGACGGGGCAGATGCCAACCTCAAGAGGATCGCCGACCAGCTTCGCGCCGCAGGCAGACAACCCTATATCATTCCTTTGGCCCCCGGCCATCCGCCGCTTGGCGCACTGGGGTACGTGCGGGCCGCCTCAGAGCTCCTGGGTCAGCTGGAGAATCTGGAGGATGAAATCAGTCACATCTTCGTCGCTTCAGGAAGCGGCAGCACACATGCGGGACTTCTTTTTGGATTGCGGTCACATAACTGGCTTAAACCCATGATCGGTGTCTGCGTCAGGCGAGACCGAACTTCGCAGCAACAAAGAATAAAACAGCGCTGCGAAGAAATCGCAGCGCTGCTCAAATTGGAGAATCCCGTAAGACCTGAAGATATCGAGATTACCGATGAGACATTCCAGCCTGGCTACGGCAAACTCAATGAGCAGACACTTGAGGCCATTAATCTGTGCGCCCAGCGTGAGGGCCTACTGCTCGACCCGGTTTACACAGGAAAATCGATGGCGGCGTGCCTGAACCATGTCCGCACCAGCCGCAAGGATCAATCTACCCTCTTCGTCCACACCGGGGGCACCCCGGGCCTTTTTGGCTACGGTAAGGAATTAAATCTCGCCGATTAGGTGTTCCTGGCTCAGGAGATCGTCGCCAACACCTCTCTCACGGTAGATCCAAACTCGGACGGCCGTTCTACCACCGTGACCCCGCACTGGCGCAGGATTTCCACCTTTTCCTCAGCGGACTCTCCAGCCGCCGAAACAATGGCGCCGGCGTGACCCATAGTTCGGCCTTTGGGTGCTGTCAGGCCGGCGATATATCCCACTACGGGCTTGTTCATGTGATCACGGGCAAACTGGGCGGCTTCTGCCTCTTGAGGACCCCCGATCTCACCGATCATCACCACCACGCGAGTTTGCGGATCGGTTTCGAAAGCCGCCAGGTGATCCTTGAAAGAGCTCCCATTAATCGGGTCACCCCCAATACCGACGCTGGTTGAAACGCCGATCCCCTCGGCTTTAAGCTGAGATGCTGCCTCGTAACCCAAAGTGCCAGACCGGCCAATGATGCCCACCTCCCCCTCCTGGTAGATATGACCCGGCATAATGCCAAGCAGGGCTTTGCCGGGGCTGATCACCCCTGCGCAGTTTGGGCCAATCAATTGCATTCGCTTGTCGGACTTGTAGCGCCGCATATAGCGCTTGACCCGCATCATGTCCTGGGCGGGAATACCGTCTGTGATGCAGACGCACGCACGCAGACCTCCGTCAGCCGCCTCCATAATCGCATCAGCCGCAAAAGGCGGCGGAACAAAGACGATGCTCGCCTCGGCTCCTGTCGCCGATACTGCATCCTTAACGGTATCGAATACCGGCAGACCCTGATGGGTCGTGCCGCCCCGGCCGGGTGTCACTCCGCCCACGATGTTGGTACCGTACTCGATCATTTCCTCGCTATGGAATGATCCGATCCGTCCTGTGAAACCCTGCACGAGGACTGGTGTCCCGCTATCAATAACGATGCTCATGCACTCACCCCCTGATGTACTGCCGCGACTGATTTTTCAGCCGCTTCGGCCAGCGTGTCAGCGGTGATCAGAGACACTGAGCTCTCTTCAAGGATCCGCCGACCTTCTTCTACGTTGGTTCCCGAGAGTCGCACCACGACCGGCACCTGAATATCCAGATCCTGCATCGCCTTGACTACGCCCTGGGCGACCCAGTCGCAGCGGTTGATCCCGGCAAAGATATTCACCAACACGCCTTTGACATTGTCATCCGAAAGCACCAGGGTGAATGCCTTGGCGACCCGTTCAGGTGATGCGCCACCTCCGATATCAAGGAAGTTTGCTGGTTCGCCACCCGAGTGCTTGATCATATCCATGGTCGCCATCGCCAAACCGGCGCCATTGATGATGCAGCCAATATCGCCTTCCAATCCCACGTAACTGAGCCCCCGATCGGTGGCCCTCATCTCACGGGGGTCTTCCTGAGATTTATCCCGCAACTCAGATATGCGTTGATGCTTGAAAAGTGCGTTGTCATCAAATGTCATCTTGGCATCAAGCGCAAGGATGCGCCCGTCAGCCGTGACCACCAACGGATTGATCTCGACCATCGTGGCGTCAAGATCCCGGAAAGACCGGTAACAGGCTCTTAAGGTATTGGCCGCCTCGGTCACCAGAGACGCATCCAATCCGAGTGCAAAGGCAACCTCACGGGCCTGGAAAGCCTGAAGACCCACCGCCGGCTCAATCACAACCCGAATCATCGACTCCGGATCTTCTTCTGCGATCTGCTCGATTTCCATTCCACCTGCCGCGGACGCTACCAACATCACCCGTTCTGTCGCCCGGTCCAGTACAAAGCCAAGATAAATCTCGCGCTCGATATCCGCTACGGATTCAACATAGAGACGGTACACGCCGCGTCCTCGGGGACCTGTCTGGTTGGTCACCAATCGGCTGCCCAGCATTTCGTCAGCTGCAGTCCAGACCTCCTGCTCACTCTGGCATAACCGGATACCTCCCGCCTTGCCCCGACCTCCGGTATGGACCTGCGCTTTGATCACCCATTGCTCGCCGCCAATCTCTGAAGCCCGATACTGCGCCTGCTCCGGACTGTAGGCAAGGCCGCCTGGCGGTATCGGTACCCCAAAATCAGCGAGCAGCGCCTTGGCCTGGTACTCGTGGATATCCATCGTCCCCTCCTCGGTAAAGTGTTATGCGCGCTGCGCGTTGAACAGGATCCCGTCGACTCCCCGACTCAGCATCAACTGTGGGCCTTTGACTGGATCGCATCATCCATCGCAACCACATTCTCGGCCATGCGCGCTGATGCCGCGTCGATCATCCGGCCATCCAACTGGGCCGCACCCTTACCCTGCGCAGCGGCTTCCTCAAGGGCGACAAGAATGCGCTTGGCTCTGTCGACCTCGGGTGCTGGCGGTGAGAAAACACCATTTGCCAGGTCAATCTGGGACGGGTGGATTGCCCACTTGCCTTCGTAGCCCAGCGCTGCCGCACGGCGTGCAGCCAATTGAAACCCTTCTGGATCATTGAAATCTCCAAAAGGTCCGTCGACAGGCCGCAGGCCATAAGCCCGGCAGGCGACAAGCATCCGCGAGAGACCGTCGTGCCATTGGTCGCCCGGGTAATCCGGATTGAGACCGCCGATGTTTGTGGTACGAGCCCGGCAGCTGGCGGCATAGTCTGCTACACCAAAGTGCATAGCTTCCAAACGATCGCTGGCCGTCGCGATCGCCTCGACATTTGCCATGCCCAGCGTCGTTTCAATCAACGCTTCAAGACCGATCCGGTGATTGATGCCCACCGCGGTCTCAATCTGGGAAAGCATGGCGTCGACCATATACACATCACCCGGGACACCAACTTTTGGAATCAGGATGGTGTCCAGGCACTCGCCCGCCTGCTCCACAATCTCAACAACATCGCGGTACATGTAGTGCGTATCGAGGCCGTTGATACGTATGGAAATGGTCTTGCCGGCGCCACGCCAGTCGATGTCTCTCAGGGCCTGGATAATGTTGGCCCGGGCAGCCAGCTTGTCATCAGGAGCAACAGCATCTTCAAGATCGAGGAACACGTAATCAACATTACTCGCCGCGGCTTTTTCAAACATATTGGGGTTTGAGCCGGGCACTGCCAACTCGCTGCGTTGCAATCGACGGGTGCGCTTTGGGGTACGGGTATGACTCATGCTCTTCTCTTTGGTTAATCAGTTTGTGGAGTCAGGAATCAGTGATCGAGGCGGGCGAACACATCTGCGTGCCAAAACCCCCACCAAAACCACAACGCGCCTGATCCAAAAAAGTAACGGGTTCGTTTTGCGGCCCGAAGGATACGGCGACTTCAGTGCAAAAATGAGTGCGATTACTGATTAGCCTTATCAAGAAAGACTTATGGCAATTGGGCAACGAGAGCCACTCATCTCCGTATATGAAGGCAAAATTTGATACGGACGTAATTTTTCCCACTCGAAACCAATTTGAGGGCAAGGTCAAATTTTTTCTTGTCTCGGCGAGAAAATGACCGTACTGTCGCGCCCATGACAAGCACCGCCCACTCCAAGGAGTCCATTCCCGCTCGGGCCGAGACCGCCGATGCGGCATTGCGGGCCGATATTCGGCGTTTAGGACATCAGCTGGGAGACACCCTTATCCGTCAACACGGCCAGGCACTTCTTGATACTGTCGAGGAAGTGCGCCACCTTGCCCAGAGGCTTCGTCAGGCGGGTGGCCCCACCGGCGTTACCGCCGAACTCACAGACCTCCTGGCCGGCCTGGACGGTGACCGCGCCATTCATCTGGTGCGGGCCTTTACCGTCTATTTTCATCTCGCAAATATTGCCGAGCAGGAACATCGTATCGAAGATCTCAATGTGGGTGGTAGTCGGGCAGGCAATCATTTCGGTCAAACCGTCCGGAGCCTTCTTGATTCCGGCGTCACAGCGCCCGAGATCGGTGACCTGGTCAACCGATCAGATTTCCGGCCCGTCTTTACCGCGCATCCGACAGAGGCCTCGAGGCGATCCATCCTCAACAAACTTGCCACTATCGCTGATCTCCTTAAAGCGCGGGGAGATGCGCGCTGTACGCAGATCGAACGCGACCGCATCGACCGCCGCATTGATGAAATGATCGAGGCCATCTGGCAAACCGACGAGATTCGCCACGAAAGACCTGACCCTTTCGACGAGGCCAAATTTGTCCTTTACTACCTTTCCCAGACCGTTAGTGAGGCTCTGCCTGATCTTTTTGACACGATCGCAGCAACCCTTGGGGATATTGGCGAGAAGATGCGGCTGGATCATGTTCCGATCCGATTTGGTTCGTGGGTTGGTGGTGACCGCGACGGCAACCCTAATGTCTCCCCGGATACCACTGTCGCAGTGCTTGACCTGCAGCGTGACCGCGCTATTGCCCTTCTGATCAGTGAGATCAAGCAACTCTCAGATGATGCCTCAATGAGTGGGCGTCTTTATCAGGTCTCCGAGGAAATGGAGCAGCTGGTTGCTCAAGACACAGCAGAGCACTCCGATGTGCTGACACCAGCCCGGCTGCTTGAACCCTATCGACTGCACTGCGCCGTTATCGAAAAGCGCCTCCTGGCAACGCGAGACCGTGGTGCCGAGGCGTACGCTTCACCGGATCAGCTAATGAGTGAACTTGCGGCCATGGATCGTTCTTTACGCAGTCACGGAGGCGCATTGATCGCAGACGGCCGTCTTGCCCGGGTTCGGCGAATTGTCAGTGCGATCGGTTTTCACTTTGCCAGTCTCGATATCCGAGAGCACTCGGCGCGCCATCACGAGGCACTGGCCGCGCTCTTTGAGCCACTGGGTGTCGCGTACGGCGACATGACCCCACAGCAACGGCTGGCTCGGCTGGTTGAAGAGCTCGACAGCCGTCGTCCGTTGGCACCGCCCCAGGGCCATAACGAGCATGACAACCTTACGCTCTTCCGGACGCTCCGATCGATCATGGATCGAGATGGCGACGAGGTGATCGACGCCTATATCGTGTCCATGACGCGGGGTGTCGACGATATCCTTGCGCCCGTGCTGCTGGCGCGGGAGGTCGGCCTGGTCGATCTCGGGCAGGACGTTGCCCGTCTGGATTTTGTTCCCCTTTTTGAAACAATTGAGGATCTGGAATCGATCGGGCCCACGCTTCGCACACTCTTCAGGAATACTTCATATCGCCACCTACTGACCCTGCGCGGTGACGAACAGGAAGTCATGGTGGGCTACTCCGACTCCAATAAGGACGGAGGCATCACCACGTCGCAGTGGGAAATTCACAAAGCACTTCGGGTGATTCAGGAAGTCGCCGAGGAGGCCGGCGTCCGGATCCGCGTGTTCCATGGACGCGGCGGAACCATCGGCCGCGGGGGCGGCCCGACCCATGCTTCCATTCTCAGCCAACCTCCCGGCGTCGTCGATGGAGAGATTAAACTGACAGAGCAAGGTGAGGTGATCGCCGATAAATACGGCCTGCCCGCTATTGCGCGACGCAACCTGAATCTTGCGATCAGCGCCCTCCTGGAAAGCTCCCTTGCCCACAAAGCTCCGCGACATGACAAGATGTCCATCACGGCCTGGTATGAAATCATGGAGCAGGTTTCCAGTGCCGCCTTCCGGGCCTATCGGCAGTTTGTAGAAACCCCGGGGCTGCCAGAGTACTTCACCACCTCGACACCGGTTGAGGAACTCGGATCCATGAATATCGGATCCCGGCCCGCGCGCCGGTCCGCAGCGAAGGCCGGCATCGCCGACCTGCGTGCCATTCCCTGGGTATTCGGCTGGACCCAGTCGCGTCAGATTATTCCTGGATGGTTCGGCGCCGGTACCGGTCTGCGTGCTGCGATGGAAGCCGGGCGCGGGGAAGACCTGCGCCGCATGTACGCTGAGTGGCACTTCTTCTCAACATTCGTATCAAACGTCGAAATGACGCTCGCCAAAACTGATCTCGCTATCGCGCGTCACTATGTTGAACGGCTGGTTGATCCGAAGCTGCATCATTTATTCGATCAGGTTGTTGAGGAGCACACGCTCACGACGGAGATGATCACTTTAATTACAGGAACGGAACTATTGTCCGACAAACCGATGCTGCGTCGTACGCTCGAAGTGCGGGATGCCTATCTCGATCCCATCAGCGTGCTGCAGGTGGAATTGCTTACCCGCAGCCGACGGGAGAAAAACCGCGACCGCAATGATCAGATGCAGCGGGCATTACTGCTTTCCATCAACGGAATTGCTGCGGGACTACGCAACACCGGCTAAGCGCTCACCGACGCAGCAGAATAGACTGTAAGATTCGCTGCTGATGACTGTCTCTAACGATACCGATCGAATCATTATGCATGCCGACATGGATGCTTTTTATGCATCCGTGGAGCAGCGTGACCACCCGGAACTCAGAGCCCGCCCCGTTGCAGTCGGCGGCAGCGGTTCACGCGGTGTCGTGGCGGCAGCAAGCTACGAGGCGAGACAGTTTGGCGTGCGCTCTGCCATGCCGTCTGTCGAGGCGCGTCGACGCTGCCCGGATCTTGTGTTCGTCCGCGGCAACATGGCGCTCTACAAGAAAGAGTCCGCCCGCATCTTCAAGATCTTCAGAGAATTTTCGCCCGTCGTGGAGCGCGTATCGCTGGATGAGGCTTTTATCGACCTCACCGGTAGCACTCGACTTATGGGTCCAGCGCAAGAGGTAGGAGAACAACTTCGCAGCAGGATCCGTGAAGCCTTGTCGCTCCCCGTCTCGGTCGGCATCGCACCAGTCAAGATGGTCGCCAAGATTGCGAGCGCAGGGGCAAAACCTGATGGCCTGCTTGAAGTTAGAGCGGGTGAAGTCGAAAACTTTCTTAAGGCCCTGCCGGTCAGCCGGATCTGGGGTGTGGGACCCGTTGCGAAAGAAAAGCTGAAAACACTGGGGTTTGAGACGATCGGGGATGTCGCCAAGGCCGATGATGACACGCTGCGTGACTTGCTTGGCGAATGGGGAATCGAGATTGCGGGATTGGCGCGCGGCGAAGATGTTCGCGAGGTAGAGCCGTATCGCGAAGCCGTCTCCTACAGTGAGGAACACACTTTCAGCCAAGACATTTCTGACTATCAGCAGCTCGAACCGCTGATCCGCGAGCACGCGGAGTCTGTCGCCCGACGTCTCCGACACGACCAGGTACGCGCCCATACCGTCGTCCTGAAATTTAAATCTGCCAAGAGAACCGGGCCCGGTGTTCGAGGGTATCCCGTGTTTACCCGCCGGGTCACGCTGCCGCAACCCACTGATGATGGTCACACCATTGCCAGGCAGGCAACAGAGCTTCTGTATCGATCCGGCCCCAAAGAAGCGATCCGCCTGATCGGGGTCGGCTGTACCGGACTGACGGCAGAGTCTGCGGACCAACTGCCACTTTTCGGTGCTGAAACGAAATCAAAGAGGGAAACCCTCAATCAGACACTCGACGAGATCACCCGGCGTTTTGGAAGAAAAGCGATCGGTGAGCTGCCTCGCACCGCACGTGAGCAGGTCGGCCTTTCGATGCAAGTTAAGCGAGGGGACGATCCTGAGGAGTAGCGGGTTCAAGGCCGCACCAGGAAGCGATAAAAAGTGCGATCGTTCCGGTTACTCGCTTTAAGGATGCGAGACTGACCCTTTCATCAAAGGCGTGGATGTCCCGGGACACGGGGCCATACACGAGACACGGGCAATCGTCATAGAGCACAAATACCCTGCCGTCGAGATATCCCGGGGTCACAAAAGATTCAAGACTGGCTCCGAAGCTCGCCGCGTGGGCCTGGCCCAACACCTTCTCAGCGTCGCTGCCTTCCTCCAGCACATAGCCGCGGGCAAAAAATCCGTTGTACTCCACTTCAGGCGGGTTGTCGCGCAAGAAAGGATGGTTGCTAGCATGCGCCCCGATACACGCTTCAATCTCCTTGGCGGCATCACGAGGATCCACGCCGGGATAAATCGCCACCCGCACATCGAACGTGCACCATGAGGGGACGGAAGAAGCCCAGTCACCGCCGACGATCTTGCCGATATTGAAATTGATCGGGTGCTCCAGCGATTCAAAATAGCGATGCTCCGAGCGTGCATCGTTCCACTCGCACTCGAGCGTTTTCAACGCCGGGATAATTGATACCGCGGCTTCAATGGCATTTGCCCCCTGACCTGCCTCACGGACATGAACCGGTCTGCCGCGCACATGGACCCGAAACCAGATGACACCGGTATTGGCCCGCACCAGCATGTTCTCCTCAGGTTCCGGAATCAGTGCCGCATCCGCCCGATAGCCTCTCACCAATGCAGACAGTGCGCCATTTCCGGTGCACTCTTCTTCGGTAACCGACTGCAAATGCACGCGAGCGGCGGGTTGCCAACCCAGGGTCTTGAGCGCATCCAGTGCTGCGAAATTGGCGCAAAGGCCTGCCTTCATGTCTGCGCCGCCGCGGCCATACAGCCAGTCCCCTTCGATCCAGGGCTCAAACGGCGGGTGGGTCCACATATCCACCGGCCCCGTCGGCACGACATCTACGTGTCCGTTCAGTATCAGGGAGCGGCCCTTGATCTCGACCGGCGTATGGGTTCCGACTACGTTCACCGCGTTGTCGTAGTCGACTTTGACCGGAGAGAACCCGGGATGGTCTTCTATCTCGGCAATATCAATGGACCATTGATCCATCTCAAAGCCGCGCGATTCAAGCGCTTCATAAAAACATGCCTGAGCCCGATGCTCATTGCCGCGGGTCGAGTCGAGCGACATCATCTGCTGGGTAAACGCCAGTTGTCGCTCAAACCCCTTGTCCACCGCATCCAGCACCTGTCCGATTAACTCCGGCGCCAGATCTATCTCAGGCGGGCTCATGTTTTAGGGATCCCGCAGGATTGCATGGGTTGAACAGGAAACACAGCCACCCCAGTAACTGACGTGATCGTAGGCAATTTCGATGGGCTCGACACCGCGTTTGGCGAGTTCGTCACACACCCGACCCATTCCGGCAGGGATGATATAGCGCTTTTCATCCAGACTGACGCCGACCGTGGCATAGGCTCTGGCTTCTTCCTCGGTCAAGTCAATGACATCCCAGTGCGCCAGCGGCGCCGGTAGCGGCTCCTTTAATTCATCCCGATACAGCAGCAATACCCCTTCCGCCACCAGCACCATTGTGCCGAGAAGATGCAGGATGGTGCCATGCATCGGCATCGGGTGTACCTGGTAACCGAAGGGCTCGATGTAGTCTGCGAACCAATCTGTTCCCGCGCGGTTGGTGGCAATGTCAGACTCTCCCACGAACAGGTGATTCTGATAACAGATGATGTCACCGCCCTCGAGATAGGGGCCCGGCCCGCCACTGGACGGAGCGAAAGGCTGTACGGCCGGCATGATCACATGATGGGCTTCGGGATCCGACACGATGAGCGGCGCGACGATCTCCCGCAACGGGAAAACCTCTTTACGCCGATAGGCTCTTCGGATATTCACTTCCAGATAATGCTTGCCGACGGTATAGACCGGGTCAGCTGGATAAAGCAGGGAAGCCCCGGGCTGCGCCTCAGCAAGGTACAGCCGCTCTTCCTCACTGTAGGGCCTCGGGCGATGGACCTTGACACCATTGGCTTCATAGAGCGCCGCAAGGCTATCCAACTGCTCTGCCGTTTTCTCCCAGCGCTCCGGCATTGCCTTGGCGATGTCCAGCGGCTGGTCACCACTCGCCTTCAGCGCGGCCTGCACTTCTTCGTTGTAGTGGTGCAGTGTTGGATTGAACGGCGGCAGGGAAAGCCCCTCTGCGCTGCCGACGATCGCGGTACGCAGTTTGCCGAAATCGGTATAGGCACCGAATCCTTCAGTTTGACTCATTCGCTTCCTCCTCGCGGTTGAGATTAAAGTATGGCTGCCCGATCCAGCATGGGATTTCTAGGAAAGACTCCAAAACCTTGGTGGGTGTGCCCGAGTGACTAATAAAGCGATCAGAGATATTACTTCGCAAGCGCAGACTTGTCAGGGTGGAATTAAAAAGGAACCGCTGTCGCAGATCCTCCAGCCTCATTCAGTCCTTAATCGAATTCAACAGTTTTCAAGGGCGCCGGAGAAAATCGTACAACAGGGACCAGCGATCTGCACGCCAGCATCGAGTAGCTTGCAGTGCATCTCACCGCCTTTTGGGGAAAGCTGTCTTGAGCTCAATTCCGTTTTTCCAAGCTTTGACGCCCAGTACGGAATCAGTGAACACTGGGCCACTCCCGAGACCGGATCTTCCGGGACACCATTAGCTGGGGCAAAAAAACGCAGGACATAGTCTGAATCCCCACCAGCTGCCGTGACTGCAATTGTCGACAGATCTAAGGTCTGCAACGCATCGAGGTCCGGCTCGACCGAGGCTACTTCATCAGGATGGTCCAACACCGCAATATAATGGCGGCCCTTTAGAGTTACGGCTGGCATCAACCCGAGTCCGCGAATCAGGGCATCTGGCGGATCACAGCTGACAGGATCATCGGCGGGCAAAACGATCGCAACATTTCTCTGATCCTTAAATGCAGCCAACTCACCGCTCATGGCTGAAAAAAAACGCGCCTCAGATCGGTCAGGTTCGAGCGAAGAGAACACCACATGGGCCGCTGCAAGCGTGGCATGACCCACCAGCGGGAGCTCTTTGGTTGGAGTAAACCAGCGGATGGAATATTCACCCTTATCACCTGAGATAAAAACACTCTCGGAGACATTGAATTCATTTGCAAGATGCTGAAACTGCGTGTCTGATAAATCATCGGTTCCGACACAAACCACAGCCGGATTGCCACCGAATGGCTCCGCACTGAACGCATCGACCCAAAAGACATCATGCTTCATACCTAATCCTCGAATTTGACGATAAGCCGAGTTCGGATTCACAGGAGCATGCATGTCCAGTCATCCGATCACCACCACCTCGCGAGGGTACTCGGTTAGATACTCAAATCCATCGGACGTGACCACTACCGAATCACCAATCCGCCCGCCGTAGTGACCATCGATCGAGATACCACCGTCGACAGCAAAGGTCATCCCTGCTTTCAATTCAGTGGTGTCCCCCGATTTGAGCTCCGGTGTTTCGAGGTACGCCATTCCGATAGATCGACCTGTTCGATAACTAGAGGCGTACCCCCTATCCTGATAAACCTCATTAGCCGCTGCTGCGACGGCTTCGGCTCTTATCCCAGGACGTAGCACGCTCAAAGCCGCCTGCTGTGCATCGATCGCTGCTTGCTGAACATCCGCTGCCTGATCAGAGACATGAGAGATGTTAAACATTCGATCGAAGCCCAACTTGTACTGCTTGAACTGGGCCATGTTGCAGAAACAGAAGTACACCGGATCGCCCGCCTGCAACCTCTTGACGCTCGCCCTTCTGTGCACCATTGAAGTGTCCATACCAGACTGCATGATCTGAAGGTTATGAATCATTGGCGACACAAACTGCTCCCAACCCTTGTCCGTCAAGAAATCTGCCGCTGCGCGGGTTCCGGCGTTAATCACTGCCAACGCCGCCTCATACTCCGGAACCCCTTCGGCGAGAGCCTCCTGGGCTGCACCCATCATGGCGGCAGCAACCAGGCCTGCCTGCTTCATTATTCCGATCTCAAATGGCGACTTCACGGTACGCATCTTTGCAATCAGAGGAGAGACATCTGACAATTGAGCCTCGTCTGATGCGCTCTCAAGCCAACTAAGCACTAAACCGGGCAGTACCGTTTTCTCGACTCCTAAGCGGCGGGGGAAGACCTTAAAAATCTGAGAGAGCACGTTTTCCCAATGGTTGGATCCTGCGTCCTCCCAGGTTCGTACATCAGAAATCCATGTCATAGCCGACACCATTTCACTCTCCATTAGCGGCGTTACCACAACAGGATCTCCGTCTGCCGGAACTATCAGGAAAGTGGGGCGTCCAAACTCTACCGACAGATATCCCCAAAATCCTGCGTAGTAGGCAATCGTGCTCTCATCGGTCAGAAGAGCGACGTCGACTTTGGCATCCTGGAGGTGTTCCTGCAGTTCCTTCAGGCGATTCTTTGCGTGTTCAAGCATAGATGCTTTCTCCTGATACTAGTCTTTCGGTACTTAGCTTACTGATCTCGGATACCGTTCGGCCACTGTGCATCCGGAACGACAACGACTTTGCCTACGAAATTTTTTTTCATGAAGTAGGTCTGCGCCTCATGAAAGTCGGACAACTTGAACTGACTGTCCAGAATGGGCTTGATCCGACCAGTATTGACGTAGTCCATCAGTCTCTGGAAGGCGCCACGTGTGCCCTGAGAGGAGCCATGAATAGCAAGGTGTTTCAGGTATATCGTCCTGAGATCCAGCTGTACCAAGGGCCCCCCAATAGCGCCTGCTGTTGAATAGCGACCCTCGGGGCGCAGCAACTGCAGCAGTGGATTGAAGAGTTCACCTCCCACAAGATCGGCAACCACGTCCACAGCATGGCCTTCAAGAACTTGATGAGTGGCATCGATGAGGCTGGGACTCGCTCTATCGATGACCCCTTGCGCACCTAGCGCCTTTACTGCTTGCAGTTTAGACGCGCTGGTTATGGCATAAGGGATTGCACCGCGAGCACGACAAAGTTGAATTAGACCAGACCCCACGCCACCTGATGCGCCGGTAATTAGGACACGTTCGCCCGCCCGCACTTCCGCACGGTCAAGCATATGCTCACCCGTAAGATAGGCACAACAGAAAGTGGCAAGTTCTGCATCTGTCAGATTATTGTCCGCGATATGGGCATTTTCGTCCGGAACAGCAATAAATTCGGCAAATCCTCCGTCGCGGCCATGCCCAATATAGTCGATATCGGCAAGACTATCGCCGTGATCGTTATAGATGCTGAAATCAACCATCACACGCTGTCCGATACGGTCTGCAGAAACGCCAGCCCCGACCGCAGCGATTATCCCGACAGAGTCCGCGCCCTGGATTCGGGGAAACGTCAACGTCTGCTCAGATGCACTTCGTCGCCATGAAGCTACCGCACTAGGATCTTCATCGGTACCGTAAGCACCCTTCCGAACCCACACGTCAGTATTGTTCAGACCACACGCCGTCACTTGTATCAAGACTTCTCCCGAAGCGGGGACAGGCACTGGAAAATCCTTGCGGTAGACGAGCTTGTCGAGATCTCCGTGACCAGTCAAAACGATCGCGGCCATCGTGGTTGGCAAATTGCTCACAGTGTCTCCGTCTCTTCGGTTTCAATAACGCAGGCGAACCTCGCACAGAACTCAGTCAATCATACATCTACATCACAGAAAAGAGTGAGCCGCTTTCCTTGGAGCCTGACGATCGGTCTGCAATAGTTACTAGACACGAGGTCGCTCTTGAAGGACCCTCCTCTTTGTCCTCATGTAAGATTCGTTGTTTAAAGCGTGGCTCGGCGTCTTATGGAATTCTCACACTTTTTAAACAGTCACCTGCTCGACCCTAGCATCGGCGCAAAACGTCTGTATCGCGAGATGCTGGAACAGGCTGTGCACGCTGAATCCTGCGGCTACCAGGGGGTATCCATCCCCGAGCACCACCTCGTCAATATTCTCCTTATGCCCTCACCGCTGCAGTTTGCGGTCAAGGTCGCCGCTCATACGGAGAGAATCGAGATCGCCACGTCAGTCTGCCAGCTGCCGTTGCGCGACATGCGCATCTTTGCCGGCGAAGTGATTCAAGCCCAAACGCTGTGCAATGGCCGACTGGTTTTGGGTGTGGGCAAAGGCGCTTTCGAATATGAAACTGACCGCATGGGAGTTACTTTCGAGACCACCAAACCGAAGTTTGAGGAAAGTCTTCAGGTGCTCGAGGCCCTTCTCTGGGAAAATGAGGTTTCCTGGGATAGCGAGCATTACCATTTCGAACCCCTCACCGTGATGCCGCGACCTGAAGACCCGATTCCCATTGCACTTGCCATCATGGCACCGGGCGGGATCGAAGCCATGGCAGCGAAGGGCTATCACATCCAGACTACCCCGCTTGGCGCAAATCATGATGTTCTCGTAGAGCAGGTCAGCGCATTCTTCAGGGGCAGGGCTTTAGCCGGCACACATTCCCGCTCGCGCCTGTCGCTTCAGCGGGGGCTTTATCTCACCAAAAATGATGCGGATACCCAGAACAAGACCGCCCTCGCCTACCGTTACTACCAGAGCTTTGATAATGTCTTTGGAGGTCCAGGAATCGTCAAAGAGGGGGTCATCAAACCCCTGCCCCGAACCCAGTCTATTGAACAACTCGGAGCAAATGTCCTTATCTGTGGCATCCAGGAAATGATTGACCGTCTTTCAGAATATGCCGAACTGGGCATCAGTGAGGTGATTGCGTCCTCCAACTTTGGCCAGGATCAATCTGAGACCCTGGAGATGATGGGCCGATTCAGCGAAGAGGTCATGCCGCACATTCGCTCGCTCAGTCGTGACGTTGCTTAAATTACCGACGACTGGACTGAATTATGGCAATTCACTGTGCTTACACGATAGAAGGAGAAGGTCCAGCGCTCTTCCTGATTCACGGGATCGGCGCCCGGCGGGCAACTTTTGCTGGGCTGGTTGAAGGATTAAAGGACCGCTTCACCTGCATCCGTTACGATCTTCGTGGTCACGGTGAAAGCCCCACACCAGACACTCCCTTCAGCCTGCACGATCTGGTCGACGATTTGGAGGCCCTGCGATCGGCGCTCGGTGTTGAGCGCGCGCACTTCGCAGGCCACTCGCTGGGAGGGATGATCGGCCCGGCCTATGCGAGACGCTATCCCGATCGGGTCCGTTCCCTGGGATTATGGTCTACCGCGGCCTTTCGAACGCCCGATGACAGCGCCAAGGTCAATGCAGTCGTCAGCGCGATGCGGAGAAAAGGCATTCCACGAGTGCTCGATACCCTGTCTGCGCGTTGGTTCACGGATGAATTTATTGCCGAACGACCTGATCTCATTGAGAAACGAAAACAGCAGGTTATCGACACCCCGGCCGATGTCTTCCTGAATGTCTTCGATATCTATGCACAAACCGAGATGGCACCATGGCTTCATGAGATCTCGGTGCCCTGCCAACTGGTCACCGGTGCCCAAGACGGCGGCTGCAACCCCCGACTCAATCGGGAAATGACAGATGCCCTGCCCAACGCCGAACTCGTTATCCTGGATAACCTCAAACACGCTATCTTTATCGAGGCAACCGAGCGCATCTTGCCTATCGTTCGAGAATTTCTCATCAGACAAGACAACTGACCGTCACAATCTTAAAGTCCTTGTAACGCGACGCGCTGTGGCTAGTCGGGTTTAAGCACGGTGACAATCAGACGCGCTGATCTGTCCGTTTCGATACTCACTCACTTTCCATTTATGGCGGCCTGCTTCGAGCAGGATGCAGGAAGAACCACCTTTGGTACGCTCGCGGCCTGCAGCGCCAGGGTTCAACACCCACGGCGCCTGATCCAGATCTGCACAGCGGATATGCGTGTGTCCGTAGACAATCGCGCGGGCCTTAGGATATTTTGCTCGAAGGCGCTTATGGTAGTGACGGGTATCCCAGATGCGGTGACCATGTTCGACTACCAACAGGCCTCCGGGAAGATCCACCTCGGCAACCTCTCCCAGATCCAGAACGCCCGCTTTCGCTGCGCCCGGCCAGGATTCGGGCCAGTCGTTGTTTCCCCGCACCGCGACCAATTTGCCCCGAACCGGCGTCACCGCCTCGATCACCTCCAACCCACCGATATCTCCGGCATGCACGACACAGTCAGCCGAACGTGCCAGTGCCTGGACAAAAGGTTCCACAAAGCCGTGCGTATCCGACAGCAGCAACACCCGCATTAATGGCTTCCGTTGTGCGGTCGTCGCATCAGCAACCACGCCCCTGCCACGATTACCGGGACGCTCAGGAGTTGACCCATCGTCACCCAATCAAGCGCCACCGGACCAAGATGGACATCCGGCTCACGATAGAACTCCACAAAGAATCGGAAGACGCCATAACCCAGCAGGAAGAGACCGCTTACCTGGCCGGGCCGCCTCGGTTTCGCCGAAAAACTCCAGACAATAACGAAAAGAATGACGCCCTCTAAAGCCGCTTCATACAACTGGGACGGGTGTCTCGGCAGCGGCCCACCGGCAGGAAACACCATCGCCCAGGGAACATCACTGACCCGCCCCCACAACTCCTGATTAATAAAGTTGCCGATTCGGCCTGCCAGAAGACCCGGCGCACAAAGCGGCGCAAGAAAATCAGCCACCTCAAAAAAGCGTCGCTGTGATCGACGCGCAAAAAGTCCGACAGCGAGGACGACCCCGATCAGGCCTCCATGAAAAGACATACCCCCCGTCCATACCCAGAAAATCTCGATAGGATGTGACAGGTAATAGCCTGTGTTGTAAAAGATCGCATAACCGAGCCGACCGCCGAGCACCGCACCGACGGCGATATAGAAAACGAGATCCCAGATCTGCGTGTTCGTCCATTGCCCCGGCATTCGACGAGCCCGGTATCTGCCGAGCAGACCTCCAGCCGAAAATGCGACGAGATACATCAGGCCGTACCAGTGGATCGCAATCGGCCCAATACTGATTGCGATGGGGTCGATATCCGGATACGTCATAAAAGAGACAAGCGCTTCAGATCAATGGGGAAACTTCATGAAAAGTTCAAAATAGTAATCGAACTCCTCAAGCTTCATTTCTCCCTGGCCCTGCTCCACGGACCTGGTGACAAATCGCCGCCACTCAGTTGTGAGAACCTGATAGACGTCATCAGGGATTGCGTCCTTGACGTGACGGATTTTTTCCTCGACCCGCATCTTCTCTAGGTCACTTAACTGTTTGCCATAAATATTGGTGATCATGGGTCCTGTGCTTTCTTTATTGTTTCAGTTTAATTGCAGTTTGTTCGAGTTGGCTCCAACGAAAGTCAATCCGGGTGACCCGTACCGCGTTCTGCCGCATCCCGCGGAGTTAAAACTCCGCATTGAACCTCACCGCGCCGGCTTCGGATGATACCTGATACCCAAAGCCGCGCCGAAAACACAGCTTTTCCCCATCAATTACACTCTGCTGATTACAGCGGCCAGAAAGCATCCTTCAGGCTTTAGCGCCTGATCACAATCCAGAGCTTTGTCTTGATCTTATCTTTCCCGAGACGTATTCCCAGCATTGCCTTTGCTGTTTTTGGCTTTTGCTCGCTGACGGGCGTCATCATGCCTGCCCAGGCAACCACCCGGCTGATTGTCGATACTGTCGATCATGGCATTGCAGGTAAGGCCCAGATTGTTATCAGCGACGGCCGCGTTCGGCTTACCCATTCCGGAATGCCACGTCAGGAAGTGCTGTTTATCTCAGACAACCGTGAGGTTTACTTCATACGGCATGCGCGCAAAGAGCTAACACGCGTTGATCCTGCCGTATTGCGCCAATCGATAGATCAGTTCTCTGGTATCGCGCAAAGTTTGATGGCTCAACGCGAAACCCTCTCGGAGGAAAAACGCGAACAACTGGATGAGATGCTGAAAAGCCTGGGCATTCCCGATCCAGATGCGCTCGCCGGCGGCTCAATCAAACTCAAGCACCTCGGCCAGCGAGGCGATGCAGCAGGCATTCGCTGCCAATGGTGGCAGATCCGCCGCGAAGAGCGGGCAATCGGTCGAAGCTGTGTGGCAGACAACAACGGACTTGGCATCGCGCCGGCAGACTTCCAGACCCTCACAGCGCTCGCGGCCTACGTTCAGGAGCTGCAGCTGTCTGCAAGTGCGCTGTTGTCATCGATGGGGTTTGTCCTGCCCCCGCTCGGCCTCGCGGATTCCTCTTCCCTGCCGATCCGCCTGGAAAAAGCTTCCGGCACATTCTCCGCCACGCTGACAGCAGTCGACCGGCTTGATGTGTCACTGCGCCTGATGGTACCGCAGGGCTACCGCATCATTGGCCTGCCCGGCGGCTGAGTCCCGACACATTAAACATCCAACTCCGGCAAGTTAGCGAATAAATCCAGCGCCTCCGGATTGGCCAGCGCCTCCCGATTGAGCACCGGCTCACCGTGCACGATCTTACGAACTGCCAGCTCAACGATCTTCCCGCTTTTGGTCCGGGGAATATCCTCCACCTGAATCACCTTGGCAGGTACGTGACGGGGTGTGGTGTTTTGTCGGATCTCACTGCAGATTCTTGCCCGAAGTGCGTCATCGAGCTCCTCCCCTTCGCGCAAACGGACGAACAGCACCACTCGCACATCTCCTTTCCACTGCTGTCCGATCACCAGACTCTCCAACACCTGCTCAATACGCTCGGCTTGCCTGTAGATCTCCGCCGTGCCGATTCGCACACCTCCGGGGTTCAGCACGGCATCCGATCGACCGAAAACGACAATCCCGCCGTGCTCGGTGACGGAAATATAATCCCCATGACACCAGACACCTGGAAATTTCTCGAAATACGCGGCTTTAAATTTTGAATCCTCTGGATCGTCCCAGAATCCGATCGGCATTGAGGGAAAAGCGTTGACGCAGACCAACTCGCCTTTTTCTCCATCCGGCACCTTTGCGCCCCCGTCATTCCAGACCTCTATCTGCATGCCAAGAATGGGGCACTGGATTTCCCCGCGCCAGACCGGCAGATTGGGGTTCCCGCCGATGAAGCATCCCATGATATCTGTGCCCCCGGAAATCGACGACAGACACGCGGTGTCACTGACCGCATCGTAGATATAGTCAAAACTCTCCGGAATCAGCGGAGAACCCGTCGAAAGAATCGTTCTGACATGGGAAAGATCGTGCGTCTCGCGCGGTCTCAGGCCTGCCTTGGCAATCGCATCAATATATTTGGCAGAAGTACCGAGCACGCCCACTTGCTCCCGCATCACCAAATCAAACACGACATTGCCGTCAGGAAAGAACGGTGAACCATCGTACAACACTACGGTGGCACCACTTGCCAGCCCAGAGACCAGCCAGTTCCACATCATCCAGCCACAGGTTGTGAAATAGAACAGTCGATCGTTCGGGCGCAGGTCGACATGCAGCTGCTGCTCCACGAGATGTTTGAGGAGGGATCCTCCAGCCCCGTGCACAATACATTTAGGCACGCCTGTCGTGCCTGACGAGTACATGATGTAAAGCGGATGATCAAAAGGCAGGATCTCAAAATCAATCTGCATCGCATCCGTTTCAAAATCCGTAATCAGCCTGGCACCGGGATTCGAGGACAGTTCTGGTTTATCCGAAATCAATGGCACGACCACAGTGTGCTCAAGCGACGGCAGGCCATTGGTGATTTCACGAAGTTTCTCAAGCGAGTCGTGAGTCTTGCCGTTATACCAGTAGCCATCGGCGCTGAAGAGTACTTTGGGAGAGATTTGGCCGAAGCGATCCAGGACGCCTTGGACGCCGAAGTCCGGAGAACATGAAGACCACACTGCCCCTACGGATGCACTTGCCAACATTGCAGCAACGGTTTCCGGCATATTCGGCATGAAACCACAGACCCGATCACCGGGGACTACCCCCGCCTGTTTAAGACCGTCCGCAAGGCGGGCGACCTGGGCATAGAGCTCGGCAAAGCTGAGGGAACGTGTGACCCTATCCTCAGCCTGAAAAATCAAGGCCAAAGCCGCATCCTGCCGACGCAACAGGTTTTGCGCAAAATTCAGTCGGATGTTGGGAAACCAGCGGGCGCCGGGCATCTGCTCCCGGTCAACGACGACCGGTTCCGTGTCTCCTGTTCCGATCACCCCCGTCCAGTCCCAGATGTTGAGCCAGAACTCTTCGGGCGCTTCAACCGACCAACGATGCAGGTCTACGTACTCCTCGAAGTTCCGACCCCAGCGCAACGAGGCCTCACGCGCAAAACGGGTCACGTTGGTGCTCGCAATCTGCTCGGGAGCCGGTTGCCACAAGGGTTGCTCGGTCATGATGTTGCTCTGGTGAAACTGCCGCTGAAAAAACGACTCCTGAGAGTTTACCGTGGTGCCGAAGAAAACTTAACGCACCGAAAATTTCACGACGCGTCGCGCAACGAGACCTAAAACCGCAGGAATTGGCGTATAGTCCAGCATCAATGGCCAATGAGTTACTCCGACCTCAAAAACGTTGTTCCTGATGGCGGCAACCCCTTCATTTGACCGCAATAGACTGATCGAAAAGCTCAGTGACTGGGCGAGGCAGCGGCTCACCCCTGAGAAATCAGGCCTCGCACAATCTTTTTTTGAAACCTATTTTCATCGGATTCCCTCCGATGATCTTGCGCGATCCAATCCTGAGGCGCTTTATTCGAGCGCACTCGCTCACCTCGACCTCGCCAAGCAGAGACAACCCGGGCAATTTCTGCTGCGCGCCCATAACCCAGCCGAGGGCCAAAGCCCGCAAGCGAGTTCTTTCACGGTTGTCGAAGCGGTAGTCGACGACATGGCTTTCCTGGTCGATTCCGCGTCGATGGCCCTGAACCGACTCGGTTACACCATTCAGCTCACCATCCACCCTGTGGTCAAGGTGAGTCGAGATGAAAACGGCCACCTTTTGGCACTGAATCACGATGCGGCTGGCGCGGCCTTTGAATCCTTTCTGTGTTTCCAGATCAGCCGCGAATTTCGGACCGAACGACTCGACCGTATCGTTTCCGAATTGTCCCGGGTCCTGAGCACGGTCTCGGCGGCGAATGATGATCGCGCCGCCATGCGCGAACTTGCCTTCTCACTGGTAGACGATCTTCGTGTCCCCGATACACCGGAAGACAACAATGCCGACTCAGAGGCCTCTGCGTTGTGTCGATGGATCGGCGAGGAGAACTTCACTTTTCTGGGAGCCATCCGCTACGAGTTGTCCTCTGACGAAGACGCTTCGTTGTCTCCTCAGGCAGCCTCAGCGCTAGGGATCCTGAAACCACGCAGCGATCTTGATCTGGCCGATCGGCTTTCGGTCTTGCCAGACAACATCACAAGTGATCCCGAAGACAGCGAGCCGGTGATGATCACCAAATCCAGTAAACGATCTCTAGTACACCGGCCGGCCTATATGGACGTTCTTTTCGTACGTCACCGAAATTCCATCGGTGACCTCATCAGAGAAACCTGTCTGGTCGGTCTTTTTGCCGCCGGTGCATACAACCGCAGCGTGATGGATATTCCCGGCTCCCGGCAAAAACTTCAGTACGTACTGACCCGTAGCGGCCTTCCGGAACAAGGCCATGGCATCAAGGTGCTGCAGAATCTGATCGAGCGGTATCCTCGAGACGATCTCTTCCAGATTACCCAGGACGAGCTTTACGACACGGCAATGGGAATGCTTGATCTGCAGGAGCGTCAGCGAACCCGGGTATTCGTGCGGCGAGACCGTTTCTCACGGTTTTATTCGTGCCTGGTCTTTGTGCCCCGCGAACGCTTCAATAGTGGCTTACGGCAAAAAGTCGGCGGCGCGTTGATGGCGTCTTACGGTGGCCAGTCTTATGAATTTAATGTGTACTTCTCGGAATCGGTACTGACCCGCATTCACTACCTCATCAGTGTCGATCCCCGGACCGCGCTCTCTCCTGAATTGAACCAGGTCGAATCCCGGATCAGAGAGTTAACGCGCTCCTGGCCTGATGAACTGGGCCTTCTGCTCAAAGAGCTTCACGGAGAGGGAGAAGGCCTGGCGCTGGCCGACGAGTGGGCAGAGTCTTTTCCCACTGCCTTTCGTGAAGACTTCTCCCCGGCCGAGGGGCTTGATCATCTTGCTCTCATCATGAAGACCGACGCTGAGGCGAAGCTCGAAATTGCGCTTCACCAACCACCAGGATATGCCGCCCACAAGGCACAACTGAGACTGTATTCCCCTGAGAGCACCGTGGTGTTGTCAGATGTACTGCCCGTCATCGAAAACCTCGGGCTTCACGTACTGACGGAAAACCCTTTTCGAATCCAAAGCACAAACGGCCGGACGGTCTTTCTTCATATTTTTGATCTTGCCGATCATGACCAGCGCGACATTGAGATTGGAAAGAGCAAATCTGACTTTGAACGATTGTTTAGGCGAATCTGGCAGGGACAGACAGACAATGACGGCTTCAACCGACTGGCGCTCAGAGCGCAGCTCGACTGGCAGCAGACCACCTTTTTGAGGGCCGCTTACCGGTACCTCAAACAGATCCGTTTTCGATACAGCCAGGACTACGTCATTGACACACTGGCCGGGAACCCCCACATGGTCCAGCGAATCGTTCGCTTGTTCGAGACCCGTTTCGATCCGGACCTACGGGATGAACGTCCCGGGGCTCTGGAAGCGATTCGTGCGGACATTCAAAAAGGCCTGGAGCGGGTTGCCAATCTGGATGAAGACCGGATTCTGTCGGCCTACGTCAATCTGATTGAGGCCATACTGCGGACGAATTTTTTTCAGAAGCACAGCCCGCAACAACCTGAACGGCTCTCCTTCAAGATAGACTGCGCCGCGATTGCCCGTATGCCCCAACCTCGACCCATGGTCGAGATTTTCGTGTTCTCAACTCGAGTCGAAGCCATCCATCTGCGTGGCGGCCTGGTAGCGCGCGGAGGTCTGCGCTGGTCAGATCGACCGGAGGATTTCCGAACCGAAGTACTGGGTCTCGTCAAAGCACAGATCGTGAAGAATGCGGTCATCGTGCCGGTGGGTTCCAAAGGGGGATTTATCGTCAGGCGTTTGGCGGACTGTGCGCTCAACGAGCGCACTGAAGAAGTTGAGTCCTGCTATCAAACCTTCATTCGCGGCATGCTCGACCTCACTGACAACCGAGATCATGACTCGGTGATTCCGCCTCCCAGAGTGGTTCGCTATGATCAGGATGATCCCTATCTAGTAGTTGCGGCAGACAAAGGAACCGCCACATTTTCCGATATGGCCAATGAAGTCGCTGCCGAGTATGGCTACTGGCTGGACGATGCCTTTGCGTCAGGAGGCCAAACCGGCTATGACCATAAGGCAATGGGCATCACCGCACGTGGCGCCTGGGAGTCCGTCAGACGGCTTTTCCGAGACCTGGACATCAATACCCAGACTCAGCCGTTCTCAGTCATGGGCATCGGGGATATGTCGGGCGATGTTTTTGGCAATGGCCTGCTGTTATCCCGCCACATCCGACTCGTCGGCGCATTTAACCATCTGCATATTTTTATTGATCCTAATCCTGATGCTGCTATTTCTTTTGCGGAGCGTGAACGCCTGTTCCAGATGCCTCGATCAACCTGGGAAGACTACGATCCGACTCTCATCTCTGAGGGCGGCGGCGTGTGGCCTCGCGACATCAAATCGATCGACTTGTCCGAGGCTGCTCAGAGCGCACTCGGTATTAGCACCAAGACTTTGAGTCCCGATGAACTGATTCACGAAATGCTCAAAAGCCCGGTCGACCTGCTCTTCAACGGCGGCATTGGAACATACATTAAAGCATCAACAGAAACCCATGAGTCCGTCGGCGATCGTGTCAACGATCTGGTGCGGGCAGATGCCTCCGAGTTACGGTGTCGTGTGATTGGCGAAGGCGGCAACCTCGGTTTAACCCAGCTTGCCCGCATCGAGTACAGCCAGCGAGGGGGGCTGTGTCACACAGACGCTATCGACAATGCCGCGGGAGTCGATACCTCGGACCACGAGGTCAACATCAAAATTGTCCTCAATGCGGCAGTTGAAGCTGGCGAGATAAACATCGATGAGCGCAACAACCTGCTCAGCGAGATGACAGAGGAAGTTGCCCAACTGGTGTTACGCAACAATTACATGCAAACCCAGGCATTGGCGTTGGCGGTAGATCAGGCCCCGAATCTTATACACCATCATGCTCGGGCAATCCGACAACTCGAAAAGAGCTATGGACTGAACCGCGGACTCGAGTATTTGCCAAACGAAGTTGAGATCAAGAAAAGAATTGCCGAGAAAAAAGGGTTGACGAGACCCGAGCTGGCTGTCCTGCTCAGTCACAGCAAGATTTCCACCTTCCAGATGCTGCTCGACTCAGACGTGCCCGAGGATACGTTCCTTGCAGAAGATCTTGAACGCTATTTTCCCACAGCACTAAGCTCACGCTTTAAGCATCTTATGCCTGCCCATCGGCTCCGTCGGGAAATCATCGCAACCCATGTCACCAACAGCATGATTAATCGGGTAGGCCCGGGCTTCACTCTGCGCATGAACGAGCTCACAGGCGCCCGTCCATCTGATACCGCTCGTGCCTACGCGGCAGCGCGCGAGATATTCCGTCTTCGCGATCTTTGGCACGAAGTCGAAGGTCTCGACAACACCGTGCCCTCAAAGATTCAAAAAGAGCTGATGCATGAAACCCGGATCCTGCTGGAACAGGCCATCCTATGGCTGCTGCGCTACCGGCCGCAACCTATCGACATCGCTTTTGCGGTCAGGGAATTTCGCGACGCCGTAGACCAGCTGCGACGGGGTTTCCCACGGGTACTGGCTGCCTCCAACCGTCTCATCCAGAAACGCCGGGTACGCCGGTACCTCAATGCCGACGTGCCTCCCGCAATCGCAAATCACGTCGCTGAACTTGCCGGTCTTTCCAGAGCTTTGGATATTGCTGATGTTGCGGGCAAAGGCCGATTTGGGATCGCCCAGGTGGCTACCGTATATTTTGATATCGGAGACCGGCTCGGCCTGCACTGGCTTTCAGATCGAATCCGAGACCTATCCACAGATAACCATTGGCACGCCCTGGCCCGAACGACATTGCGGTCAGATCTTCATCTGACGCAACGCACGATCAGCGGGCTCATACTGAACAGTCAGAGCAGCCGAGGCAAAGCGGCCGTGCGGCAATGGGTCCAGCAAAACCATTCCGACACTGAACGGCTCACCCAGATGATTAATGATCTGCAAAAATCCACCAGTCCGGATTTTGCAATGCTGTCCGTGGCTGTCAGTGAAGCGGCGCAACTGGGCTCACACTCGGATCCCGCCGCAGCGGAGACACCATAGCCTTTACGAGGTGGTGCTTGCAAAAGGAAACCGCCTCTCCCGTCTTTTCTGGAAAAGGCATACACTTCGTCATCCAGACCAGAAACTGATACGACTTATGCGTACGTCTCAATTTTTTCTTGCCACTTTAAAAGAAGTCCCTGCTGATGCAGAGATTGTGAGTCACCAGCTCATGCTGCGGGCCGGCCTGATCCGTCAGGTCGCCGCGGGTGTCTACAACTGGCTCCCCCTCGGTCATCGGGTGCTCTCCAAGGTCAGTCAGGTCGTCCGGGAAGAGATGGATCGCGCCGGTGCCCAGGAGGTGCTGCTGCCGGCAGTCCAACCCGCTGAACTCTGGCAGCATTCCGGCCGATGGGATGACTATGGGCCGGAATTGCTTAGATTCAAGGACCGCCACGAGCGGGATTTCTGTTTTGGACCCACCCATGAGGAAGTTATTACGACCCTGGCCCGTTCAGAGATCCGCAGTTACCGCCAATTGCCGGTCAACCTGTATCAGATCCAGACTAAATTCCGCGATGAGATTCGACCGCGCTTTGGAGTCATGCGCTCGCGCGAATTCATCATGAAGGATGCCTACTCCTTTGACCGTGACAAAGACGGGATGTCACAAAGTTACCAGTCCATGTATGCCGCTTATGTACGAATCTTTGAACGGCTTGGGCTTCAGGCGCAGGCAGTTGAAGCAGACAGTGGAAGCATAGGGGGTAATTTCTCACATGAGTTCCACGTGCTGGCCGAGTCGGGCGAAGATGCCATTGCATTCTGCTCCCCTTGCGGATACGCCGCCAACGTAGAGAAGGTGAACTTGACGCCGGTATCTTGTGAACGGCCCGACGCTAAAGAGACTATGGCAGAAGTCGCCACGCCCGATGTGCATACCATCGCCGAGTTGAGCGCATTTCTCAAAATCGACGCCAAACAGACACTTAAGACCTTGATTGTCCAAGGCAGCGGCGATTTGCCTGTCGCGCTGGTCCTGCGCGGTGATCATGATCTCAATAGTGTTAAGGCAGAAACGCTCGATGAGATCGCGAAACCCCTGCGGATGGCGAGCGCCAAGGAAATTGAAGAGGCAACCGGATCGGCACCAGGCTCCGTCGGCCCTGTCGGACTCAAGATTCCCGTCATCGTCGATCATGATGCCGGCGCACTATCAGACTTTGCCTGCGGAGCCAACCGAGACGGCTTTCATCTGCAGGGAGTCAACTGGGGTCACGATCTTGCGGAACCCACGACACATGATCTGCGCCAGGCGGTCGAGGGTGATCCCTGCCCGACCGATCCCTCGCAATCGATTCAGGTCCGACGCGGCATCGAAGTGGGTCACGTATTCCAACTCGGCACCAAATATAGCGAAGCGCTCGATGGGAATTTTCTTGATGCACAAGGCCGCAGCCAGCCTTTTTATATGGGCTGCTATGGAATCGGCATCACTCGAATCGTCGCTGCGGCAATAGAGCAAAGTCATGATGAAAACGGCATCATCTGGCCGGCGCCCCTTGCACCATTTGATGTCTGCATCGTCCCGATCGGGCTGAAAAAATCCGAACAGGTTGCCAACACCGTCGAGGCCCTTTACGCGGAACTCGAGGAAGCGGGATTTTCGGTTCTGCTCGACGACCGGGATGAAAGACCCGGCGTCATGTTCTCGGAGATGGACCTGATCGGTATCCCGCACCGCATCGTCATCGGAGAAAAAGGCCTTGCCAAGGGGATTGTGGAGTATCGCAACCGAGCGACGGAAGAGACCGTAGATTACGCGCTTGATGCCTTCGTTGAAACGCTGAAAACACTCAGCTCGCTTTAACTGTTCAACTCCCGATTCTGCGAATGCTTTAAGGTACCACCAGGACGGTGCAGGACGTCCCTGGGCGTATGAGATCGTCGGTTTCGAACTGCACACTAAGCAGATAACGCTGTCCCTCATTGCCGTCAGCAATCGGCTCGAGTCCAATACGGCTTTGCGCCGCCTCAAAGGTTTTGTCCCCAAGACGAATCTTGATATCCGGGTTGCGGGTTAGTCGTTCGACCGCGGCCCCATCTATTTCAGCTTCAGCCACATAGCGTCCTCGCTCTGCAAGCGTCATCAGCACCGGAGAATCTGCCTGGTGATGCACAAACTGCCCCAGCATAAAGTCGGAATCCACAACCCATGCATCAAAAGGTGCGGCCAGCGTAGCGAGTTCAAGTAGGTGGCCCACCCGCCGATGCTCAAGTTGCGCATCATTGAAGGCAAATTCGGTTCGGGAAAGATCCAGTTCCACCTGCTCCAACTGCACGGCGGAAAGTGCTCCTTCGTCGTAAAGGGTCTGCTCCCGCTCAAGAACGGCAAGCTGTCTTTCCATTTCTGCTTCGCTGATCGCTTTGGTATTTAACGCCTTGTTTACCGCAATCTCGAGTAGAACCGTATCGAGCGAGACCAGTACTGCGCCTGCAGCGACAGCATCTCCAGGGCGCACCTCAACAGCCTTGACCTGACCAGACATGCCAAAACCGACTTCGACCCGTCGGTTCCAGTCCACTATGGCATCGAAGGTGTCGGCGAATAGGGTACCGGCCGTCAATGGCAGCAGTCCCAACAACAAGATCCGGAATCGATTTTTCATAAGTTCAGTCGTCCTCGGTCAGGGCTAGTGGCCTGGCCAGCAAGGCGTCCAATTCGGTCCAAAGCAGCGCCTGTTCAAAATCTACTCTTGCGGCTTCCAACATTGCTTCCGCGGCGGCAGCCTGGGCGTCGCCCAGATCCGAGCGCATCTCCATCTCATACATCGCCCGGCTGCGATCCTGGTAATAACTCCGATAGTTCTCGTCAGCTTCCGCAGCAACGATCGCCGCCCGGTTGACCAGAAGATCGCTGATTAAGGAAAGCGCGTCCTGACGGACGCCATATTCAGCCATGAGCAGCTCGGCCTGCTTTTGCGCCAAAGCATTTTCCGCAAGTGCCACCTCGGTATCACGCACGTGAGTGCCGTCCAAAAGCGGCATGATGAATTTGAAGTTCAGTCGATAGCGGTCACGACTGGAAAAGGAACTGTCGTGATATTCCCTCGCCTCAAAGTCAGCACTCAATACCGGCGAGTTGAGTTTTTGCGCGATTGAAACCTTCGCTTGAGCTGAGGCAACATTGGCTCTATGCGCTTTCAATATGGAAGATGTGGCAATCGCTTCATCAATGATGTCGTTGTACTCAGGGACTTCCCGGTCGCGGTAGGCCGAGAGGTCAGGCACCACCAAGTCACTCGACAGTTCTCCCGGCCGGCCCAATTTCAGCGCCAACGCGTGGCGTCGCTGCCGACGCTCAAGATCCGCGCGATGCCGAGCCACATAGACCTTCCGGTAGGCCGCCTCCTGTTTCGCCACCTCAAGATCGGAAAACTGCTCAAAGCGGTCACGTCTTTCCGCCATCCGGGAGTAACGGAAATACGCTATCGCCAGACGTTCGTTACGTGCCCGATAGGCGTGGTCCGCGAGGATTACGGCAAAGAAACTGCGTATGATTTCCAATCTATGGCGATCGAGACGGGTGACAAAGCGGGCCTGGCTTGCTGCAATATCTGATTGGGCTGCTTCTTTTCTGCTTTTGGTTCGACCGAAGTCCGTCAGGCGCTTTCTGATAACCAGGCCGTAGCGGCTGTCATCTTGAAAGTCGACAGCGTCCGTGGCTGCGCGGCTCGACAGCCGTGGCTGCAATTCGACGAAAGCGTTCACGCCATAACTGGCATCCACTTTTCCTAAACTGATCTCGGCCGCGGCTATCTGATTTTGGGCCACTGCCAACTCGGGGTATGACTGGGTCCCGATCAGCAGCGCATCGGACAAGGTCAACGGCTCGGGCAAAGGAAGGTGACTACGCTCTTCGTCTCCCAGCACCAACGGGGAGAAAAGGAGCGATGACAGTGCCACGCACAGGATGGACATGCGGCCCGTTGCCATCATGAATCAACCAAGTTTCTGCTGAGGCACGAAGGCAGACCCCCGGTCAAGACGACGCCGCCCTACGCCTGCGCTTATAACTTGAGAATCGCTCGTGCTCAAAATGTGCCTTGACGACATACTCGCCGAGCCACAGGAATTCTTCCGGATCACGAGTGGTACCGGTAAACCGGACCAAAAGCTCCCCTTCGGTATCGAAGAAAAGAAATGCCGGCGTGGCGCGTACGCGATTGTGCAAAAGCGCGAAGTCCGTCTCGGAAACTTCCTGACCATCAAAGCCCGTTACCAACGCATCACCGTCGGTATTGAGCCCGATCAATCGGAAGTGCTGTCGAAAATAATCCTGAACCTGCGCCTGATTCAGAATTGTCTCTTTCATTCGATCACACCAAGGACAATCGTCAGTCTCAAAAACCACCAGGACACCGATCTTGCCCTCTTCCTGAGCCAGTTCAGCTTCCTCAGAAAGATCATTGAAACTGTCCTGAAAGAAGAATTCGGAAGGATCCCGAGTCTCACTGGCGACCGACGGCAAAGTCATCGCCATCAGCAAAGTGGTCAACGCTACGAAGGCAAACTGGGGAACTTTCATCAGTAGCTAACTCAATTCTCGGCTATTCATGACCTACTTTAAGAATATTATAATACAGTAATTATTGAGGATTCTGGTTCTTTCATCCTCTGCTGGGCCCCATGCACTCATAAAGCTTATGCCGCTGTGCGGCTTCACCCATGATTCTCTCCTGGCTTCACCGAGGACTTTTTATGACGGGCGCTACTCTCGGCAGCGGGCCGGGGCTCTTGGGTGTCACATCTATCTCGGCGCTGATACAGGCCCCAAGCAATATCACGAGCCAGGAGAGATAGATCCAAAGCAAGAAAACCGGGATGCTCCACATCGCCCCATAAATGACCTGGTAGGTATCAAAGTTTGAGATAAAGATCACAAAGCCAAACTTTGTCAGCTCAAAAAGTGCGAGCGCGACGACTGCCCCAACCAACGCGGACCTCGGCCTGACAGGGCAACTTGGAACGATAAGATACATCAGGAAAAATCCAAGCACCTGCAGTAACACCGGCAATGCCCCCAGCACTACCTCATGGGGTCCGGACGCCATGGAAACCCAATGACCCAATACGTTGGAGCCAAGATAAGTCGTGACAGCAATACTGATCACCATCAATATCGGACCCAAGGTCAGCATAGCCCAGTATAGGAGCAGGCGCTGCGACAGCGTCCGACCCTTCGAAACACTCCATATCTGATTAAACGCGTCTTCAATTGTGTAGAGCAACAATAGTGCCGTCACCAACAGCCCCGCAAGACCCAGTCCCGTCAGGCTGCCTGCCTGACCTGCAAATTCCCGCAGATAGGTCTGCACCGCATCTCCTGTTGCAGGCGCAAGATTACTGTAGAGCAGAGTCTCGATCTCGTCTCTCCACTCTACGAAAAAAGGAAACATGGAGAGAATGGCGAACATCACGGTCAGCAATGGCACCAAGGCGAGCAAAGTGGTAAATGCCAGCGCCGAGGCCACACTGGGCAGACGCTCTATTTTGATCCAGGCAAGGATGCGCCGAATCATTTTCCGGCTCCAGAGTGTTGTCGGTGTGGAAGTGCTCATAACCTTAAAGCCAATATAACCTCAAGCCAATGCCGTCAGACAAAAAAAAGCCCCGCGAAGCGGGGCTTTTTTAGTTTTTGAACGTAGATCAGTTATAAGACGGGGCAGCGCTCGCCTGTTCCGCAGACTGGGCAACTCCCAGTTGAGCAGACTCCGAAACCCGCTGAGCCAGCCGGTATGCCTCAGCAGGGTCACCCTCATCCAGCAGTTTCTGTGCCACTTTCAGGGCTTTGCTGATCGGCACGGCGCTTCCGCCTATTGCGGAATCCAGAATGCGCCATTCTCCCTTCGCAGCCTTGGCTGATTTTAAGTCAGCACCTGCCTGTGCGATCATCGCCGCAGCCTGCTCAGCCGTCGCATTGGTGGCGTCAGTCGAACCAGCCGCCTGCAGGTATCTCAGATCACTGCCTTCCACTACACCAAGAACCCACGCGCCACGGCTTCTGGCATGATCGATGGCTTCCTGAATCTGGGCGTCGCTCATATCCCGCTCGATCTGAATCATCTGTCCCGGATAAATCAGATCCGCATCTGTAATCTCGGCCCGGTTGCGCTTGAAAAGAAGCGGCCACTGGTAAGGATCACTGTACACCTTCGGTTGCGAGGAGATGCCCCATAAATGATCTCCGGCCTGAACCACATAAGCCGAAATCGCGGGGACTGGGGCTTCGGCCTTGCAGACAAACGAATCAGGATAACGAGAGCACCAGTCTTCTGTAGAGGTTTGGCCGGCGGCCACCTCTTCCTGACAGACGAAAGAGTCCGGATAGCGAGCACACCAGTCATCGGAAGTGGTTGTTTT
>CENU01022042.1_pt1 | contig 81374 bp, 84 predicted proteins | sample 361331 | NCBI WGS metagenome assembly CENU01 (sample SAMEA2619766, study PRJEB7988) | marine metagenome | isolation source: saline water (ENVO:00002010), including | reverse complement strand
AAAAGGTGGATAATAAATACTGAGATCACAACAAGCTCAGGTTATTCAGCATCAGTAGGCTTGGATATTTCAAACCAAAAGCAGAACGAGCAAGCACTTCTCAAGAATGAATATGACTTAATACATAAAGTTGAAGAACTAGATAATCTTAGAAGAAAACAAGAGATCCAATCACAGCAATTAATTGAATTAGCTAAAAGGGTGAACTCTGAAAGAGATAATTTAAGAGAACTAGAAAATGATAAGTCTAAGTTTTTGCTTAATGTGAGTCATGAACTTAGAACACCTCTGAATGCTATAATTGGTTTTTCTGAGATAATTAAAAATCAAATAATCACAAATCCAGAAAAAGTCATTGAATACGCTAATGACATTCACAATAGTGGTAATGAATTAATGCAAATTATTAGCAGTATCGAGTCAATGACGAGCCTTGAGAAAGAAAGCATAACAATTAATAAAAGAAATCAAAAGATAGATTATATTTTTGATGAAGTATTAAATGACTTCAAAGATGATATCTTAGAAAGAAAAATAAGGGTAAAAAATAAATTTAATTTTCATTCTAATATTAACTGCAATGAAACTGCTATTAAGCAAGCAATATCGAATATTATATCAAATTCAATCAAATTCAATAAACCTGGCGGAACTATAACTATAAAAAATGAAGTTCAGAATGGATGGCTAAATATTTGTATTGAAGATAATGGTCACGGAATGCAAAATTCTAAAATTGAGAGTATTTTTAAACCATTCAATAAATCACGTAAGGATAGTATTATTAATCAAGAAGGTGCAAGATTAGGATTACCGATAGCTAATAGTTTAATAAATGTACATGATGGTAATATTAGTGTTAAAAGTACACTTGGGAAAGGGACTGCCGTTACAATTTCAATTCCTCTAATTTCTTCTGATGAGATTAGCCAAGATCGGAAAACAGCCTAACTAAGACTTTTTATTTTTGATTAGCTTGTAAGAGATAAATCCAACACCGAATATCAAAATTAAAAAAGGCATAATCCATAGGACCAATGTGTTTTGTTGAAATGGTGGCTTCATTAGAACAGCGTCACCATATCTGAGACGAATATTTTCAATAATTGTGCTTCTATCATTACCTTCACTGAGTTGGTCTAGAATGTATGCTTTTATTGACTTCGAGAAATGTGAATTAGACTCGTAAACATTCTGTCCATCACACTCTATACACTTTAACTCTTTAGATATTTCTATCATCTCTGAGTTATCGACTTCAGTCGAATGAGTTTCTCTGTAATCACTTATGCCAATAAAAAACAACAAAGACAAAAATAAAAAATATAAAAAACTATTCTTGTAAGTCATTTTAATCTCTAAATAATTTTGTTTTATGGTTTAGCCTGATGACTATCCCAAATACCATGAGGAAACCCCCTAGCCAAATTAATCTAACAAGAGGCTTATGTGAGATTGATGCGTAGATATAATCTGCATCAACTTCCCCAACAGTAACAAATATATGATCAAAAAAATATCTATTAATTGCGGCTTCGGTCGTAATGTCCCCACTTTTTCTAAAGATCCTTTTACGGGGTTGCATATTTTGTAATTCTTTACCTTCCTTATAAACATCAAAATTCATAACTAAGTCATCATAATTTTCACCAATTTCTGCAGAGACTCCATTATATTTAATTGTGAACTTATTGAGTTGTATTTCTTGTCCTAGATTAATCCTTGTATCTTTGTCTTCTGCGTATGCTGAGGCTGCAACAATTCCAATGATCATTAAACCAAATCCGGCGTGAATAACTCTGGAACTCAGTCTGGGTGAATTAATCTTTTTGAAAGACTGCAAATCAAATTTTGAGAGTGAAAAACTTATTCTATCGATATTCCTGGGTAATAAATCAATTATTGAAATAACAATGATCCATATTCCTAATCCGATAAAAAAGACCGCCAAATTGAAACTTTTTCCTTCGACAATTATCTGCAGTAAAACAATCATTGATAGAGTTAAAACTATTGAAATAAATAACTTCTTTACAATAATGTCGTTTATTCTATCATTCCAAGGTAAGTTAGGACCAATTGGCATAAGAATGGCAACAAGTATTAATATTGGGGTCATCACTAAATTGAAATATTGAGGACCAACTGTGATAATGTCTCCCGTTAAAGCATCCAATATTAGTGGGTAGATTGTTCCTAACAAAACAACAATGCAAGAGGTTATCATAAGATAATTATTTATTTGAATAAACGCCCCCCTACTGAAAAGAGTGAAATCGCTCTTATCTAACTTTCGTTCAGAATATGAAAAAAATAATATTAATGAACATAATATGAATACAGACATAATTATCAGAATCCATAAACCTCTTGATGGGTCTGAGGCAAAAGAGTGTACTGAGGTTAAGACTCCTGATCTCACTAAAAAAGTTCCTAAAAGACTGAATGAAAAACTAAGAATTGTTAACAATAGGGTCCAACTTTGATGCCTTCCATTTGAATTAAAATGAATTAAAGAATGAATCAGAGCTGTACCTGTTATCCACGGCAATAAAGATGCATTTTCAACTGGATCCCAAAACCACCAACCTCCCCAACCAAGCTCATAATATGCCCACCAAGATCCAATACAAATTCCAGCTGTAAGGGATCCCCATGATATATAGACCCACTTCTCAATCCATTTTCCCCAGCCATCAACATGTTGCTTTTCTAGCATTATTGCTATGGCAAATGAATATACAATTGAATATCCCACATAGCCAATGTATAGAAGGGGCGGATGAATAATGAGCCCAGGGTCTTGAAGTAAAGTATTTAGGCCAAAACCATCTTGTGGAATAGGATTCTGTAAAATAAATGGATTGGATGTAAAGACTACAAACAAAAGGAAAGACAGAGTTATTGTAGATTGTACAAATATAATATTTCTCAATATATTTCTGGGAAGTTTTGTATCAAAAACAATCACTAAGAAACCAAACAGGCATAGGATCAATATCCATAATAACATTGAACCTTCATGATTACCCCATACACCAGTAATTTTGTACACAAGCGGCATATCTAGTTCTGAGTTTTTCCAGACTGTTACTATTGAGAAATCTGATATTATGAACGCATAGGTAAGGAGTATGTAAGAAAATAATATGATAAGGAATTGCGAAACTCCAAATAAGCTTGAATAACGTATACTTCTTATTGGATTTTTTGAATATACTCGTGAATATGCTATTGATAATATGCAACACAAGATAGCCGCCCAAAGGAGTAAATTACCAATAAATGCAATCATATCAAACTCAAATAAATTACCTGATTAATTATTTCTGATGTTTTCATAAACTTCCTTTGGCATATAATTCTCATCATGCTTGGCCATAATTATATTAGCAAAAAATCCATCTCCATTAAACTTTCCCTCCGCTATTACACCTTGACCTTCTCTGAATAAATCCGGGAGGATACCCGTATAAAAAATTTGAATTTCACCAACATTATCGGTAACGATGAATTTTACGTTATTATCATCCAATCTTTGTAAACTATCATTCTTAACTAGCCCCCCCACTCTAATGAGACTTTCATTATCTAGCTGATCGACCTCACTTGGAGAATAAAAATATATAATATTATCATCAAGTGCGATAAGAATTAAAGCCACTGCTAGAGCAGACATTAGAAATGATGCAAGTAACAAGTAAACTCTTTTTATTTTTTTTCTCATAATTTAATGATTTTTTTTGTTATATAGTCTTCATAGTCATCATCTTTAACGTTTTCTTCACTGACAACATTATTTGTTATAACGGAATTTTTTGTTTCATGGACGCTATCATAAGAACCAGAAATTAGATGATGCCAATCAAATAACTCACCTCCTTCAGATATAATCTTATAAGCACAAGTTTCTGGAAGCCATTCAAGTTCATTAATATTTGATGGAGAGAGTTTTATACAATCTTTTACATACTTCATTCGATTATTGTAATCATTACACTCACATTTCTTTATATTAAACAGCTTACAAACCATTGATGTATCATAAATATCATCAGAAATCTCATCATGTAATTTTAAAGTGCAACATTTACCACAGCGATCACACAGTGACTCCCACTCATCCGGGCTCATTTCATTCAGTGTCTTTTCTTTCCAAAACATAAATAAATATTAATAAATAAAAATGATAATTAAAAAACAAGTTTAGATCGTATAATATATTAGGTTGTTTATATATAAACTAATTTTTTTGCAAAAACGTAATAGAAAGTCATGCCAAACCTAGAAGAAATACTGGATAATATGGAATTCCTGGAAAATTGGGAAGATAAATACAAATATATTATTGAATTAGGTCAATCGATTAATAATTTTGATGATGCTCTAAAAAATAATTCGACCAAAGTTAATGGTTGTTTGAGCCAAGTATGGTTATATTCAAAAATAAATCAAAATAAAAATGGGGAAAAAGTTCTAAATTTTGTGGGTGACAGTGATGCCTTTATCGTAAAAGGGTTGATTGCAATTCTAATTGCAATATATTCAGAAAAGAAACCGTCAGAGATATTGGATATAAAACATGAAGACATATTTACAAAATTTGGACTGCAAAACCATTTATCTCCACAACGTTCCAATGGATTGTTTTCAATGATCCAAAGAATAAAAGATGATGCACATGCTTCAATCATTTCTGGAGATTAAGAAATGAATAAGTTACTGCTGGTATTAATCCAAATAATAGCTCTTTTTCTTTTTTGGTACCTTCTCTCTGGCAAAAATTTTATTTTACTAATATCAGTTGGTCTGATTTGTTCGGTCTTGATTGTTTTCTATCAAAATAAGCTGAAGATGGTTGATGATGAATCCATGCCCATTTCAATCCTACCAAAAGCTGTTCTTTATTGGATGTGGTTATATAAAGAAGTTATTCAATCAAGTCTTTATGTATCCAAGTTAATACTCTCAAGAGAGATGGATATCACTCCACAATACTTTAAAATTAAATCAAATCAAAAAACAACAATGGGTTTTAACATATATGCAAACTCGATAACCATGACTCCAGGGACAATATCAGTGATTATCAATAATACATCAAAAGAGATAGATATACATGCTCTCACAATGGATACAAAAGCCTCATTACAAAATGGAATAATGGATAAGAGAATAAAAAAATTAATGGGTGATATGGATGTTTAGTATCGTCATATTTATTATATCAATCACACTAATAATTTCCCTCTACAGAGCACTTATTGGCCCAACCTTATTTGATAGGCTTCTTGCTGCAAATATCATTGGAACAACAACTGTATTATTTCTGATTGTTTATGGATTTATGACAAATAGAACTGATTTTCTAGACATTGCAATAACATATATTTTGCTTAACTTGATTGGAACTTTTGCTGTTCTAAAGTATTTCAGATACGGCACACTAAGCCATGGTGAAGAGGAGTAATTATGATTGTTTTACAAACATATATTTCTTATGGGCTAGTTATTTTGGGTTCTGTGTTTCTATTAATTGGTGCAATAGGTCTGGTTAGAATGCCCGACGTGTTCACAAGAATGCATGCTACCTCGGTTATGGAAACCACTGGTGCAAGCCTTATTATTTTTGGCTTAATTACATACTCTGGTTTGAATGCTGTGTCCCTTAAATTAGTACTAATACTGCTTGCCATACTCTATTTATCATCAGTTGCTACTCATGCACTGGCAAGAGCCTGTATCCACGATAACATAAAGCCTATTAAAGTGCCAGGGAGGGCAAAAAAATAGAAATCTATGTTAACATGATTATACTTACGCTTATGGCGATAACAACTCTTGGTATAGTAAAACTAAGAAATTTGTTTAGTGTTGTCATATTGAGCACAATTTACAGCTTTTTGATGGCAACATTACTTCTGATATTTGATGCTGTTGATGTTGCTCTAACGGAAGCTGCAGTTGGAGCAGGTGTCTCAACTGTACTTATGTTAACAGTCATATACTACACAAAAACTACTGAAGAAAAGCCAAAACACAGCTCAATAATCCCTATTATGGTTTGCTTGGCTATAGGTGGGCTTTTAATCTATGGCACATATGGTCTTCCTCCATTTGGTGCATCAGATACTCCATTGCACAATCATGTCTCAGCACAGTATCTGCAAAGATCCATTCCTGAAACAGGAGTTCCAAACGTTGTTACCTCAGTATTAGCAAGTTATAGAGGATTTGATACACTAGGTGAGGTGATTGTTGTTTTTACAGCAGCCATTGGTGTAATCTCCCTTTTAAAGAAAGATAATTCTTAGGATATTAGCATGAGATTAGATATATTACTTCGAATTTCTTCAAAGATATTTATACCATTCATTGTTATTTTTGCATTCTATGTCCAATTCCATGGAGATTACGGTCCAGGTGGTGGCTTCCAAGCTGGTGTTATCTTTGCTTCAGCGATAATACTTTACACAATAATATTTGGATCTACGAAAGCACTAAAAGACTTTCCTGAATGGATTTTTCATTTAATGATCCCTCTTGGTGTTATTATTTTCGCTGGTACAGGTTTTTTATCAATTATAAATGGATTTAACTTTCTTGATTACGACGCATTAGCTCATTATCCAAAACATGGACAGCATATTGGTATTATTTCGATTGAGATTGGCGTATTTGTAACTGTCATTGGTTCTATGGTTTCAATATTTTATGCATTTGTTAATAGGGGTAAGAAATGAGTTCATTCCTATATAACTTTGTATCGTCTTATAACTATTACATAATCATTTTTTTGATGGTCAGCGGACTCTACATCGTTGTCTCACGAGGAAATATGGTAAAAAAATTAGTCGGTTTAGCACTATTTCAAACATCAGTCTATATTCTCTACATCTCACCTGGAAAAATATTAAATGGAACTGCACCCATACTAAGTGATGATTTTTCTGTATACTCAAGTCCATTTCCTCATGTTCTTATATTGACTGCAATTGTTGTTGGTATTGCAACACTAGCACTAGGGTTGTCTTTGGTAATTCGTATCAATGAAGAATTCGGTACCATTGAAGAAGATAAACTATTTGAAGATGAGATTTAACAATGATTGAACATATCGCCGCAATAGTTGTCATGCTTCCTATAATTAGCTCAGTATTTGTAATGTTAATTCGTAATAACTCAATCAATTGGCTAATTTCTTCAACTGCATCTTTGATTACATCCATTGCTTCCATAATGATGTATTTACAGATAAGTAAAAATGGTAATATTTCATATGCTATGGGAGGCTGGGAGCCCCCCGTTGGGATTGAATATAGAATAGATGAATTTAACGCTCTATTTATTATACTAATTTCAATTGCATCTTTCTTAATACTTCTCTATGCCAGGCATAGTTTAGTAGGTGAGTTGAAAGAAAACAAAATTTCAACCTTCTACTCCATGTATTTGTTATGTTTGGGAGGATTAATAGGAATACTATCAACAGGTGATGCATTTAATGCCTTTGTGTTTTTAGAAATATCCTCATTAGCAACATATATCCTAATCTCAATGGGTTCAGACAGAAGGGCCCTTTTATCGGCTTATCAATATCTTATTATGGGTACAATTGGTGCCACGCTATATGTAATAGGTGTTGGATTAATTTTTGTCCTTACTGGAAGCCTAAATCTTCACGATATTTCAATAAGAATTCAAGAATTAGAATTATACAGACCGTTGTATGCATCTTTAGCTTTCATTACAGTCGGAATTGCTCTTAAAGTAGCTCTCTTCCCATTACATGCGTGGCTCCCAAATGCTTATGCCTATGCTCCTTCAGTAGGAACTGCATTCTTATCATCTACAGCCACAAAAGTTGCTATTTATCTGCTTATCAAATATCTCTTCCTTGTTTACGGGTATGATGTTGTTTATTCAAATAAAATATTTGTTTTCGTTATCATTGGCCTATCCATCCTAGCAATGTTTGGTGCGTCATTGGTTGCAATTTTCCAGAGTAATCTTAAAAAACTTTTTGCTTATTCTTCAGTAGCTCAAATTGGATACATAACACTAGGAATTGGTATTGCCAACCATAATGGATTAATTGGCTCAACAGTCCATATTATTAACCATTCGATAATTAAGGCTGCAATATTTCTAGCAATTGGATGTATTGTATTTAAGACAAAAATTTCTAATACTCATGAGCTCGCAGGTCTTGGAAAAAAGATGCCTGTAATAGCAATTCTCCTTACTATTAGCTCTCTAAGTCTTGTAGGTATACCGGGAACTGTAGGATTTATCTCCAAATGGTACTTGATTATAGGAGCGCTTGAACAAGGTTGGTGGCTAGTAGTCCTTTCATTAGCCATCAGTTCACTATTAGCATTAATTTATGTAGGAAGAGTAATTGAATTAATGTGGTTCCATCAACCGGAGGATGACATCAATGTAAATAGTAAAAGCCTACCAGTTGAAATGCTTGCCATTACCTTTATTTTAACACTTGCTACAGTCTATTTTGGAATTGATACAAGACTCACAGCAGGACTAGCTGAAATTGCAGTACAGAATGTTCTGCTTGGAGGACAATGATGACAGAATATCTGATTTATTTTCCTATTCTCATACCACTGATAACAGCTATTGCCATCAAGTTATCATGGCCAATAAAAATCACTAGAAAGTTAATTCTATATTTTGGTCCAATATTAACATTGGCTTGTTCAATATATATTTATAATAAATTTGATAAACTAAATTCCAATGTTGATATCATAAATATATTCGACAACATAACAATCTCACTTGGGATAGAACCGATAAGTATGGTTTTTCTCATCATGGTCAATACTTTATGGCTCGTTGCTACTGCTTACTCACTAGGCTATATGATATCAAACAACGAGAAAAGACTTGGTAATTTTTTCTTATTCTTTTCCATATCTATTTCTTGTGCAAATGGAGCTGCGCTATCAAGCAATCTTATAACCCTCTTTATCTTTTATGAGTTGCTTACAATTTCAACCTACCCGCTCGTAACTCATAAGGGAGATGAGCAATCAAAAGCATCTGGTAGAAAATATTTATTAATACTACTTGGAACATCCCTATGCTTCTTCCTTCCAGCAATTGGATACGTTTATCACCTAAGTGGAGGCCTCGAGTTTGTTGATCAAGGTTTATTATTTACAAATCTTCTGCCTGATCAAATTAATAATTTGGAAATTTCAATCCTATTAATCTTATTTGTATTTGGTATATCCAAAGCAGCTGTCATGCCTTTTCATTCATGGCTACCTGCAGCAATGGTTGCACCTACGCCAGTTTCAGCTCTTCTTCACGCTGTAGCTGTTGTAAAAGTAGGTGTATTCTCCATTATTAAAATATTAGTTTATACCTTTGGAATAGAATTACTTCATGGTCTAAATATTGTTGATTTACTTGTGTACATTTGTGGGTTTACAATTATTGCAACCTCAATAATTGCACTAAAACAGGATAATCTAAAAAGGTTATTAGCCTATTCTACAATAAGTCAGCTATCTTATGTCATAATTGCAATTCTTATATTAACACCATCTGCAATTATTGCGGCCACCATGCATCTAATTGCCCACGCGGTCAGTAAGATTACATTATTCTTTGCAGCTGGTGCAATTTACACATCCACTGGTTTCACAAAGATAAGTGAAATGAACGGAATTGGCAAAAATCTAAAAGTTGTCTGTTTCGCCTTCACACTTGGTGCCATGTCGCTAATTGGTTTACCTATACTTGTTGGCTTCACAAGTAAATGGTATATCGTCCAGTCAGCAGCTTCAGATAGTCAGTGGATAATTTTATCGGTAATCACTATTTCAACTCTTTTAAATATTGGGTACTTTACTCCTATAATTTACAAATTCTTCTTTACCCAGAAAAATGCAAATAAAAAATTCAAACATCTACCATTAACTATAAACTTTGCTATTCTTTCTTGCTGTATATTAATGGTAATCCTATTCCTATATCCAACTCTAATCATTGAGGTAATAAAGAATGGCCAATAACATAAAGAAACTATGGTTAGGATTTATACTAGTACTTGCCTTGCTATTTTTAAGTGACATTATTGTTCATCGCCACAGTTATTTTGAAATAGATGGTTTCTTTGCTTTCCCTTCATTATATGGATTCTTATCATGCGTTTTTTTAGTTTTTATATCTAAATTAATTGGCATTTTCTTAAAAAGACCAGAGGATTATTATGATAACTAATCTATTACATCCCGGAATAATTCTAATTATATTTGGGCTTTTAATACCCTATATAAAACACAAACAATTAATACCGATTTTCCCAATTATTAGTTTTATTATATTAATATCTATTGATGATGGCTCACACTTTGTGATCAATTATAACTATTTTGAACTAGTTATTATAAGTATTGATAAACTAAGTAAGTTATTCTCATACATATTCCTATTAATTTTATTTTGCACTTCTATTTTTAGCCTAAATCAAGAAAATAGAACCGAAATAGCCTCTGCATTTATCTATGTAGGTTCTGCAATATCTGTTGTCTTGTCTGGTGATTTGATAACACTATTCATCTTTTGGGAAATCATGGCTATTGCATCTACTATTGTTATTTGGTCTGGTTCAAAGGATGCTTATTATCCTGGAATTCGATACCTAGCCGTTCATTTGTTAGGCGGATCAATTTTACTTATTGGTATCATTGGATACGCAAGTTCAACAGGCAGCGCAGCCTTTGATTTAATGAATCCAGAAAATATATTCAGTTACTTCATACTCGTCGGTTTCTTAATAAATGCAGGCTCACCACCATTCTCAAGTTGGATACCTGACTCATACCCAAGCGCATCATGGTCTGGAACAGTATTTTTATCAGCTTTTACAACAAAAACAGCTGTATATGTTCTCATTAGAGGTTATGCCGGATATGAATTCCTTATTTATATAGGAGTATTCATGATTTTTTACGGTATTATTTTTGCGATACTAGAAAATGATATGAGAAGAATTTTATCTTATTCTATTGTAAATCAGGTTGGATTTATGATTGTTGCAATAGGCATAGGAACAGAAATTGCTATAAACGGTGCATCTGCACATGCATTTACTCACATCATTTATAAAGCGCTTTTACTAATGAGTGCTGGCTCAGTATTTTACATAACCGGCAAGACAAAATGCACCGACCTCGGTGGGCTATACAAGACAATGCCACTAACTATGATTTGTGGAATAATCGGTGCTTTGTCAATTTCAGCATTTCCATTAACCTCTGGTTTCATATCAAAATCATTAACAGTCCAAGCTGCTGTTTATGAAGATTTAAAAATCTTATGGTTATTATTAACAATGGCTTCTGCAGGCGTATTCTTACACGCAGGAATTAAATTTCCTTGGTTTGTTTTTTTTCAAAAAGATGCAAAACTAAAAGCATCTGATCCTCCGAATAATATGAAATTAGCAATGATAATACTCTCCTTCTTATGTATTTTTATAGGCGTATTTCCTGGACTCTTATATTCAATACTTCCATTTGAAGTAAAGTACTTACCATATACTGCAGATCATGTTTCATCACAGTTACAACTGTTGATGTTCTCTGGTTTAGCATTTTTCATTTTGCTAAAATTCCTCAAAAGAACATTAACTATAACTCTTGATTTTGATTGGTTCTGGCGTAAATTTGGGCAATTAGTTATCAACGAATTTAACATCCAACTTCTAATTAGATTCAAAAATATAATAAAATCAATTCAAGGTGTTATTAGTCAAACTATTGAGAGTTTACATAAACATAATGGGCCATCTGGCGTGCTTGGTCGATCATGGCCTACAGGTCACATGGCTTTCTGGACAACTATTTTATTAGCTTCTTTTCTATTATTTTATCTATTTGCTTAATTATGATATAATAACAGTATGGACAAATGGAAAAATAAATTAAGTGATATCCAATATCACGTAACCCGTGAAGCTGGAACCGAGCGCCCATTTACTGGACCACATTTAGATGAAAAATCTGAAGGTATTTATCATTGTGTTTGTTGTAACAAACCATTATTTACCTCTGAGCATAAATACGACTCAGGTTCTGGTTGGCCAAGTTTCTATAATACTAATTATATAGATAATATTCATCAAGTGGACGATTTTAGTTTGCTCATGAAAAGAACAGAAGTGAAATGTGGAGAGTGTGATGCACATCTTGGACATGTATTCGAAGATGGACCACAACCCACTGGAATAAGATATTGCATTAATGGTCATGCATTGAGCTTTAAAAAAAGTAGGTAAATAATGCCAAAGATAATAGAAGTACTTCCAGATAGTGATTGGCAGGATATTTTATCCATTGAAAGCGATTTAACAGATGAAGAAAAATTAGTCCAGAAAACTGCAAAAGACTACTCAACAAACAAATTAATGCCTCGTGTAAAAGACGCATTCAGGAATGAAAGATTTGATAGGGAAATCATTTCTGAACTGGGAGCGTTAGGACTAATAGCGCCGACTATTCCTGAAGAATTGGGAGGGGCAAATCTAAATAATGTCTGTTATGGTTTAATTGCATTTGAAATTGAAAAAGTGGACTCGGGTTATCGTTCTGCTATGAGCGTTCAAAGCTCGCTTGTCATTCATCCTATATATGAATTTGGCTCAGAAGAACAGAAGAAGAAATACATACCAAAACTTATTAATGGTGAACTAATAGGTTGTTTTGGACTCACAGAACCAAACCACGGCTCTGACCCAGCAGGTATGCAAACAAATGCAAAAAAAGTTGATGGTGGTTGGATTATTAATGGATCGAAAACATGGATAACAAATTCACCAATTGCAGATATTGCAATCGTATGGGCAAAAGACGATGATTGTAACATTAGGGGATTCTTACTTGATAGAAATTTACATGACTTTAAAACTGAGAAAATTGAGGGGAAATTTTCTTTGAGGACATCTGAAACTGGGCAAATACACTTTGATGAGCTATTTGTGAGCGATGATTTTTTACTACCAAATGTGGTCGGATTAAAGGGTCCATTTTCTTGTCTAAATAAAGCTCGATATGGAATTTCATGGGGAACTATTGGCGCTGCAGAATTTTGTTGGCATACAGCGAGACAATATGCTTTGGATAGGAAACAATTCAATAAACCAATTGCAAGTAATCAATTAATACAAACTGATCTAGTGGATTTTCAGACACAAATAACACTTGCAAAATTAGCAGTCCTAAAATTAGGAAGAGAGATAGATAAAAGAAAAGTTAACCCAGCAGCAATATCTTTGTTAAAAAGAAATAATTGTCAAATTGCCCTTGATATAGCAAGAAAAGCAAGAGATATTTTAGGTGGTAATGGAATCTCAGATGATTATCATATAATAAGACATTTATTAAATCTTGAAACAGTGAATACATATGAAGGCACAAGGAATATACATACATTAATCCTTGGAAGATCGCAAACGGGTATTCAAGCATTCTTTTAATCTAACAATTTGTAATTTAATTTATTTTGATTTAAATTCTAATATTTAAATGATAATATTCTTGTGTTCGATAATTAACTATAATGGAGAAAGAAATGGCATTTGAGCTACCAGATTTACCATATGCACATGATGCGTTGGGACCCTATATGTCCTCAGAAACACTAGAGTTTCATCATGATAAACACCATCAAGCATATGTCACAAACGGAAATAACATACTAGCAGAGACTGATCTAAAGAATGAGTCCCTTGAAAACATAGTTATAAAGTCACACGGGAATAACGCTGGTCTTTTCAATAACGCAGCGCAACATTATAACCATTTACATTTTTGGAAAATGATGACGCCAGGAGGGTCTAAAGTACCTTCTAACCTAGAAAGTAAAATCAATGAAGATCTTGGTGGCATGGATAAATTCAGAGCAGATTTTATTAATGCTGGCGTTACGCAATTTGGATCAGGTTGGTGTTGGCTTGAACTAAAAGATGGAAAACTCAATGTTTCCAAGACACCTAATGGTGAAAATCCTCTTGTAAATGGAGCTACTCCATTACTTGGTTGTGATGTATGGGAACATTCATATTACATTGACTATAGAAATGCTAGACCAAAATATTTAGAAGCTTGGTTTGATAATCTTGTAAACTGGGAATATGTAACAGAGTTACTTGAAAATTCTAATTAACACAAGTAAATCTACTAATAGTAGGTATAAAGTAAATAAATTTACCCCTCATTTTTAAATGAGGGGTTTTTTATTTGAAAAATAAAAATATATTATATAATAAAATCAATTAGTTATGAATTAAACTAACAGAAAAAAACTTCTGCCGGTTATTATTTAATAAAAAGTATGTTATGGTACCACTATACTAAATATAGACTACATAAATAAACAATAGGAATATTATGAAAAAATATACATTACCGTTAGTTGTAGTAATCTTAATCGCAATTGGTTTTTATGCTAATAACGCATTAAAAGATGAAACTAAAGTTGCAGATTGTGGAAGTGTTACTATAGCTAATATGAATTGGGCATCAGCTCAAGCAATCGCTGAAATCGATAATATAATTTTAACACATGGATATAATTGTAATGTTGAATTAGTTCCGGGTGATACTATGCCAACATTTACATCTATGAATGAAAAAGGTGAGCCAGATGTTGCTCCTGAACTTTGGTCGAATTCAATTAGAATTCCTCTCGATGCTGCAAAGGAAGAAGGTAGACTCATCCCAACAGGATATGTATTTAAAGAGGGTGGTGAAGAAGGTTGGTTCATTCCTGAAGCAACTCTCACAGCTAATCCAGAATTAAAAACTTGGGAAGATGTTATCGCAAGACCTGACCTATTTCCAAACCCTGAAAATCCAGAAAGAGGTGCACTAGTAGGCTGTCCTGCTGGATGGGCATGCCAAATCATTAACCAAAATCTTTATAAAGCATATGATATGGAAGCAAAAGGTTGGGATTTAATTGATCCAGGTTCATCAGCGGGTCTTGATGCATTAATCAATAAAGCAGTCAACGACGGCGATAACATCCTTACATACTATTGGGCACCAACAGCAATCCTCGGAAAACTACCTATGTATATGCTGCAACCAAATGTAGAGCACGATAAAGATGAATGGGAAAATTGTACTGGTGTAGCAGATTGTGCGAATCCAGTTCCTAATGCTTGGGGATTCTCTGCAGTTGAAACAGTTGTATCAGCTAACTTCGCGGAAGAAGCATCTATAGCGATGGATTATATGTCTCAAAGATCTATTGCAAACGCTGCTCTTAACCAACTGTTAGCATGGATGGCAGATAACCAAGCTGACGGATTAGAAGCTGCAAAATATTATTTAGAAAACAACCAAGATGATTGGTCATCATGGGTTTCTGAAGACGTTAAAGAACGCGTTCTAGCTGCTCTTTAACAACAACCCTTATTAACCCCAGATATTATCTAGATATCTGGGGTTATCAATTTTTTTCAAGTACTCATGTCATTAATAACAGAATTTCCATCGATAAATCCAGAAACCTTACGATCAATAAAAAAATCTATCGACGCTGGTTTCAAAGATTTTTCTCGTAATTATGGGGATAATATTGAAAGTCTTTTCGATCCTGTTAGGTTTTTCCTAATAGAGTCTGAAAAATTTTTAACAGGAACGCCATGGATTATAATCTTTATTTTGATACTTGCATTATCTTGGATGGGTTCTAAGAATATTAAAGTAGTTCTATCTGTTTTTATAATATTATCACTAATTGGATATTTTGATATGTGGGATAATACTATGAAAACAATATCAATGACTTTCACTGCTGCTTTAATGGCTATAGTTTTTGGTATACCACTAGGTATATTAATGGCTAAATCAAATCTAATGCAGAGAATAATGAATCCCATTCTTGATGTAATGCAAACAATGCCAAGCTTCGTTTATTTGATACCTGTAGTTATGTTGCTTGGTATCGGTAAAGTTCCAGGTTTAATAGCAGTAGTCGTTTATTCCTTACCTCCAATGATACGACTGACTAATTTAGGGATCAGGCTTGTTAACCCTGCGGTTATAGAAGCTGCTGACTCATATGGGGCGTCCAACTTCCAAAAATTGATACACATCCAAATTCCTCTTTCTTTACCAACAATAATGGCTGGTATAAACCAAACAATAATGCTGGCTTTGTCTATGGTAGTTATTGCGTCAATGATTGGGGTTACAGGATTAGGACAGCCTGTATTAATGGCAATTCAAAACCAATACTTCACACTTGGAATATTTAATGGCTTCGCAATAGTTGGTATTGCAATTATATTTGATAGAGTATCTCAAGCTTATGGAAAAAGAATCCAAGAAAACTATGGCACAAAAGATGAGCAATAAACCATACATAAGTCTGAAAAATGTATCAAAAATATTTGGTGAAAATCCTGAATCAGTAGCTGACCTGGTATTGAATGACATTGATAAAACAACACTTCAAAATGATTATGGTCACATAATAGGCTTACAAAATATAAGCATCGATATACCAAAGAACAAAATACAAGTCTTTATGGGATTATCAGGATCTGGAAAATCCACTCTCATAAGGCACATAAACCAGCTCATCAGACCGACCGTGGGCTCTATAACAATTAATAATATAAACGTTACTGAATTATCCGAAAAAGAATTACTATCTTTCCGCAGAGAAACTTTTGCAATGGTATTTCAAAAATTTGCTCTTCTACCTCATAGGACAGTTCTCTCCAATACTTACTTCGGTCTTCAAATAAAAGGTGTTAAACCTGAAGAAAGAGAAGAAATTGCTATGTATTGGATTCAAAAAGTTGGATTAGATGGTTTTGAAAATTATCATCCAAATCAATTATCTGGTGGAATGCAACAAAGAGTCGGTATTGCAAGAGCTCTTGCAAATGATGCACCAGTCATACTAATGGATGAACCTTTCTCCGCTCTCGATCCTCTAATTAGAATCGAGATGCAGGATATGTTAATTGAGCTGCAAAGAGAATTAAAAAAAACTATCATATTTATCACCCACGATTTAGATGAAGCACTGAAACTTGGTGATAATATTGCAATTCTTCGTGATGGTAAAATTATACAGTCAGGAACAGGACAAGATATAATCTTAAACCCGTTGGACGCTTATATTACAAACTTTACCGCACAAGTTAACCGATCAAGAGTTATCGAATGTCAGAAAATTATGAAGAAAATACCCAAAGATAAACTAACAAATATTACAGCTACAAAAGATATGAAATTAGACGAAGTAGCAACACTTCTTACGTCAAATAATATGGATGAGATAGATGTAGTTAATTCAAGAAAATCTTATCTTGGAACGGTATATTTGAACGATCTAGTCTCAGCCATGATAAATCCTATTGATGCAGAGACAAATATAATATAGCTTGAACCTAATTTAAGTTACAACTTCATTACATCATGAAACAATCTATAACTATTATCACTGTATTCATACTTGGGTACTTACTCGCAATAATATTTCGATCAATTAATGGTATATTAGCTCCAAACCTAATTGCAGATGTAAATTTAACAGCATCTTCATTGGGTTTATTAACCTCAACTCTATTAATTGCTCATGCAATAGCTCAAATACCGCTTGGCGTCTATCTAGATAGTCACGGACCAAAGAAAGTTCAAATAATATTGATGTTACTTGCAGCAGTTGGCTGTATTATTTTTGCTTTGAGTTCAAACATCTATATCATGACATTCGCCAGACTTTTGATTGGTGTTGGTTTTTCGGGTTCTTTAATGAGTGGTTTTCGAGCGGTCAGCATGTATCTTAAACCAGAAAATTCTGCTCTAGGAAATGGCATTATTATGAGTGCTGGACAGATTGGCTTATTAGTAACTAGCTGGCCAACCGAGTATTTATTAAACTTCTTTACCTGGAGAGGAACATACGGTGTCTTTATTGTACTTATATTTATTGTAGTATTACTGACATATATTTTTATTCCCAAGCAAGGTTATACGGATAATTCAAAACCAGTTATACAAAGATTGTTAGATCTTAAAATAGTATTCAAAGATAGGTCTATCTGGTACCTAGGTCCATTAATTTGGATAACTGGAGGCGCTCACATTGCACTACTCACATTATGGGCCGGTCCTTGGTTTAATAATGTAGCTGGGTATTCGAGAGAAGAAGTTGCAACTGGACTTACTATCAATGCAATAGCAGCCATTTCTGGTATATTTCTTAGCGGTTTAATTGCAAAAGTTCTAAGTAAATACAATGTAGATATACTTAAGATCCTAACAATAATTTTAATTATTAATATACTATCACTAGCGCCAATATTTATGCTACCAACTTCAATTGGCTCATACTTCTGGATTATATTTGCGATGACTGGTCAGGGCGGAATCTTATCATACCCCTGGATAACCGCCAAATTTGGTATGGCATTATCATCAAGGGCAAATACAATTGTTAATTTGGGCACCTTTGTTGTCGCCTTCTTCATACAATGGTTTGTTGGGATTATTATAGATATGTTCCCATTAACATCTACCTCAGATTACAATCCAATGGCATATCATCTAAGTTTTATGCTAATATTTGTCATACAAATTGTAATTTTAATTTGGTTTTTTACAGGCCAAAAACATCTAAAACTAAATAAAAAAGAGATTGAAACAATATGAAAATAGAAATTTTATGTACTGGAGATGAAGTACTAAGCGGAAAAATAATCAATTCAAATTATTCATTCATGAGTAGTAAATTAGAAGAAGTTGGTCTAAACGTGATTTGGGGTACAACAGTAGGTGATAACAAAGAGGACTTGCTTAGAGCTTTTGATCTAGCGTCAGAGAGGGCAGATGCTGTTATTGTGAACGGGGGACTGGGTCCAACTGTTGATGACTTATCGCAAGAGGTTGCTGCTATTGCATCAGGTAATGAATTAGAATTACGTGAAGATTGGCTTGAGATAATGGAAAAATTCTTCATTAAAAGAGGCCGTGTTATGACGGAAAATAACAAGAAACAAGCAATGCTTCCCAAGACATCAGAACTAATAAACAATCCGATTGGGACAGCTTGTGGCTTTGCAATAAACATTAAAAAAGCTCGTTTTTTCTTCACACCTGGTGTCCCAAGAGAACTATTTCTTATGCTTGAAAATGAAATTATTCCAAGGCTTCTAAGTATCTCTGGTGAAAATATTGTCACAAAGCTTAAAACATTTCATTCATATGGTATTGGTGAGTCAAGAGCTGACTCTTTGCTTAAAGACGTGGTCGAACTAGCTCCTGATAAGAATGTGAAATTAGGATTCCAGGCTCATTTCCCTCAACTTGAAACAAAATTATTCATTCGCGCATCTTCCGCAGATGAAATTGAAAAAAATTTAATCCCCGTAGAAAATGAAGTTAGAAAAATTCTTGGTAATTACATTTTCACCGAAGATAAAGATACTATGGAGGCCTCAATAATTAGAGCACTCTCAAAATCTAATCAAACACTGTCCATAGCTGAATTTCTGACTCAAGGTAATGTTAGTTCTAGATTAGCTGCTGCTGATAGAAATGGAGAAAATATAAAATTTTCAGTTAACTCAAACAATATTAATACACTTACTAAAAATCTTGATATTGACAATGACATGGAGAAGAGTCTTATACTAAATGAGAAAATTGCAGAGAATTGTCGCTCGAACTATTCAACTGACTTGGCACTCTCAGTTCTGATTAATTATCTTGATAATAATGAGGCTGATACCTACATCACTCTCTCATTAGGTGGAAAACTTATATCACGCACAGGGAAATTTATTGGAGATGAGTATAGGGTTACATTGGGTAGTGCTGAAATGGCTCTTGATTGCTTACGAAGATATTTATCTAATCTGCCATTCGATGAAAAATCAGACTTTGAAAGATAATTATTTATTTAATATTTCTTCTAATTTTTTAAACAAAATATTTAGATTTGACGGATTAAGGGCTATTTCACCTTTATGTGTCATTTTTGCTATTTCAACAACAGCATCATTATATGGAGTTGGGATCCCTAATTTTCTACCCTCCTCAGACACCCTTCCATTAATAAATTCGATTTCGCTTCGTCTCCCCTTGACATGATCCTGTGCAGCATGAGTTCTTGCATTTGGACCGACATCTTTCACCATTTTTTGCATAACAAGTTCAGCTGCGTTCTCTCCTGCATTGCCAATATCTTCGTTTGTAAGTCCAAAAAGTGGCTCTATCATGTACCCAAGTGTTTGACCTACTTTGAATGACTCTCTTCCAACTCCGACTGAAAACTCGAACATACCTGGTAATTTTACTGCTTCCCAATTTTTTAGATCAAGAGAAGAAAAAGGACAGGTCATAGAATTAGCAATTAATTTAGTCCATTTTGCACCATAAATATTATCGGTTAGATCACACTTACCAACATTTAACATAATTTTTTGAACTTCTTTTAGTCGAGGGGTGATCTCACCTGTAAGTTCTCCTACGGCAAACCATGTTCCTGAAGGAACAGTATTTCTTTGAACAATGCCTGGGTTAAAAATCTCACAGCTTAATTCAACTACTGCACCAATCACATTTTTTTTGCCGATCATTTCCGCATTAAGATCATCATTGTATGCATTTTGCAGTCCAACAAATATCCCATCTTCTTTTAAATACACAGATGCAAACTTTGACATCCATTGTGTATCATAAGCTTTCACAGCCATAAATATATAGTCAAATTCGGGCTGTAATTTTGCCATATCACTTATATGATGGGCTATTACTCTAGTATTCTTCTCACCTTCTTGAGAAATAACGGTAAGACCATCAGCCCTTATTTTATCTATATGATCAGACCATTGATCAACCAATACAACATCTAGTCCTGCATCTGTAAGTGAAGCTGAAACACATGAGCCAATTGCACCACCACCAAGTATACAAATCTTTTTCATTAAATCACTTTGAATATAACATTAAAACAGACCTTCAATATTTCCATCGTCATCAAGATATATGGACTCAGAAGCTGGTTTTCGTGGCAAACCTGGCATCGTCATAATATCGCCAGATATGGCAACAATGAACCCCGCACCAGCGGACAACCTCAGTTCCCTTATCTCAATATCATGATCTGATGGAGCATTTTTTTGAGTAGGATCAGTTGAAAATGAATATTGTGTTTTAGCCATGCAAATCGGAAGATCATTATAACCATTTTTTTCTAACTCATTAATTTGAGTTAAGACCTTTTTACTAAATATAACATTTTTAGCTCTGTATATCTCACTTGCAATTTTTCTAATTTTATCTTCGATTGTATCGGCGAGCTCATATAAATAACCAAAACTATTTGCATCATTATCACAAATATCAACAACCTCCTGAGCTAATTCTTTGATGCCATTTCCTCCATCTGCCCAGTGATTTGAGAGAATAACTTTAGACTCAACACCACTATTTTTGATCGTTTCCTTTAAAGCATCAATTTCTTGTTCTGTATCATTTGTAAATTTGTTGATACATACTACAGTTGGAACACCAAATTTACTTATATTTTCTAAATGCCTGATAAGATTTTCAGACCCATCAATTACGGCTTGTTTATTTTCTTCATGTAATTGATCAATCTTGATACCACCGTGCATTTTTAGTGCGCGTATTGTTGCCACGACAACAGCAACTGAAGGCTTTACCTCCAGATGTCGGCATTTTATATCAAAAAATTTCTCTGCACCGAGATCAGCACCAAATCCGGCTTCCGTTACAACATAATCTGAGAGTTTCAATGCTAATTTTGTTGAAATGATTGAGTTACAACCATGTGCGATGTTAGCAAAAGGTCCACCATGAACAAATGCTGGATTATTTTCTAATGTTTGAACAAGATTTGGCATCAAAGCATCTTTTAAAAGAACAGCCATGGCTTTATTTGCTTGTAGCTGGCTTGCAGTTACAGGCTCTTTATCTCTTGTATATGCAACTACAATCTTTCCTAATCTTTCAGTTAACTCTTCTAGTGAACTTGATAAACAAAAAATTGCCATCACTTCTGACGCTACGGTTATATCAAAGCCATCTGATCTTGGATAACCGTTTGAAATCCCACCAAGTGAAGATACAATCTCACGAAGTGATCTTTCATTCATATCCAGAGCTCTTCTGATCACAATTCTTCTTGTATCAATGTTTAATTTATTACCCCAATAAATATGATTATCTACCATTGCACATAGTAGATTGTGAGCAATACCTATTGCGTGGAAATCGCCTGTGAAATGCAAATTTATATCCTCCATCGGTATAACTTGAGCCATACCACCCCCGGCTGCACCGCCTTTCATTCCAAAGCAAGGTCCCAATGATGGTTCTCTTATACAGATCATAGCTTTTTTGCCTAATTTATTGAGACCATCACCAAGTCCAACTGTTGTTGTTGTTTTACCTTCACCCGCTGGAGTTGGAGTAATTGCAGTGACTAAGATCAGCTTACCATTACCTTTACGGTTTATACTCTGATTTATTAAATCGAAAGAGATTTTTGCCTTATTTGATCCATAAGTTTCAATATCTTTATCATTTAGACCTAACTTTTTTGCTATATCATCTATATGTTTTGGTTTTGCTTTTCTTGCAATTTCTATATCTGTTGGCATTTTCTCTTCTCTTTAAATATTATAATTCTTTACTTTTACTGATCACAAATAGTACCAATTTCAATTTTATGTTCATTGATAAATTCTGTTGCTGTGACCTTCTTGCCGTCTACACGAACTTTTTTTATTGAAATTGCACCATCTTTTGTTCCAATTATTAAACTGTCACTATTTACACTAAGGATTTCACCGGAATTTTGGGTAGTTTGATCTAATAAAGCAACATCATAAAATTTTACTTCTACTCCATTTATCAAAGTCCATGCCCCAGGTTGCGGATCACTCGCTCTGATCTTATTGTAAATAGTCTTAACATTCTGTGACCAATTAATTTTAGCTTCTGTTTTGCCAAACCAACTTTCATAAGATCCTTTATCAAGATCTTGTTCTATTCGTTCAGCATTATTATTCCTTACAAGATTAATAGCCTCCTCTAGACCGTCGATCCCCATTGGAAAAAGCTTGTTAAAATATAATTCACCCAAGGTTTCATCTTGAAGAATTGCACATTCTTTTTGTAGGAGGATAGGTCCTGTATCAAGTCCATCATCTGGCCAAAAAATTGTTATACCTGTTCTAACTGATCCATTATTTATTGGCCAATTTATGGAGGACGGTCCCCTATGCATTGGCAATAATGAAGGGTGGTACTGTATAGACCCTAATTTGGGCAAATTTAATACATTACATGGAACAATTAGCGTTACATAAGCCATTACACATAAATCAGCATTGAATGACTTCATGAGATCGTATGCTTCCTGAGTTTTCCAACTTGATGGTTGGTATACGGGAATGTTATTCTTAGTAGCATTTTCAACAAGTGGATCAATTTTTCCATTCTCCTTATCTGGAGCAGCACAAACAGCAACTATATTTTCTTTATTCTCAATTAATCTATCCAGGACAGCACTTCCAAAAGCTTGCTGACCGTGAAGTACAATTCTCATTTTATCACCCTCATTTCATAGCATTCGTATTATTGATTTCATTTATCTCTTCATCTGAGTAATTTAAAAGCCCTTTTAGAACTTCATCATTATGCTCTCCGAGTAATGGAGATCTTAGTAGATCAGCCTTTGAATTTGATAATTTGATTGGACAACCGACAGTAATATACTTACCCCGTGTTGGATGATCCACTTCTACAATTGTACCTGTTTTTCTGAGTGACTCATCATGAGCTATTTCTTTCATAGATAAAATAGGTCCACAAGGTATGCCGAGTGGATCACAAATTTCAATTACTTCAAATTTTGTTTTGGTTTTTGTCCACTCTTCAATCGTATCAAAAATGAATGACAATTTATTCAGTCTCGCTTTTGGAGTTGAGAATTCAGGATCATCAATCCATTCATCTTTGCCTATGACATTACAAACCTTATCCCATACTGGAGCTTGTGTAATAAAATAGACATAAGCGTCAGGATCGTTCTCCCAGCCCTTACATTTAAGTATCCAACCTGGTTGACCACCACCTGAGTCATTTCCAGCCCTTGGTGTCGTGTCTGTAAATGGAATACCCTGCCCGTATTGACTGTACTCAGTTAGTGGACCACTTGACAATCTTTGGTAGTCTCTTAATTTAACCCTGCATAAATTTACTACACCATCCTGCATAGCAACATCAACTTTTTGTCCAATACCTGACTTTTCCCTGTGGTAAAGTGCTGTAACAATACCCAGTGCAAGATGCAAGCCTGTTCCAGAGTCCCCAATCTGAGCACCTGTTACTAAAGGAGGTCCATCAAGAAACCCTGTTGTTGAAGCAGCACCACCAGCACATTGCGCTATATTTTCGTAGACCTTACAATCTTCGTAAGGCCCTGGACCAAAACCTTTTATTGATGCCAGGATAATTTTTGGATTTAATTTATGTATGTAGTCCCAACCATAACCCATTCTATCAAGAGTTCCTGGTGCAAAATTTTCAACAAAGACATCTGATTTAAGAATTAAATCATCTAAAATTTTCTTTCCCATCTCATCTTTTACATTGAGTGTAACGGATTTTTTATTATGGTTAAGCATCGTAAAATAGAGTGAGTCAACATCATCCTTATCACGCAATTGTGAACGTGTAATATCTCCACCCCCAGGTCTTTCGATTTTTATAACATTTGCCCCGAACCATGCCAGCAGCTGTGTACATGTTGGTCCAGATTGCACATGTGTAAAATCAAGAATTGTTACATCTTTTAATGCTTCCATTATTTTTTTCCTCTATTTATACATTGTTTGCGCTTTTGTTCCTGGTGCGTATTCATTTGGATCCACCCAGATATTAACTACCATAGATTTTTTATGCTTTTTAACATATTCCCTGGCTTCATTTAATGCCTTAGAAATCAAATTAGGATCTTTTACATCTATCCCATGCGCACCCCAAAGTTTTGGAAACTCTGCAAAATTCATATCACCTAACTTATTAGCAATATTACCTTTTTGTTGTCCGTATTTTGCCAATTGACCATACCTAATTTGATTCATCGCTGAATTATTACCTATGACAGCTATAAATGGTAAACCAAATCGATCTGCTGTTTCAATATCAAACGCTGTCATTCCAAATGAGCCATCGCCATAATAACAAAGCACTTCTTTATTTGGATTTGCTAATTTTGCAGCTATGGCAAATCCTGTCCCAACACCCAAACTACCAAGTGCTCCCGGATCCATCCATTGACCAGCATTTCTTGGCCTTACAGCCTGTGCTGATATAGTAACGACATCTCCTCCATCGCCAATAAAAATAGTATCATCAGATAAAAATTCATTTATCTCATACGCTACACGATATGGGTGTATAGGCTTATTATCAGACTTAAATGTAGGTAATAACTTCTGATATTTTTCATCTTCTTTTTTAGCCAAAGCCTCCACCCATTCATGTCGTTTTGTTAGGGTAATTTGAGAATATTCAGGCATATATTCCTGAATTTGAGCCATAATGGCACCAGGATGTCCAACTAATCCAACATCAATGTCCCTATTCTTCCCAACATTTGTATAATCCTGATCAATTTGGATGATGTTTATATTTTTTGATATTCTTGATCCATAGCCCATTCTAAAGTCAAATGGTGTGCCAACGATTATTATCGTATCTGCATCCTTGAAAGCATCTCCTCTTGTCCTATCAAAACAATATGTACTTTTGCTATCAATCATTCCTCTACTTGCACCGTTAGTATAAGCAGGAATCTGTAATTTCTCGATAAAATCTATAGCTTCATTCTGACTTCGACTTTGCCACACTTGCTGACCGAACAGTATAGCTGGTCGTTCAGATACATGTAAAATCTCTGATACTTGTTTTATTGATTCAATGTCAGCTTGAGATTTTATAGAAGCTCTATATTTTCCCAGTTCAGGTATTTTTGCGCTGCTAATTGGGATTTCTCTATCTAATACATCTCTTGGTATTTCAAGATATGAAGGTCCACAAGCTCCATTAAAACATTCTCTTGCTGCCATAGCCACCATATCTGAAATTCTCTCAGTTGACATCACTGTTGAAGAAAATTTTGTAATAGGTTTAAGCATCTCCATATGTGGCAGTTCCTGAAGCCCACCCATTTTCCATTGCGAGAGAGCACTTTGCCCTCCAATATGTAGAACGGGGCTTTCTGATCTGAATGCTGTAGCAATTCCGGTAATGGCATTCGTGAACCCGGGACCTGCTGTTGTAACTAGACAGCCAAGCTTCCCTGTCTGTCTTGCATACCCATCTGCTGCATGAGCTGCAGTTTGCTCATGCCTAAAGTCAAGAATCCTAATACCCTCTTCAATACAACCGTCATAAATATCGATTATATGACCACCACATAATGTAAAGATTGTATCAACACCTTCGTTTTTAAGAGCCTTAGCGACAAGATGACCACCTGAGATCATTCCTTCTTCGGCGCTTCTTTTTTTTAAAATTTCTTCAGTACTTGTTACCATTATTCTATTTCCAATAACTATTTAATCTATTATTTAATCGGTGAAAAAGGAGCACCCGTCATAAGCTTATCTTCTTGGGCCACAATCATTCCAGCAATTTTTTGTCGATAAAGAGTCCATCCTGGGTCAGCATCCCTTTGTTCTCTAAGTCTTTCAAATTCCATAAGATCATTATATTGCCAAATATGAACAACCTGGTTAAGAGTTCCTACTTTACTTACAAAATAAGCAACAAGATTAAGTCCGTTTTTGATTGCGATTGGGTATGCAAATTCTTCAAAAATCTTTACATATTCATTAGTTTTTCCTGGCTGAATAGTATATGTTCTATGGTCAAATATCATTATTATCTCCCTAAACTGATTGCTATAATTTAATAATTTGAATGTATCAAAAATATATAATAAAACTTATAGTATAATATTTATTGTGTGGCACTAATAAAATAACATGAAAAAAGATAACTTTTATAAAGCTCTAATTGCGGGTTCATTTTCAATATTTATAATAGGAACATTATCCTATATGACCAACATGACGGATTTAGGGCTTCTTCTTGTTGCTTCATTTGGATCTTCTATGGTTTTAGTTCTTGGGTATCCAGAAAGTCCATTCGCAAGTGGAAGAAACGTATTGTTCGGGCACACAATAACTTCACTTGTTGGGTTGATCTGTTACTCAATATTTGTTGTTAAACTAGACATAACGCCAACGATAATCATACCTATTGCCGTAGGTTTGGGTATATTCTTTATGATACTATCAAATTCAACTCATCCACCTGCCGGTGGCAACCCAATCATTGTTATTTTAGGTGGTTATTCTTTTGATTTCTTGTTAACACCAATTATTTCTGGCTGTCTGATAATTATCATTCAAGCCTATGTTATAAACAATTATATACTTAAAAAAGACTACAAATTATTTTAAAACTTTATGTTTGATGCATCTATTCAAAGATGTTATTAAATAAAAAATTATACTAACCAACACATGGAATAAATAAAATGAAAGTATTATGCATATTATACGATGATCCTAAGGGCGGTATGCCAAAAAATTATGCTTTATCTGAATTACCAAAACTTGATAAATATCCAGACGGCATGTCTCTACCGAGTCCAAAATCAATAGATTTCACACCAGGTGAATTACTTGGCTGTGTATCTGGTGAACTAGGCTTGAGGAAATTTTTAGAGTCAAACAGTCATGAGCTTGTCGTGACATCGGACAAAGATGGAGATAACTGCCAAGCAGATAAAGAATTAGTTGATGCTGATGTTGTGATTTCACAACCATTCTTCCCATTTTATTTAACAAGAGAAAGAATTGAAAAAGCAAAAAATCTTAAAATGGCTATAACAGCAGGTATTGGTTCAGACCATGTGGATTTACAAGCTGCAATGGATCATAATATTGATGTTGTTGAGGTTACATATTGTAACTCAAGATCTGTTGCTGAGCATATTGTAATGATGATTTTATCTATGGTTAGAGATTATCATAATCAACATAGAATTGTTAACGAAGGCGGATGGAATATAGCTGATGCTGTTCAAAGATCATATGATGTTGAAGGTATGCATGTTGGAACAGTAGCAGCAGGGAGAATTGGCCTTGATGCACTTAGAAAAATGAAACCATTCGATGTTCATTTACATTACTTCGATCGTCATAGATTACCTGAATCAGTTGAAAAAGAATTAAATCTTACATTCCATGAAACTGTTGAGTCTTTAGTATCCGTATGTGATGTAGTCACAATAAATTGCCCTTTACATCCAGAAACAGAAAATCTATTTGATGAGACTCTAATCAATAAGATGAAAAAAGGTGCATACATTGTAAATACCGCAAGAGGAAAAATTTGTAACAGAGAGGCTATTGCAAAAGCACTCGAGTCTGGACAATTGAGTGGGTATGCCGGTGACGTTTGGTTCCCTCAACCCGCTCCAAACGATCATATTTGGAGAACAATGCCAAACCATGGTATGACTCCGCATACTTCCGGTACTTCTCTCTCTGCTCAGGCCAGATATGCAGCAGGGGTTAGAGAAATACTAGAATGCTTCTTTGATGGTAATCCAATTAGAAATGAATACTTGATTGTAAAAGATGGTAACCTAGCAGGGATGGGTGCACACTCATACAGCAAAGGTAGCGCGACTAGCGGTTCAGAAGAAGCAGCTAAATATAAAAAGATGTAAAATAAAATTATTTTTGTTTTATATGAGGGATAGGGTTTACACTCTATCCCTTTTTTTATTAGGATATAGATAATGAACAAGAATGAATATAAAAATTTTGATGCCGTAGGTCTCGCTAATCTTGTTAAAAACAGGGAGGTTTTACCCTCTGAGTTACTTGATCTTGCGATAGAAGTTACAGAAGAAAATGATTCAGAAATATCTGCCCTCAATACAAAACTTTATGAAGAGGCAAGGTCATACATAAAAAATGAATTATCTGGAGGATACTTAGAAGGTGTCCCCTTTTTAGTCAAAGATTTGAATGTTAGTATAAAAGGTATTCCAACAACAATGACCTGCGATCTTTTCAAAGATAACATTGCAGATTTTAATAGTTATCTCATAGAACAATATAAAAAGGCGGGTCTAGTAATTTTTGGGCTCACAAAAACTCCAGAAATGGCCTTATCATTAACAACAGAGCCACTCACTCATCCGCCCACAAGAAACCCTATTAATATAAAATATTCCCCAGGGGGTTCATCTGGAGGCTCTGCTGCTGCTGTTTGTGCAGGGTATGTACCAGCAGCCCACGGTACAGATGGTGGCGGAAGTATTAGGGTACCTGCAGCACTGTGCGGCCTATTTGGGCTAAAACCATCTAGAGGGAGGATTTCATCAGGTCCATTGATTGGAGAGGGATTGGGTGGCATGGTGACTAGCCATGTAATAACAAAATCAGTAAGAGATAGCGCTGTAATACTTGATATTTCAAAAAATAATTTTCTTGGTGAACCTTATTATACAACTGATGAAAAAGTTTTCTTAAGTGAAATTGATAAACCAACCAATAAATTAAAAATTGCTTACTTAACTAAAGACTTTTTTGGAACACAAATAAGCAATGAATTAACTCAAAATACAATAAAAATTGCAAAACTCTGTCAGTCGTTAGGTCATGAAATCAATGAAGAAGAAATTTATCTGGGAGATTTTGATGTTCTCAGAGCTTGGAAAATACTACCTGGTGTAAATCTCCTGAATATAATTAATCAAAAATGTATGAGTTTAAAGATAGATATCAAAGATGCAAACTTAGAACCCCTTACTATGGCATGGATAGAAGATGCTAAAAGCTATAGCGCATTAGATTATCACAATACAATAAACATAATGCATGCAATAGGGAGAAAAATTTCCTATTATTTAAGTAAGTATGATTTAATTTTATCACCTACTCTGGCTATACCCAAACTAGAAATTGGGGCCATAAAAGGAGACCATACGGATATTGACAAACATCTAAATTTTTTATTTAAATCCTTTTCACCATTTACTGCCATTTTTAACCAATCGGGGGGTGCTGCAATGTCAATTCCGTTTGGCAAGACTTCTGATGGTCTTCCGTTGGGAATGCATTTTGCGGGTGGAATTGGTGATGAATTGAAACTTCTCAAACTCGCCTATCAAATCGAAAAAACTGCTCCATGGATTTGATATGATTAAATAAAAAAAATATTCAAAAAATTAGTCCTAGCATTAGTGATAACAAAACAATAATTGATATATTTCTTCTTAATTCGAGATACCATCGATTCATTTTTTCTATCAATAGATACGCATAATCGATCCATAACAAAATAGTAAAGGCTATGAGGAAAATACTTTTAAAGTAGAACTGAAATATATATGCAAACCAAATACCCAGAACAATTACATTTGATAATATTAAAACATTTACTTTGTTATCATTATTCAATGACAGGCCCCAGTGAGAACCCGAAATAAAAGAAATTATCAATAATGAATATATATCTATAGAATTTGATATGATTTGCTCATAATTTTTTGGATAATCAAATATTGAATTTATCGCATAAATTATGAAAGGAATACCGCCAGAGTATGTGAGTAAGTATATTAATCTGTTTCTATTAACCACCATGCATTATCCTAAATCGTAGTGTTATTCTCTATGAATTCATTTGCCTTACTAACTATATTATCGCGTCTGGAAGTGTCCATTTTATCGTATGATGAAACCATCAAAGACAGTCTCGGATTCTTTGAAAAAAAATCTCGATGTTTATTAATAAAACGCCAATATAGTCCATCCATCACTTCACACCAGTCACCCTTCTTGAAATCCATCATTTTAAGTACGTAATTTGAACCACAAATGTATGGCTTTGTTGCAAAAATACCACCATCACTAAACAAACCCATTCCATATACATTGGGACCCATAACCCAATCTGATGAATCGACAAAAGCCTCCATAAACCAATTGTGAACTTCAGTGGGATTTATCTCGCATAGATTCATAATATTGGATAAGATCATCAACCTTTCTATATGATGCGACCATCCCTCACTAAAAGCATTTTTTATAGCATGATCCAGTGGATCTAAACCTGTATTTGCAGAATACCATGAAGATTTCATTGATCGATTATGCTGAAAGAAATTCCTATTTTCGAAGTCATTACTAAAATTCTGATAAATTCCTCTTATAAATTCTCGCCAACCAATAATTTGACGAATAAATCCTTCAAGTGAATTGATCTTAATTTCATGCTTCAAAGCAAAATCCATAGTCCTATCAATGATTTTAGTAGGGGTTATTAATCCTAGATTCATATATGTACTGAGAGTACTATGAAACAAAATATTATCTCTCTGGGTGACTGCATCTTCATAATCACCAAAATTATTTAACTTATTAAGTAAGAAAAAATCAAATATAGTCTCAACTTCATCTTCTGTTGTAGCAAACTTAAAGTTATTTGTGCTACCATGATGGTCAGAAAATCTTTGTTCAACAAATTGCTTTAAATCGTTAGTATGTTTTGTGATTAATATTTCTGGATATTTGGGTATCTCAACACTTGCTGGAATTTTTTTTCTATTTTCACTATCAAAACTCCATTTACCACCGACAGGCTTTGAATCCCTATCAATGAGTAGATTCATTTTAATCCTTACCATCTTATAAAAAGATGCCATCTGAGGTCTATTCTTTGATAAAAAATCTTTAAAATCACTTCGTGTATTTAGAAACATCGGAGAAGTGATTTCTTCAAAAATTATATTATTTTCTGTGAAGTATGATTTGATGTTATTTTCAAAAAATTTATCTTCTATCTCAAAAAAGTATACTTTCTTTATGCTCTTCTCTCTGATAATACCATCAAGCTTAAGAATATAATCGTCTTCAAAAGATTCATGATCTTTGTCCAAATAAGTAATATTATAACCATTCTTGCTTAGCTTATCCGCATATGATCTCATCGCAGATAAAAATAATAATATTTTTTTCTTACTTGGTTTTAGATGCTTACACAAACCATAGTCTTCTGCCATAAAGAATATTGTATCGTCTTTATATTGTGCGGTATGATGAAGAGGAAATAGTTGATTTCCAAGTATTATAAATAAATTCATTAAACTTTTAATTTTCAATATTATCTAAAATTAAAAGAGTAACAAAATTTCTTTATACAAACAATTATATAGATTAGATCTAGTGTGTAAGAATAAATTATTGGCTGGGGCGGCAGGATTCGAACCTGCGATCACGGGATCAAAACCCGATGCCTTACCGCTTGGCTACGCCCCAATGTTCGCATATTACATAAGATGATATAAATCTGGCTATGCGTATTGATGATACATTAGTATAATATCTTCTAATAAAAATAAATTAAAAAATACATGTCAATAAATATAAAAGTGATCACCGCCGATAATCCAGGACCCACAACCAATAATGGAACCAATACCTATGTTATAGGAGATCAGGAATTAATAATCATAGACCCTGGTCCAAGATCTGAGTCCCATTTTAGTAATATTAGAAAATATATTAACAATAGGCCTGTAAAGATGATTCTCATAACACATCATCATTTGGATCATATAGGATTATTAGAGGATTTATGTAACTTAACCGATGCAAAGATTTACCTTGATAAAATACAACTGAAGAAATTATTAGAAGTTTATCCCAATATTAAAAATCATACGAAAATACTAAATAAGAGTATTATATTTGCAAATATTATCATTGAACCAATATATTCCCCAGGTCATGCATCAGATCATTTTTGTTTTAGAATCCCAGGTGAAGTGATTTTTACAGGTGATCATATCATGGGTTGGTCAACAACAATGATAAGAAAACCCGATGGAGATATGGGACAATATATTCAATCTTTAAATAAAATTAGTGAGTATAGTAAAGAAATTTTTCTCCCAGGACATGGAAATAAAATAGTCGATGGTCATAAACGTTGCAAAGAACTTATTGACCACAGGAATAAGAGATCAAATCAAATATTGCAAATTCTTGAAGAGAAAGATCTGGACGCACATGATATTACGGAGATTATTTATAAAAAGATTAGCAAGAAACTTATCACATATGCTGAACTTACGGTTGAAGCCAGTTTAGATGAAATGATCGCTAGAAAACTTATAAAAAGAAAATCCGTTGATAACAAATATATTTACTCAATCAGAACATAATATTTCTTATGGATATAAGTAGTTTTTTGTCCAAACATTACTATCAAGTTTAAACCTTAATCTTTGATGCAATCGAAATTCAGAATTTAACCAAAACTCAACCTCAGATGGTATTAACCTAAAACCGACCCAATAATCTGGTCGAGTTAGATCTTTATTCTCATTTTCTTTTGAATATTTTTCATATTCTTCAGCAAAAGTTTTTGGACTCTCAAGTATTGATGATTGTTTACTGACAATAGCACCAATCCTGCTTCCACGCGGTCTCGAATTAAAATATGAGTCCGACTCCTCACTATTTATTATTGAAACTTTCCCCTTAAACCTCACTTGTTTTCTTATACTTTTCCAATGAAAACATATGGCTGCATTACTGTTTTGATCTAGCTCCACGCCTTTTTGGCTGTTGTTATTGGTATAGAACACTAGCCCCGTGTCAACTCCTTTAAGTAGAACCATTCTGACATTTGGAAAGCCTTCTTTGTTTGCTGTTGCTAGTGCCATAGCATTGGGATCGTTTATCTCCAATTTTTTTGCTTCCTCAAACCAACTATTAAAAAGTTCAAGTGGATCAGAGTAGTTTAATTCTTGTTTATTAAATCCTTGGTAAGTATTCATAGTTTAATCTTATCATGTGGTTGTCATTATTACTTTATTATAATAATATTATTTAATAATTAATTGGTATGAATTAAATATGAATACAAGTGTTAATCAAAAATTGATGCAAGGAAAAAGAGGTTTGGTTATGGGAGTAGCCAATAACCGATCTATAGCTTGGGGTATAGCTAAAGCACTTCATAATGCTGGAGCAGAACTTGCTTTTAGTTACCAAGGTGAAGCAATTGAAAAAAGAATTATCCCACTTGCAAAAGAACTTGGTTCAGAAATTACTATCGAATGTGATGTATCTGATGAAAAATCTATTATCAATCTTATAAAAAAATTAGAAAATGTATGGGGGAAGATAGACTTCTTAGTCCACGCAATAGCCTACTCAGATAAAAATGAACTAACTGGAAGATATATTGAAACTTCTAAAGAAAACTTTATACAAACAATGCATATTTCATGTTACTCGTTTACATCAATACTAAAACATGCAGAGAGAATATTAAATCCAAATGCTTCCATGGTAACCCTTACATACTCTGGTGCTGAGAGAGTCATGCCACATTATAATGTAATGGGAGTAGCAAAAGCGGGCTTAGAGGCCTCAGTAAAATATTTGAGCGTTGATATGGGTAAAAATGGTACACGAGTTAACGCAATATCAGCAGGACCAATAAAAACATTGGCTGCGTCTGGGATTGGAGACTTCAGATATATTCTAAAATGGAATGAATACAATTCACCATTAAGACGAACAGTTGATATTGAAGATGTCGGTAATGCAGCTATTTATTTATTGTCAGACCTCAGTAAATCAGTAACAGGCGAAATCCTTCATGTTGATGCAGGCTATAATATTGTTGGTATGAAGAACGAGGAAGCTCCGGATATCACGGTGACTTAGGAAAAGTGAATGTCACATAATACATTTGGTAAAATGTTACGATTGACTACATGGGGTGAAAGTCATGGAGAAGCAATTGGTTGTGTTTTAGATGGATGTCCTCCAAATATTGAAATATCACTCAGTCAAATTCAAAAATATCTTGATAAACGTAAACCAGGGCAGTCTAAGTTTACAACTCAAAGAAAAGAAGATGATATAGTAGAGATTTTATCAGGAACAATTAGAAATGGTGAAGATAAATTTATAACTACAGGAACACCAATTTCGCTAATAATCAAAAATAAAGACCAAAGGTCAAAAGATTATAATGATATTACCGATAAATACAGACCAGGACATGCTGATTTTACATACGCAAAAAAATATGGTTTGAGGGAACATCGTGGTGGTGGTCGATCTTCTGCGCGAGAGACAGCAATGCGTGTTGCTGGCGGAGCAATAGCAAGGAAAATTATACCCGAAATTAAAATTAGAGCTGCACTAATTCAAATGGGACCAAATAAAATTAATAGAGAAAATTGGGACTGGAATTTAATAGATAATAATCCATTTTTCTGCCCTGACAAAGATGCTATACCAATATGGCAAAATTATCTTGAGAAGATACGAAAAGATGGTGACTCTACAGGCGCTATAATTGAAGTTGTTGCAGAAAACGTTCCTATTGGTCTTGGTGAACCAATTTATGGTAAATTAGATCAAGAAATTGCAGCTGCCATGATGTCTATAAATGCTGTAAAAGCGGTTGAAATTGGTGCAGGTTTTAAAACGGCTGAGATGAATGGTAGTGAAAATGCCGATGAGATTATTATTGATAATAATAATATCAAATTTTTATCCAATAATGCAGGTGGTATTTTGGGAGGAATATCAACCGGACAAGACATCATTGCCAGATTTGCAGTAAAACCGACGTCCTCAATACTCAAAAAGGTACGCACGATAGATAGTGAAAACAATAATACGGATATAATAACAAAGGGAAGACATGACCCTTGTGTCGGCATTAGGGCAGTACCTATTGGTGAGGCTATGATGGCACTTGTACTTGCTGATCATTACCTAAGGAATAGAGGTCAAATAGGATAAATTAATTTATTCTTTTTCTGCAAAGATTAACCATTCTTCATTCCCGTCTTTTCCCAAAAGAGGTGATTTAAATATTTTTATCTCTGAAAAATTCCTCAATTTAAGTAATGATATGAATTTGTTGATTGAATTCCATGTAAGTTGACTATTTTTCACAATACCTTTCTTATTAACTTCGTTAATACCAACTTCAAATTGAGGTTTGAAGAGAATGTAAAAATAAGATCCTTTTTTTGAATATATAAGAATATCATTCAGTGCTTTAGCTAAACTAATAAAGCTTAGATCTACACTAATCAAATCTGCAGATGATATAAGATCTTTGTCTAAATCTCTAACGTCGATTTTTTCCATATTTATTACTTTGGAGTTTTCTCTTATCAAAGAGTCTAATTGATTATAACCTACATCGATCGCGTAAACCTTTTTAGAACCAAATTCCAGAAGAACCTGTGTAAATCCTCCCGTCGACGCTCCAAGATCTAAACAGACATAATTTGATATATTTTTATGGGTCTTTTCTAGAAGATATTTTAATTTGCTCGCAGATCTTGAAACATATACTTTATAATTTTTTTTGATTTCAACTCTGTCACCTAAGGCAATTTTCTTACTGATTTTTTTTTCAATCTTGCCGTTTACAATAATACCACTAGATTGTATTGCGCTTGCAGCAGAATTTCTTGACTTGAAGAATCTATTTTCAACTAACCAAATATCCAATCTTTGATTTGATTGACTACCCTTCATCTATCATTTTTTGAATATTTTTTACTATACTAGTTGAGTCAAGACCAGCTTCCCTTAATTGGTTAGCTTGAGTGTCATGATCAATAAATTTATCTGGCATCATTAAATTTTTATAATTCAGGTTTTTATATAAGCCTAAATCTTGAATAAATTTTGTTACTTGAGCCGAAAAGCCACCAATTGAACCTTCTTCAACAGTTAGGATGTGTTTGTGTGATTTAATATTATCTTGCAATAAATCAGTGTCTAATGGTTTGGCAAATCTAGCATCAATTAATGTTGGATAAATATTTATTTTATTTAGAGTTTCAATAGCCTCCATACACTCTTTTAGTATCGAGCCAAATGATATAATCAATACTTCATTTCCTTTGACTATCATACGACCCTTTCCAATTAGAATTTTATTAATGTTATCAGGGAACTCAACACCAACACCATTCCCACGGGGATAGCGAAAGGCAATGGGTCCATCATTGTAATCAACCGCAGTTTTAACCATCCTTGCCAATTCCAATTCATCTGAAGGTGCCATTACTACAAAATTAGGGATAGAAGAGAGATACATAATATCAAATGAACCAGCATGTGTTGCTCCATCCTCACCAACCAACCCCGCTCTGTCTATAGCAAATCTGACTGGTAAATTTTGGATTCCAACATCATGAATAATTTGATCATATGCTCTTTGGAGAAATGTTGAATAAATAGCGCAAAATGGCTTAAACTTGTCAGTTGCAAGACCAGCTGCAAATGTTACTGCATGCTGTTCTGCTATCCCAACATCAATATATCTATCTGGAAATTTATATTGAAATGCATCGAGACCTGTTCCGGCTGGCATTGCTGCAGTAATTGCTATAATTTTATTATCCAGCGCTGCTTCATGTATTAATTGATCTGAAAAGACTTTTGTATATGTAGGAATATTTGATATTTTTTTTTCTTGTATGCCTGTATCTACATTAAATTTTGATACTCCATGATATTTATCTGCTGAATTCTCAGCAGGTGAATATCCCTTTCCTTTCTTGGTGACAACATGAACAAGAATTGGACCATCGTTATGTGACTTAACATTTTTCAATATTGGAAGTAGATGATTGAAATTATGACCATCTATTGGCCCCACATAGTAAAATCCCAGCTCTTCGAACAAAGTTCCTCCTGTAAAGAAGCTTCTCCCATGCCCTTCGACTTTTTGTAAAATCTTCCTCATTGCATCTGGAAGATGTCTTATAATTCTTTTTGCGTAATTTCTAAAACCTCGATAAAATCCTCCAGATATTAATTTCGCCAGATAAGCACTCATGGCTCCTACGGGTTGTGCAATTGACATGTCATTATCGTTCAGTATAACAATTAATTTATTTTTCATTGCTCCAGCATTGTTTAGTGCTTCAAATGCCATCCCTGCACTCATAGCACCATCCCCAATAACAGAAATTATGTTATAGTCTTCTTTCTGTATATCTCGTGCAATACTCATGCCAAGTCCTGATGATATTGATGTAGATGAATGTGCTGCTCCAAATGGATCATATTCACTTTCTGATCTTTTTGTAAAACCAGATATACCTCCTCCAGCTCTTAGAGTGCGCATTTGCTTTCGTCTTCCAGTAAGAATTTTATGTGGATATGATTGATGCCCTACATCCCAAATAATTCGGTCATATGGGGTATTGAAAACGTAATGTAATGCAATAGTTAACTCAACAACACCTAATCCTGCCCCTAGATGCCCTCCAGTCTGAGAAACAATTTCAATTAGTTCATTTCTTACTTCATTTGCAAGAATTGGTAAATCTTTTTCATCTAATTTTCTAAGAATTGATGGATCATCAATTTTATCTAGATAAGGCGTTGTGTTCATCAATGATCACTTTCATCTGATAAGCTTATATCCTTTTCACTGATTATTTCACCTTTTTTGTCAATCTTAATTGCCTTGATTCTAGACTCTGCGTTTTCTAGGAGTTCTTTACAATGTTTTGCAAGTTTTGAACCGTATTCAAATTTCTCTACTGATTCGGATAATTTTACATCACCGCTTTCCAAGCCTTCAATGATTTCATTTAATTGATCCATAGCCTCCTCAAAATCAAGTGTGCTTATATCAGAAAGATTTGATTTTTTGTTCATTTTTTTAACCTATTCTATTGATAATAAATAATTATTGATTTTGACTAAACAGTATAAAACTATATATAAATATTTTGATTGAGTTAATAAAAAAATGAAAAAAACTATTTATAAACCAAACAATTATAGTCTCAATAAAGCGATAGAAGTATTGAATCAGTCCGGAATTATAGGTTTTCCCACAGAGACTGTCTATGGACTTGGTGGCAACGCATACTCAGATAATGCAATAAATAAGATATATGATATAAAAAATAGACCCAAAACAAATCCCTTAATTATACATGTGTCAAGTTTTAAACTAGCTGAGACTCTGGGTGAATTTACTGATACTGCAAAAAAGATTGCATTACAATTTTGGCCAGGCCCACTAACCATTTTACTTAATAGTAAAGCCAATAATGGCATCTCAGAAATTGCGACTGCAGGACTTAATTCAATTGCGATTAGGATCCCTTCAAATAAAATCGCTAATCTTTTATTAGAAAAATTTGGTAAGCCAATTGCAGCACCGAGCGCAAATCTATCTGGCACAGTCAGTTCTACAAGCGCTTCTCATATTTATGATGATTTTGGAAATCAAATTGACATGATAATTGATGATGGACCATGCTTGCATGGCATAGAATCAACTATCATTGACGCCCGGACTCATAAACTTAAAATATTGAGAGAAGGCAGTATTACAAAAGAAAATATTTTTAGAAAAACAAAATTAATTATTAATGAGACCTCAGAGAAGAAAATTATTGTACCTGGCCAATTGGAAAAACATTATGCACCAAAGGCATCACTTAGAATAAATGTTAATGAGCCAGATAAAGATGAGTTTTATATTACAATAGGAAAGAGTGATAATTTTACCAACTCTATTAATTTATCACCAAATGCAGATTTATCTGAATTTGCTAATAAGATATATTCGGTTTTAAGAGAGCTAGATGATAGAAAAATCAAGAAAATTGCGATAGCTCCAATACCTAACTCCGGCATTGGAGAGGCAATTAATGATAGACTAAAAAGAGCTTCAAAATAATAATAATTAATCATGATTAAAAGAGATTACCCAGATAGACCAATTAGTGCAGTTGCAGGTGTCATAGTTCATAATCAGAATATATTGTTAGTAAAGAAAAATGCTATTGATAATATATGGAGTTTGCCTGGAGGTGCTGTAGAACTTGGAGAGACTCTTCAAAGCGCACTGATAAGGGAAGTACATGAAGAAACCTCCATTGAGGTTAATGTTCTAGGATTAATTACAAATTCCAATGTAATTAGGGTTGATGATAAAAATAATATCAGATTACATTATGTTCTATCAGTATATGAATGTTCATACATCAGAGGAGAGCCAAATTTTGGTGACGATGTGATAGATGCTTCTTGGCACAAACTGCCTGATCTAAATCAGTTAAAACTAATTGATGGAGCTCGTGATATTATTAAGGATTATCTAAAATAACTTAGTTTTCTAATATTATTCTTTTTCTATTTCTTCCAGCAATCATTAGTTCTGCTCTATTTAAAGCATCTGTGATAGGAATTTTGTCTGTAAATTGCAGAATATCTCTCGCATCAATTAAATCAAATAGCTTATCCCATACATCTCTCCTCTTTTTTTCAGGACAAAAAGATGAGTCAATACCTATCAGTTTAATGCCTCTCAGAATGAAAGGGGCAACATTACTATTTAGATTTAATCCTAGAACTTGACCGCAAACTGATACAACACCAGCCCTCTTTGTTTGTGTGATAATATTCTCTAAAATATTACCACCAACTACATCAACAGCTCCTGCCCATAATTCTTTTGAAAGCATCTTTGGTTTATTCATAAAATCTTGAGCATCAAGTATTTCAATAGATCCAAATTCCTCTAAATAGGACCTATTTTCTTGTTTCCGTGATGTAACAACAGATACTTCATATCCATATTTTAATAATAATTTAACTGCAATCCCACCGACAGCTCCTGATGGACCAGTGACTAGGATTTTTCCACCGCAAGGTGTAATATTATTCTCAATTATACTTTTCACAGCTAGACCAGCTGTAAGTCCAGCAGTACCCAAACCCATGACATTATCATAGGTATAGTGATCTGGTATTTTGATTAATTTCTTTTCTTCAAATGAGCAGTGAGAAGATAAACCACCATGGTACAATTCACCAAGCCCCCAACCAGTTGTGAAAACTTTGTCCCCTTCTTTTATATATTTTCCTTTTGATTTAATAACTACTCCACTAAAATCTATCCCAGGTATTAGAGGAAAGTTTCTAATTATTCGAGCAGTTCCTGTTAGTGCAAGAGCATCCTTATAGTTAATCGCAGAATTTTTTATTTCAACTATTACCTCATTATCAAGATATTTGTATCCATCAAGCTCAAGATATTGTGCTTTTGTGGTTTCTCGCTCTTGGGTAATGAGCCATGCATTAATAGTTTTTGGCATATTAATATTTTTAAAAATGATATTTCATATATAATTTACTATATTATAGATAAAATATTTTTGAAAAAATTAAACATGGATCTTTTATCAAATAGAGAAGTTATTGAAATATCAGGCAATGACTCAATTTCTTTTTTGCAAAACATTGTTACAAATGACGTGACAGAAATTAATTTAAAGAAAATAATTCATTCATTTCTTCTTACAAGTAAAGGCAAAATCTTATTTGATTTCTACTTACATAAATTTGAAGAGAGAATTTTAATTGATATAGATAGAAATTCTTCTGAGGAACTATTAAAATATCTGTCTTTTTATAAACTTAGAAGTGATGTCAGACTCGATAGGCTAAATAATCTATTTGTGTACTGGACGCAGCAAAATATAAGCCATCCAAAAGATCCAAGAAATCCTGACAATGGAACGAGGTTTGTTAATGATAAATTAATGGGCGATAACATAAATGCAACTGAAGATGACTATGATGATAATAGAATTTTTAATTCCGTAGTCGAATTAGGAAAGGATTATTTTTCGGATACAATATTTCCACATGAATTACCATATTATACTAAATCAATTTCATTCAAAAAGGGGTGTTTTATTGGGCAAGAGATTATTTCTAGAGTATTCCATCAAAAAGCACTCTCAAAAAAAACCTTCACAAGGTTACCTTTTAAAGGAAAACCACAACCCCCTGGCAACCCCCTAATGGATAGCCACAAACAGATTGGATTTTATGGTACACAATCTAACAATTATTGTTTGGTGTATATTGATAGAGCGTTATCGAAACCAGATATGTATCTAATTGATGGTGAACTTAAAACTAAATGATCAATTATTGAGCTTTCAATTTTTTTTAAATTAATAAAAATTTTATCTTATTTTACTAAACTATAATTGTTTTTAGGTACGATTGTATATATATATATAGAGAATGAAATTAAGGTTCTTTAAAAGATAAAGAGATAACTTACTTGACATCAATGACAAATTTACCAAATCTTGAATTCACTGCTGAGTTAGCAATAGAAATGCAACCTTATTACGAGAAGGTTAGGAGAGTTATTCCAGAAATAGAATGGCCCATGCATGCTCCATATATTAAAGCCATAAATGATATCAAAAAAGAAAAGAATGCTGTTTTACTAGTACATAACTATCAAACACCAGAAATTTATCATTGTGTTGCAGATTTTGTTGGAGATAGCTTGGCACTATCAAAAGAAGCAGCACGCACAGATGCAGATATAATAGTACAATGTGGTGTTCATTTTATGGCTGAAACATCAAAAATATTAAATCCAGATAAGATTGTACTTTCACCTGATTTAAATGCAGGATGCTCCCTTGCTGAATCAATTACTGCAGATGATGTTCGATCTTTGAAAACAAAGTATCCTGGAATACCAGTGGTAACCTATGTCAATACTTCTGCTGAGGTCAAAGCTGAGTCAGATATTTGCTGTACCTCAGGAAACGCAAGGAGGGTGATTGAATCTCTTGGAGTTAATAAAGTGATATTTATTCCTGACAAATATTTAGCACAAAATATTGCAAATGAGACTGATATAGAGATTATTACATGGGATACTGGCAGTTGTGAGGTTCACGAACTATTCACTCCAAATGATTTAATTGAGGCAAGAGAAAACGAAGACGATCTAAAAATTATTGCTCATCCCGAGTGTCCACCTGATGTTATTAAAGAAGCTGATTTTTCTGGGTCAACTGCAAATATGATCAGTTGGGTAACGAATAATAAGCCTAAAAAAGTTATGATGGTAACAGAATGTTCAATGAGTGATAACATTGCAGCTGAAAATCCAGAGGTAGAATTTGTAAAACCATGCAATTTATGTCCACATATGAAGAAGATAACATTGCCAAAAATTCTTGATAATCTTATTTATCTGAATAATGAGGTCAAAATTGATCCTATTATTGCAAAAAAGGCATTCAACGCAGTAGATAGAATGATCAAATTAGATATATCATAAGGTATATTCTAGTGAACTCACCGAATAATAGCATAGTGATTGTTGGCGCAGGACTGGCTGGTTTGTTTACAGCAATTAAACTAGCGCCTCTAAATGTAGTAATTGTCGCATCAAAAAAATTAGGTTCAGGTACATCAAGCCAATGGGCTCAGGCAGGCATTGCAGCAGCAATGGGAAAATCTGACTCAATCTCATCGCATCTCAAAGATACAATTGATGTTGGGGGTGGAATTGTAGATAAAAAAATAGCTGAACTAGTTGTAACTAATGGACCAAATAGGGTTAATGATCTAATCGCTCTCGGTGTCCCATTTGATAAAGACACGAATAATGAGTTAATTCTTAGAAAAGAAGCGGCACATCAACATAATAGAATTGTTTCTGTTAGAGGAGATATGACGGGAAAGAAAATCATGGAGACCCTCACTCAGATTGTAAAAAAATCGGATCACATCCAGATTATTGAAGGATACAATGCTACAGAGCTTCATCAAATTGACGGTAAAATTGAAGGTATAAGTATACAAAAAGATAATAAAGTTGAGTTGATTAATTCAAATTGTGTTGTATTAGCAACAGGAGGAATTGGCCAGTTATATAAAATAACAACCAACTCAAAAGAAGCACTTGGTGATGGAGTTGGAATGGCAGCGCGAGCTGGAGCCGTTTTGTCTGATATGGAATTTGTTCAATTCCATCCAACCGCTTTTGATATTGGTATTGATCCTGCTCCTCTTGCAACTGAAGCTCTGCGCGGTGAAGGGGCATTAATAGTAAATTCAAAAGATGAAAGATTTATCTACAACAGTCATAAAGATGGCGAACTGGCACCTCGTGACATTGTTTCAAGGTCAATTTTTCAGGAGCAACAAAATGGCCAAAAAGTTTTTCTAGATTGTAGGGGTGATTTGGGTGAGAGGATGATTAACGATTTCCCAACTGTTTATCAATTATGTAGAAATTCGGGCATAAATCCTAGTGAAGATAAGATTCCCATATCACCCGCTGCACACTATCATATGGGTGGTATATTAACTGATGAGGATGGAAAAACAAATATTAGAGGACTTTATGCTTGCGGTGAAAACTCATGTAGTGGTGTACATGGGGCAAATAGACTTGCATCAAACTCACTCTTAGAAGCTATTGTATTTGGAGATATAATATCAAAAAATATAAAAGAAAATATAAACAAATCAATGTCTAATAGAGAAATTAGAATAACATTGGCTAAGTCCAAGTCCTTATCTCAACTAAAACTTCAAGAATTGAGGTCCATTATGACTGAATTTGTTGGTGTAGAAAGAGATCAAGAAGGATTAGAAAAAGCCTATAGCATTGTTAAAGATATGCATAGTGAATATACCTTAGATGGATTTATAAATAATAGTTTGATAACATCCCTATTAATTATACAATCAGCATTAAAAAGAGAAGAACACAGAGGAAGTCACTATCGAAAAGATTTTCCAAAATTAAATCAGAAACTTAACTCTAGAAGTTTTATAACTTATAACGACCTTGAATTATGAGCAAAATTATGAATATACCAAATCATATCCTCTCACCGCTGATAGAAAAAGCCCTCAATGAGGATTTTGGTTCGTTTGGTGATCTCACAAGTATTTCCTTTCAAGATTCTGATAAAGAACTAACTGCATCCATAAGCTCAAATCAAGATGGAGTTATTTCAGGCTTGCTATGTGCTGAAATGGTTTTTAATAAAATCGACAACACATTAAATTTTATGCCACAAGTTAAAGATGCTGATTTTGTTAAATCTGGAACTGAAATTGCAAAAATTCAGGGGAATGCTTATTCTATTCTTGCTGGCGAAAGAACTGCATTAAATTTCTTAGGACATCTCTCTGGAATATCATCAGAGACATATAAATTAGTTCAGATGATTTCTGATACAAAGGCATTAATTCTGTCGACAAGAAAGACCACACCTGGTCTACGCGTACTTGAAAAATATGCCGTTAAATGTGGTGGCGGTCAAAACCACAGATTTGGTCTAGACTATGGTATCCTTATTAAGGATAACCATATTAAAGCCGCAGGAAGTATTAGTAAGGCAGTAGAACTGACTCACAATAATAAACCCTATTTATCTGAAATTGAAGTTGAAGTAGATACAGTTGAACAATTTAAGGAATGCCAAGAGCTCGGTATAAAATATATATTATTAGATAATATGACTCCTGAGCAGATAAAGGAATGTATCAAATACAATAAAAATAACTCTGTTCTTGAAGCCTCAGGTGGAATTACTTCAAACACTATACAGGGTATTGCAAGAACTGGAGTAAATTATATATCCATTGGAAGATTAACTCACTCATCACCTGCGCTTGATTTAAGTTTGCATATTCTCTAAAAACTATTTTTTAATTTCAGCTTGCGCAGCAGCTAGACGGGCTATAGGAACTCTATATGGAGAACATGAAACATAATCTAAATTATTATTTGCACAAAAGATAATTGATTTAGGATCACCACCATGCTCACCGCATATACCAAGTTTAATTCCAGGTTTAATCCTTCTTCCTCTTTCTGCAGAAATTTTTACTAATTCACCCACACCCTCTATATCTATTGATACAAAAGGATCCTTTTCAAGGATATTTTTATCTACATATTCCTGCAGAAACTTTGAAGAGTCATCCCTACTTATCCCAAAAGTAGTTTGTGTCAGGTCATTGGTCCCATATGAAAAGAAATCGGCAACTTCGGCTATTTCATCAGACTTTAGGGCTGCCCGAGGGAGTTCAATCATTGTTCCAACAGTATAATTTAGTTCGATGTTATGCTCATGCATGACGTCTTGAGCTGCTTTATCGATCACGCTCTTAACAATCTCAAGTTCCTTTCTGGAAGTAATTAGTGGTACCATTATTTCTGGACAAATTATATTTTTAGTCTTGTTATAAATTTCTACGCTTGCTTCAAAAATAGCCTTTGCTTGCATTTCAGGTATTTCTGGGTATGTAATTGCCAGTCTACAACCACGATGACCTAACATAGGATTAGTTTCAATAAGTTCAGTAACTCTATCTTTCAAATTTTCAACTGATGTATTAAGAGAAGATGCAACTTCTTCAAAATCATTTTCCTCATGCGGTAAGAATTCATGTAATGGTGGGTCAAGCAATCTTATAGTTACTGGCAAGTCACCCATAACCTCAAATAACTCAATGAAATCATTCTTTTGCATTGGCAACAACTTAGACAAGGCAACCCTCCTTGCTTGCTCATCTGTTGCTAGAATCATTTCTCTAACAGAATTTATTCTACCTTCATCAAAAAACATATGTTCAGTTCGGCATAACCCTATACCTTCGGCACCAAAATTCTTTGCAACACTAGCATCAAGTTTTGTTTCTGCATTAGCACGAATTCTTAGCTTACGAATGTCATCTGCCCATTTCATTATTTTTTCAAAATCACCTGACAGGTCAGGGTCCTTCATTTTGACTTCACCGCTGATAATATTACCATTTGTACCATCGATTGTGATAATATCTCCTGACTTAAATTTCTCATTACCAACTATGAACAACTCATTTTCATAATCAATTCTTATAGATCCTGCACCCGAGATACATGGCCTGCCCATACCCCGAGCTACAACTGCTGCATGACTTGTCATTCCTCCACGGGTTGTAAGTATTCCTTGAGCTGCGTGCATGCCATGTATATCCTCTGGACTTGTCTCAATTCTTGTTAGGATAACTTTTTCGCCGTCGTTTGAAGCTTTCTCTGCATCATCTGCGTTAAAAACTATTTTACCCGAAGCAGCCCCTGGTGATGCAGGTAAACCAGTGGCAATTATGTTTAGTTCTTCGCTTTCATCAATTGTGGGATGAAGTAATTGGTCAAGGCTACTTGGATCTACCCTTGAAATTGCAATTTCTTTTGATATTACTCCTTGTTCATACATATCAACTGCTATCTTGATAGCAGCAGAAGTTGTTCTTTTACCCGAGCGTGTTTGTAATATCCATAGTTTTCCTTGTTGAATTGTAAATTCAATGTCTTGCATATCAAGATAGTGTTTTTCAAGTTTATTTGCTAACCCAATCAAGTCTTGATAAATATTTGGCATAAGTTTTTCGAGCGATACAGCATCAGAGTTTGCCTCTATTCTTGCCTCTTCAGTTATATTCTGTGGTGTACGAATACCTGCTACTACATCTTCACCTTGAGCATTTATTAGAAATTCTCCATAAAATTTATTCTCACCATTTGATGGGTTTCTTGTAAAAGCAACACCCGTAGCACTGTTGTCATCTAAATTACCAAATACCATGGCTTGAACATTTACAGCTGTACCCCAATGATCTGGAATATCATTTAATTTTCGGTATGTAATCGCCCTATTATTCTGCCATGATAGAAATACGGATGATATAGACCCCCATAGCTGCTCATTAACATCTTGTGGAAAATCTTTTCCTATCACTTCTTTTACTTTTTCTTTATATAATGAGACTATTAATTTCCAATCAGCACCATTTAAATCTGTATCTAGTAGGTAATTATTTTCAGCTTTATAATCCTCAAGTATATCTTCAAAATAATGGTGCTCTATATTTAAAACAACATCAGAATACATTTGGATAAATCTTCTATATGAGTCATAGGCAAACCTCTCATCACCGCTTTTTTTGGCTAGCCCAATAACAGTTTTATCATTAAGACCAAGATTGAGAACAGTATCTAACATACCTGGCATTGATGATCTCGCACCAGACCTTACAGAGACTAATAGTGGGTTCTCATTAGAGCCAAATTTGTTATCTACTAGACCTTCTATTTTGGCAATTGCATCAGCAACCTGTTCATCTAAATCATCAGGAAAATTTTTGTTATTTGCATAAAACTCGTTACAAACCTCTGTAGTAATAGTAAACCCAGGAGGAACTGGTAGCCCCAGTTTAGACATTTCCGCAAGGTTAGCACCCTTACCACCTAGGAGATTACGCATATCTGCGTCACCGTCAGTCATTTCCTTGCTAAAAACATATACCCATCTACTCATAATATATCCTTTAGATTTTATTTTATATCAACTAGCTTTAAATCTACAATCTGTTGCAAAAGAAACAAAACTGAAGCCAATAGATTTATTCTATTGGTTTTAATTTTTTCATCTTCATGATTTACAACCACATTATCAAAAAAATTATTAATTTCAGGAGTCAGAATTGACAGCTGGTACAAAAAATTCTTTGCTTCATTTATATCATCAGATTTAATGTTTTGTTTAGTAAGTTTTTGTATGCCTGTGTATAAATTATTTTCTTCTTCTTTTTGAAATAAATTGACTGAAATATCTTCAAATTTAGTATCCAAATAATCACTATCAATAATATTTTTTATCCTATTTAAGGATCTAAAAAGTTCTTGCCCTTCATTTGTCTGGACAAAATCATTAATCATCTTAATTTTTGAGTTTATTCTGTAAAAATTAGATGTTTTATCAGCCGCTATTATTGCATTCGCGATCTGAATATCAATTTGTTGGTCACTTAGAAAAGTTCTGTACCTATCAAGTAAGAATTCAACTAAATCTGAAGAAAGTGAAGGTGCATCTCCTTGATTACATATATTTGTCTCTATGAATAATTCTTCGATTAAATGATCAAAATTTAAATCCAGGTTGTTCAAAATAATATTTCTAATTATACCGTTACCAGATCTTCTCAGTGCATATGGATCTTTTGAACCTGTTGGCTTCTCACCAATTGACCAGAAACACACTAAATTATCAAGTTTATCAGCTATAGATAAAACAGAAGATAAATAATTAGTAGGAACTTTATCCTTTGGAGAATTTGGCAGATAATGTTCATAGATAGCATCACACACACTCTTATCGTATCCCTGATTGAGCGCATAATACCTTCCCATTACACCTTGTAACTCAGGAAATTCACCTACCATTTCTGTTAAAAGATCATTCTTAATTAGTTTTGATGCCAATAAGATGTTTTCATCTTTTATGTTTAAAATAGTTGATATTTTCTGAGCAATGTTGCCAATTCGTTCAATCTTATTTGATAAAGTGCCTATCTGCTTATGAAAAGTAACATTTTCAAGCAATTCACTTTTTTCAATAAGGGGTTGTGCATTATCACGATCCCAAAAATATTTTGCATCATATAATCTTGCCGATAATACTCTTTCATTTCCATTAATAATGAATTTACCTTTATCCATTGAGTCAATATTTGACACCAAAATGAATTTGTTAGTAATTTCACCAGTCTTATTATCAACAACGGAAAAATACTTTTGGTGGCTTTTCATTGATGTAATCAATACTTCTTTGGGAAGTTCAAGAAATGCTTCTTCAAAATTCCCTATGTGAACAATTGGCCACTCAACTAATCCTGATACTTCATCCAGCAAATCTTCATCCATCAGAATTTTTAAGTCATGCCGCCGCTCTATTTGCTCTAGTTGAGATAGTATCTCATTTTTTCTATCATCTACGTCCAGTATCACATAATTTTTATGTAATTCTTCTAAATAATTTTTTACAGATTTGATTGATATTTGATTATTGTTAAGGAACCTATGACCATAAGTAGAATTATTTGAACTAATATCCTCAATATCAAAATCTACTGGAATAATTTTTGTTTTGTCAAATATTAGAGCAAGAATATTTCTAAGAGGTCTTACCCAGCGGAGACTTCCACTACCCCACCTCATTGATTTTGGCCATGGGAATTTAGTGATTATCTCTGTAATAAGTAAGGGAAGTATTTCTGGTGCAAACTTTGATGGAGTTTTTTGGGTAAATTGATATCTATCACCTTTTTTATCATGGATTATGGTACAATATTTAGTTGATTTTGCACCACATGATCTTAAAAAACCATCGATCGCAATTTTTGGAGCATCAACTCTTGGACCAAGCTTCTCAACTTCGATCTCCTCACTATAGAGCTCCATTCCTTCTACGATTATAGTTAATCTTCGAGATGAATAAAATGATCTAATTTTTTCATATTTTAATCCAATTTCACTTATCCTTTGAATAAATTCATTCTCAAAATACTTGGAAGCATTTTTTTGCATTCTTGAGGGTATTTCCTCAGATAAAAGTTCTAGGACAAAGTTAGCCATATGAGCACCTACACTAAAAATCTCTTGTATTCATCCACGCATCAGCTGAATTTTTAGCTAACGACCTTACTCTTAGGATGTATGACTGTCTTTCTGTTACAGATATCGCACCACGTGCATCTAATAAATTGAACAAATGTGATGCTTTGATACATTGATCGTATGCTGGTAAAGCAAGGTTTAGATCGGCAAGTCTTTTACACTCTTTTTCAATTTTATCAAATTGATCTACAATAAGTTCTATGTCTGCGTGATTAAAGTTATAATCAGAATACTCACGCTCAGCTTCTTTGAACACATCTCCATAGGTTACTTTTTTTTCATTTTGTAGACCGTTATAATTCAAGTCATATACATTATCAACACCCTGAACATACATAGCTAATCTTTCCAACCCATATGTTAGTTCACCGGTTACTGGCTTACAATCATACCCGCATACTTGTTGAAAATATGTAAATTGTGATACTTCCATCCCATCACACCAAACTTCCCATCCAAGTCCCCATGCACCAAGAGTTGGACTTTCCCAGTCGTCCTCTACAAATCTTATATCATGTTTTGATTTATCAATTCCGATATATTCAAGGCTATTAAGATAGAGGTCCTGGATGTTATTTGGGGATGGTTTTAATACTACTTGAAACTGATAATAATGTTGTAATCTGTTTGGGTTTTCTCCAAACCTTCCATCGGTTGGCCTTCTTGATGGTTGAACATATGCAGCGTTCCACTTTTGACTTCCAAGCGCTCTCAATATTGTGGCAGGATGAAAAGTTCCAGCGCCTACCTCCATATCATAAGGCTGAAGAATAACGCATTCATTTTGAGCCCAAAAATCCTGAAGCATTAGAATTAAATCCTGGAATGAATTACTAGGATCTTTCAATGTATTATTTTTATTAGCCATAACTCTAGCTATCTGAAATTAATGACAAGATTTATTATCTATATAGGATAAATATTTATTATACAATTTTTTTTAAATTTTACTGCTATTGATGCTTATAATTCAACTGTTGAATATCAAATCTAGTATTACCTCTCAGAATATTCTCAACATTATCTGTGTAATGACCATTTTCATTATGCATAATCAATGGATATAGCAATCGTGCTTTTGATTTTGAACCCTTTTTTAACTGAACAATAACCCTATCTGCATCTTTTCTCCTTTTAGAAGTTAACGGTAATATATTTATACTACCGTAATGTCCAAGAGTATTAATTATACTCAACAAGTTTTCAACCTTATTTATGATTGTAAGTGTTCCATTATGTTTCAATAAATTATTGGCCGCATCAATCCATTTAGGCAAATCATTTACTGAAAAAGTTTTAGCAATTTTATTATGATGAGATGTTGGAATGATATTCTTTTTAATATCAAAATATGGAGGATTCATAAATATATGATCAAATGAAATATTCTTTTTTGAACTAAATAAATGTGATCTTATCTTAGTGTCTAAAATATCTAAATTTTTTATTGTAATTTGATTATTCATATCATTTAATTGAACATTTCTTTGTGCAAGCAAAACATTCGTATCATCATTATCAATAGCCACAATTTTAATATCTTTTACAAAATGAGCGAGAGCTATGGATGCAGTTGCATTCCCGGTACCAATTTCTAATACAAAATCTCCAAACTTTGCAGGTACAGCTGCTGAGAGTAGTATCGTATCTGATCCAGATCTTCCGCCATCCTTGAGTTGTTCTATTATAATTTTCCCATCAAGAAATTTATCCCTGGTAGTTGTGTCAATATTTATAGTTTTATCCATTTTTTAAAATTAAAATTTGTTTATTAATATCAAAAAACAAATTATACCTTATGTAAATAAAAATTGAGATATTTGATGATTAATAAAGACATTGGCATAAAAAAACTAATTTCATTAACTGAAGCAGATATGGAAAAAGTCAACAGTCTTATAATACAGAGAACCATGTCAAACACAGAGATGATACCAAAAATTTCACAGTATCTCATTTCTTCTGGTGGGAAAAGATTAAGACCAATGCTTACGATTGCTTCAAGCAGACTTTGTAATTGTGATAATGAGCACTACATCACACTCGCTGCAAGTGTTGAATTCATGCATACAGCAACTTTATTACATGACGATGTGGTAGACGATAGCCGCATGAGAAGAGGAAAAATATCAGCAAGAATGCTATGGGGAAATGAAGCGAGTGTTCTGGTAGGAGATTACCTTCTTGGTGAAGCATTTAAAATGATGGTTGACGCACGCTCCCTTCAAGCCCTTGAGGTCTTATCCAATGCTGCAGCAATAATTGCAGAGGGAGAAGTTATGCAACTAGTTTATTCAAATCAACTGCTATTAACTAAGGAACAATATTTTAAAATAATTGATCACAAAACCGCAAAGTTATTTAGTGCTGCAGCTGAAATAGGTGCAATCATTTCAAATGCACCAAAAGAATATGCAAAACAACTAAGGGACTTTGGACAATTCTTGGGGATTGCTTTTCAGCTTACAGATGACGCTCTTGATTATAGTTTAGATAACAGTGACATTGGTAAAGACCTAGGCGATGATTTTTATGAAGGCAAAATAACGTATCCTATCATCGTTGCGATTGGGAAAGCTGGAGTTGAGGATAGAACATGGTGGGAAAAATTGATGCAAAAAAAGCAGCGCGATGAAAATGATTTTAAATGTGCTAGGGATATGCTACTGACCACCGGGGCAATTAAAGAGACTTTGATTGAAGCTGAAAAGTATGCTCACAAAGCAATCAAATGCCTAGATTGCTTCCATGATAACGATATCAAAAAAGCAATGATTGATGGTGCCCATTTCTCCTATAATAGAAATATTTAATTTTTAATCCTAACGGATTTTATCCAAAAATTTGGATAGATAGTTCTTAAATATTTCTCACTTTCAACCGTATCTTCATGTTCTTTATATAACCCAAAACAGGTGGAACCACTGCCCGTCATTCTTGAAATAATGCATCCTCTTGTTCTTTTTATTTTGTCTATCACATCATTAATAATGGGATATTTTTTTACAACAATATCTTGAAGATCATTTTTTGAGTCCTTTAAATTTTCAATACTCAAATCATCTTTCAAAGTTATAATTTTTTCATCTGTTTTTTTATTCATAAAATTTTCAAAAACCCACTTCGTAGACATTGAAATATTTGGGTATACAATCAAAGCATATAATGGAAAATTAATACTCACCCTGTTGATATGCTCACCCAGACCTGAAACTCTTGCAGAATAATTTGTATAACATACAGGAATATCTGCGCCCACTCTTTTGGCGATTGAGTCTAAATTAATATCATTAGGATTAATGTTATTATCCTTGATTAAAAACCTCATAAATGATGCAGCGTCAGCTGAGCCTCCCCCAAGACCTGCAGATATAGGTATTTTTTTATCAACATGGATTGAATACTTATGTAAGTTTGGATAATTTGCTAAAAAATATTCATATATTTTTATTATGGTGTTATTTTTCTGGGATATATTTTCTTCAAAGGGGCTATCAAAATTTACCGATAGTTTTGATGATCTTTTGACTTTAATTGTATCACTTAAGTTTAGAAAAACTATGATACTCTCAATATTATGATACCCATCATCTCTTTTATTCAATACTTTCAAATCTAAGTTAATTTTAGCAAAAGCGGATAAAAAAGAAGTTGATTTCATGAAAATAAAATTAAACTACATATTAGAATAATTTGGTCCTCCACTACCTTCTGGGACCTGCCAATTTATGTTTTGATTTGGGTCTTTAATGTCACAAGTCTTACAATGCACACAGTTTTGTGCATTAATTTGAAGTCTTGTTTCATTTTCATCTTTTATCCATTCATAAACTCCAGCAGGACAGTAATTTGCTGATGGTCCACCATATTCCTGATATTCGCTTTTTAATTGTAGAGTTGAATCCATAACATTTAAGTGTATGGGTTGATCCTCTTCATGATTTGTTGAAGATAAATATACAGAAGAAAGCCTATCAAATGTAATTACTCCATCTGGTTTTGGATATTCAATTACTTTTGCATTGTCTATATGTATTGTTGATTCATGATCTGGTTTTTTATGGGATAAAGTAATTGGAATATTAATACCAACATCACGTAACCACATATCCAAACCACCAAGAGCTATACCTATAAAAGTTCCAAATCTTGACCATAGAGGCTTCACATTTTTAACTTTAGACAACTCTTTAGCAATTGAGCTTTTATCGTAACTTTCTTGATATTCGACTAACTCTTCCTCTGTCTGACCACTTACAAATTTCTTAATCATCTCATCAGCGGCTAATATACCACTCATGATAGCGTTGTGAGAGCCCTTAATTCGTGGAACATTAACAAATCCAGCAGCACAACCAACAAGCAGCCCCCCAGGAAATGTTAATCTTGGCACGGATTGGTACCCACCTTCATTGATAACCCTTGCGCCATATGAAATCCTCTTTCCACCTTCCAAAAATTCTTTTATCGATGGGTGTGTTTTAAATCTTTGCATTTCTTCGAAAGGTGAAAGGTTTGGATTTGAATAGTTCAAATGCACAACAAAACCTATTGAAACTAGATTTTTGTCAAAATGATACATAAATGAGCCACCACCTGTTTTACTATCCAATGGCCAACCCATTGTATGCTGAACTAATCCTGGTTTATGTTTATCTGTTGGTACTTCCCATAATTCTTTTATTCCAATACCGTATTTTTGAAAATCTGAGTCTTTATCTAAATTGTATTTTTTAATTATTTGTTTCGTTAAATGACCGCGAGCACCTTCTGCAAGAATTGTATATTTTGCTCTGATTTCCATACCTGGCATATAGGAATCTTTTTTGTTTCCATCTTTTGATATTCCAAAATCACCGGTAACCACACCTTTTATGATATCGTTCTCATATATTATTTCGGCTGCTGGAAATCCAGGGTATATATCAATTCCCATCGACTGTGCAATGCTGCCAAGCCACTTGACTACATTTGATAAACTTGTTGCATAACATTTGTGATTTGACATCAATCTAGGCAAAAGAAAATTTGGAATCCTAAGTCTCCCCGCTGGTCCCAAAACATAGAATCTGTCATCTACAACTTCATCCATCACTGGTGGTTCCATATCTCTCCAATTAGGTAATAGATTATCGAGTCCAATTGGATCGATGACGGCACCAGACAAGATATGCGCCCCGACTTCCGATCCTTTTTCTAGTATCACAACATTAATATCTTTATTTTGCTTTTGTGCCTCGCTCTTAAGCCTTATTGCAGTTGCTAGCCCAGCTGGTCCAGCACCAATAATTACAACATCTACTTCAATTGAATCTCTTGATTGCTCTTCACTCATTATTACCTTTTTGATCTCTTCATTAATTAACGTCCAATTTTAACAATTATAATTTTTTTTATATTAATTGCATTAATAATAGTTACAATTAATAGAATAAATATAAAAAAATAAACTAACAATGAGAGATCTACAGAAAATTTTGTTACTTGATTGGTGCCAACAGGAAAATATTGCTCTTTCATTCAAGAAAGAACCAATTGATAAAAAAAAACAAAATAAAGTTATACCCCATTTAGAAGAAATAGAAGTTCTAACATCTCTGTCAAATATTATACAATATATTGATGAAAAACCATTATCAGGTCTGAAAAAATATTCAAATCATTCTTCGATCCTTGAAGGGAATAGCAACCCAGATTTCTTAATCGTAAATGATTTCACAAATTCTATTGAACAAGACTCAAAAACAAATATTCTTAGCTCAGATGAGAGAGAATTATTGGAAAAAATGTTGAATGCTATTGATATAAATTTAAATCATAATTCAATAATGAATATTTTCTTTTGGCGTACACCAGGTAATAGAAATCCAACTGAAGATGAAATAGAGGATTGCATGCCAGCCGTAAAAAGATTAGTAGAAATACTTGCTCCAAAATACATCATCACTTTGGGTGATCTTGCACTAACATCAATTATGGAAAGAAATTGTAATCTTATGGACTCACGTGGAAAAAAACTTAATTGTAAATATTCTTCTACACCAGTATTTGCTCTTTTTCATCCAAGATTATTAATTAAACAACCATCACTCAAGAGACTTGCTTGGGAAGATTTAAAATTTATAAAAGAAAATATTAATAAAAATAAAAATGGAAACTACTCATGAGTGAAGAGAAAGATAAATTTATAAGTTTAAAAATAGGTATAATAACCATCTCTGATACAAGAAATTTTGACAATGACACTTCAGGTGCATATCTGTCAGAAGCAATTAAGCAAAGTGGACATGAAATATTCAAGAGGATAATCATAAAAGATAGTATTGAAGAGATACGTAATGTTCTTAATGAATGGACATCCGAAAATGCAGCAGATGTGATAATCACTACTGGTGGAACTGGACTTACTGGAAGGGATAAAACCCCAGAAGCCATAGAACCACTTTTAGAAAAAAAAATTGATGGTTTTGCAGCTCTCTTTCATCAAATTAGTTCAACCAAAATTGGAACTTCAACAATACAATCAAGGGCATTTGGTGGAATATATAAAAATACATATATATTCTCCCTTCCAGGGTCAACGAATGCATGCAAAGATGCATGGGATGGAATTTTAAAACATCAATTAAATATTAATCATAAACCATGCAATCTTGTTGAGATCATCCCAAGGCTCTCCGAGAAATAACAATTAAAATGCTAATTGAAAAGAAGCCCTCATTAGATTTTGAAAATAATTATAACAGTAAAGGTTATAAAATTATTGCAGGTTTGGATGAAGCTGGACGAGGTCCAATTGCTGGGCCAGTTGTGGCAGCGGCTGTAATTCTTGATCAAAAAAATATCCCAGCTGGCATAGATGATTCAAAAAAACTATCCGATACTCAACGTAAAAACTTATACTTTGAAATAATTAAGTCATCAAATGTTGGTATCGGAGTCGCAGATGTTGAGTGTATTGATAGTATAAACATTTTGAACGCAACAAAATATGCAATGAATCTAGCCAGAATGATGTTAAATAAAAAACCTGATATGCTGCTGATTGATGGTAATTTCACAATAAATAACAAAATAGAGAACGTTCCTATTATAGGAGGAGATGGAAAATCTTTATCAATTGCTGCAGCATCAATTATAGCAAAGTATATTAGAGATGAGATTATGAAAAAATTTGAATTTATTTATCCAAGTTTTTCATTTTCAAAACACAGAGGTTATCCAACATCCTTACATATCAGTGAAATTGAAGAATTTGGAATAATCGAACTACATAGAAAGACCTTTAAACCAATAAACAAACTTAAAAAAAAGTAATAATTTAGAAAATAATAACTTTTTGTTGTCAATATATAAAAAAATAATTTTAGCAACAAGATGTTAAAGAAAATATCAAACGAGATACCAAAAAAACTAATCAATAAGATCCTTCATGGTGACAGTTATGCAACCATGCAGAAATTACCAGATGACTCCATTGATTTAATATTTGCGGATCCACCCTATAATTTACAATTAAATGATACTCTTTACAGGCCGGATTATAGTGAGGTTGATGCAGTTACTGAAGACTGGGATAAGTTTAGTGATTTTAAATCTTATGACGAATTTACCAAAGAATGGCTTTACGAATGTAAAAGAGTCTTAAAACCATCTGGTTCAATTTGGGTTATTGGCAGTTATCACAACATCTTCCGTATTGGTTACATGATGCAAAATTTTGGTTTTTGGACTCTAAATGATATAATATGGTCAAAAACCAATCCAATGCCACATTTTCGAGGTAGAAGATTTACAAATGCACATGAGACGATTATATGGGCAGCAAAGGATAAGAATTCCAGATATAGATTTAATTATGACTCTTTAAAATCATTGAATGATAATATCCAAATGAGATCTGATTGGACCATTCCAATATGTAATGGTAAGGAAAGATTAAGAGATCATGATGGAAATAAAATACATCCAACACAGAAGCCTGAAGCATTATTGTATAGAATCATACTTTCATCATCAGATCCAAATGCTATAATTCTAGATCCCTTTCTAGGTAGCGGAACAACTGCAGTTGTAGCTAAAAAACTCGGTAGAAGATGGATAGGAATTGAAAATAATCCGGAGTATATTACAGCCGCTAATGAAAGAATTAAGAATACATCCAAACCGAGCCCTGACGCAATAGATATTAAAGCTACAAAAAGAGACCAAGTAAGGATACCTTTTGGAGTATTAGTTGAAAGAGGATATATTGAAATTGGAGAGAAACTATATTGCTGCAAGAAAAAAAATGTAGCAATTGTTAAAGCAGATGGATCTTTACAATCTAATGAGATAGTTGGCTCCATTCATAAAATTGGTGCTCACTATCAAGGCACGGAAAGCTGCAATGGATGGACTTATTGGCATTATCTCAGAAATAATAACTTATTCCCCTTAGATAACCTCAGAGAGGAAATCAAATCTAATTTAGACCAAAAAATAAATTAGTCTTTAATTAATTGCAAAACCTTCCTCATCAAACTCGATAATCCTAAATTATCTATACTCCCAAGAGCAACCCAATCTGAATTTTGGAATGTATAATTATCAAGCAATTGATAATTGCTGAATGGTATTTCAATTACATTTAATTGCAGTTGAAAATGTGAAAATCTATGGCGAACAACACCAATATGGCGTATGTCCTTTTTGTTGAAGTTGGGATTTAATTCTTTATTATTTCGATTATCAACCCAATCTGTTGTTGGAAATTGATAAGTTTTTGCAAGTATTCCTTTGTCCGGTCTTTTTGAAATTAAGTATTCACCAACTCTATTTTTAATTACAAATACGTTACCATATCTTTTTGGTAATGATTTTAAATCTTTATTATTTCTAAAATCAAAAGTTTTTTTTGAACTTGCTTTGCAATGCTCTCTTATTGGGCAAATGTTACATGATGGATTATTTACACTACAAATGGAAGAACCCAAATCCATTAACGCCTGAATAACATCTCTGGGTGAAGCATTTAATGTTAATTCTTCCACTAAATTTTCAACATTTTTTCTATTTACCCCTGGATTAGAATAATCCAATTGAAAATATCTAGTAAGCACTCTTTGAATGTTTGTATCAACTGCTTTGGAGGGGAGATTGTAGGCAATTGATACAATCGATGAGGACATATACAACCCAATTCCTGGGAGTTTTTTTAATACCTCAATATTATCTGGTATATTGTATGAGAAATCATTAGCAATTATTTGAGATGTTTTTAATAGATTAGTCGCTCTAGAGTAATACCCTAAGCCCGACCATGATTGAATAATTTCATTTTCCGAAGCATTTGATAAATCAAGTAATGTAGGCCATCTATTAATAAATTTTTCGAAATATCCAATTACAGTAGATACGGTTGTTTGTTGAAGCATAAACTCACTCACCAGCACAAAATAAGGTGAGTTTTTATCATTATAATCTCGACGCCACGGAAGATCCCTTTTATTGGACTTATACCATGAAATTAATGGGTATGTAATATCGTTTGGTTTGTACATTTTTTGAAATAAGAATATTATATTATATAGAATAGGTAAAAAGATTTTAATATGTCAATAAACGATAATATTTACAATTTTAGAAATAGGAACGTAAGACTACACGTAAGTAATTTTGTTCGTGATATAATCAGTCCATTTGAAAAAAAATATGGGAAAAAGACAAGTGAACTAAATGAATTATGGAGAATTGCGCTAGGTAATGAGTATAGTGACTTCGTAAAACCAAATAAAATTACAAAAGAGTATAAATATGTGAATGATGAAAGAGTATTGGTAAGAAAACTCCACATAGATGTTGATAGTACGCGAGCTCTCGAAATTACGTACAACACAGATAATATTATTAATAGAATAAATGAATTATATGGCGTTGATTTTATCTCACAAATTATAATTAAGAGCAAAAACAAATCAAATAATACTAATCATGTAAATAAAATTAATAACCATTATAATAAATCTCCGTCAGGTCAAATTAAAATAAATACTGAAGGAATCAAAGATGATAATTTAAAGAATGCTCTAGAAAGACTTGGGCGTAATATACAGGAGTCATAAAAATGAAAAAAAACAATATATTAATTTCATCTGTTGCAATAGTTTGCTTATTATCCATTTTTTATTTTACATTTAATTCACATACAGAAGCCACAGAAGAAGTAGTTTCGCACACGATGGATAACACTAATAACATAGGATCTCAATTTTTTTTAGAAATGGAGTCTAAAATAATTAATGCATCCCTTGAAGAACTAACTCTTGGAGACCCAAACGCACCTATTACAATTATTGAGTATGCGTCTATGACATGCTCCCATTGTGCTGATTTTCATAATATGACGTATCCAGATTTGAAAAAAAATCACATTGATACAGGTGAAGTTAGATTTATTTTTAGAGAATTTCCTCTAGACAAACTAGCTATGGCAACTTCAATGCTCGCAAGATGTGTGGATAATGAAATATCCATGGCATTTATTGAGATATTATTTAAAAACCGTGACAGATGGATGTCAGAAAACGCCCTGGTTGAACTAAAAAATTTTTCAAAGCAAGCAGGACTAGATAGCAATGAATTTGATGCTTGTCTAAGCGATCAAAAACTACTTGATGATATAATTGCTGTTAAAGAAAAAGCTATAGAAGATTATAAAATAAATTCTACCCCCTCTTTTATTATAAACGATAAAGTGATTTCAGGAAACAAACCCTACTCATTTTTCAAATCCGAGATAGAAAAAATTTTAGCTGACTATGAGGGTGCATAAAGCTCACAATTATGGAATTAAAAAAAATTAAATTACATGGCTTTAAGTCATTTGATAAGCCCACTGAATTAGACATATATCCCGGATTAACAGGAATTGTTGGTCCAAACGGTTGTGGAAAATCTAATATTCTTGATGGTCTGCAGTGGGTGATGGGCGAAACCTCATACAAAAATCTTAGAGGGTCCGAAATGGACGACGTTATTTTTTCAGGAACAGATACAAGCGTTTCCAGAAATTTTGCAGAAGTATCTGTGGTTGTATCAGAAAATAAATTATCAAGCAAAAATAACTCTGATAACGAATTTGAAATAAGAAGAAGAATAGAGAGAAACTCAGGCTCAAAATATTTCATTAACTCAATCGAAAAAAGAGCGAAAGATGTCCAATTATTCTTCGCAGATAATTCACTTGGACCGCATTCAGTTTCAATAGTAAAGCAAGGTAATATCAACCAATTGATTGAAGCAAAACCAAGTGAGCGAAGGAAAATATTAGAAGAAGCAGCTGGAATAAGTGGGCTACACCATAGAAAGCATGAAGCCATTCTAAGGTTGAATGCTACAAAAACAAATATCGAAAGGATAAATGATGTTATTAACGAAATTAATACTCAATTATCTTCACTTAAAAGGCAGTATAACCAAGCAGAGAAATTTAAGATTATTGCATCAAAAATTAGACAATTTGAAAAGGAATTACTGCAAATTGAATGGAATGCATTGACTGATAGAGAGAGTGAATTAAAAAATCAAATTTCAACCAAAGAAAATACTATCCAACTCCAAAAAAACAAAATTAATGAACTTCAAATCAAAGAGGGTAATCTAAAAAAACAAATTCAACCCATAAGAGATGACTACAATTCGACTTCAGAGGAAATTCAAAAGAAGAGTAGTTCTTTATTAAACATTAGAAATGAGATCCAATATACTACTGAAAGAATTAATAATACAAAAAGTCAAATATCAATTTTAAAACAAGATATTCTGAGAGAAGAAAAGAACCGAGCAGATTACAAAGAACAATTGCAAAAATTAGCAATTAAAAAAGAGGAACTACAGAGAAATCTCAATGAGATAAATAGGATAGAGCATGAAGTTATAGAGTCATCTATAGATGCGACACAAAACTATAAGTCCCTCGAAGAAGAATATAATATCTTTCTTTCAAAACTAGTGGTTAGAAAAACCGAAAAAAAAACAATTGAAAATCAAATTAATGAAATCGAAAAAGAGATAATACATCACTCTGCTGAATTAGATCGGCTGGTGCAGGACGAAAAAAAAATAAAATTGGAAAATAGGCATGAAAAGGATCGACAGAGTCTTATTGAAAAACAAATATTGTTAGAAAACAATATAAAGACATTATTAATTGATATCTCAGAAAAAGAATCCCTAAAAGAAAAATTACTAGAAGACATTCAAAACAATAAAAACCAAATTAGTGAACTAAATTTAAAGAATAAGCAACTAACTATTTCCAGAGAAAATATTGAAACCTACCTAAAGGAAAATGATACATCAGACTCAATTATTGACTCAATTGATGTTGAAGATAACTATAAATTATTAGTTAGCTCTATACTTGAGGATTTAGAAAACTCAACATTAGATGAAAATACAAAGTATTGGCTACTTAAAAAGGCAACACATTTAAATAATTTTGATAAATCTATCAAACCACTATCTGAGGTTGTTCAAGGACCCAAGGAAATATCTTTATTCCTAAAATTTACAGGTTTTACAGAAGAAAAAGATATTAAGAAGATACTAGAACTATTAGAACCTGGGCAACAAGTTATAAATTCTGATGATAAGATTATTAGATGGGATGGGCTCATAAAAAAAATTAATATTAACAACGAAACAAGCAATGTATTAGCTGCCAAAATTAATTTTAAAAATAATCTAGATCAAACAGAAATAATTAATACTGAAATAATAAAATTAGAAAATCAACAAAAGCAAATTGAGTCAAAATATAAATTAACAATAGAAAAAGAAAAAGAATTGAAAGAATTATGGAGTGCTAAAATAAATGAACAGCAGGAGAATATTAATTCACTTCAAATGATTAATGATGAAATAATTTTGACACAAGAAATAACCACGCAAATAAAGACAAAAATTAATACTGAAAATGAAACTCTTAAGAGTCTTAATAGCAGGCTTCAATCACTAAGAACACAAACAATAAAGCAAGATGATATTGATGTACTGGAAAAGGATTTGGTTAAGATAAGGCAAGAGTTTTATAATGCAAAAACCATAGCAGATATGAAGGAAACGAATACTCAAAATTTATTGAAGGAAAAGAGAGAACTTGAAAAGAATCTTGAAGATATTGTTGCAAGTGAAGATTCATGGGAAAATAGAAAAATTCAATCTGATTCTCACCTTCAAGAGTTAAATTCTCGAATAGAGAATTTGGATATTCAGCTGAACAAACTTCAACATATCCCATCACAGCTCGAGAATGAACAAAAAGAAATTGATCTAAGTATACAAGATCTATCCAAAAGAAGGCTTACAATCCAAGAAGAGCTTTTAATGAAAGAGAATGAATTTGAGGCTAATTTAGCGAATGTTAAAATCCAAGAGAATAATTTATCTCGAGAGTCAGAGAGTTTGGTGCATGCCAAAGCCCAGATTGAGAATCTGGAAGAAAAGAAGATTGATTTAAAAGATAAAATAAAAATCAATCTTGAAATTGATGTAGATAATTTACTTGATGATTTTAATTATGAATTAGATAAAGAGACTATCATTGATGCACTCGCCGCAGCACATAAACAACGCGAGCAAATTGGAGCAGTAAATCTTACCGCAGAAGATGAATACATTGAAGTCAGAAATAGATATGATCAACTCAAAATTGAACGAGATGACTTACTGTCTGCGACTGAAAATCTTCAAAAAGGAATTGTTGAAATAGATAAAGAGGCAAGAGCCAGATTACTTAACTCCTATGAAAATGTTAATAATAATTTCAAATTATTATTCGAAAAATTATTTGATGGTGGTAAAGCTGAGTTAAGATTAAATACCGAAGAAGATATACTTGAGTCTGGGCTCGATATTATAGCATGGCCACCTGGCAAAAAACCCCAGACAATTTCATTATTATCAGGTGGCGAACAGGCGCTAACAGTAATTGCTCTCATAATTGCAGTTTTCCTGGAAAATCCATCACCAATATGCATATTAGATGAAGTTGATGCTCCATTAGATGATAATAACGTAAAAAAATTCTGTGATCTGCTTGATGAACTATCAAAAAGTACGCAAACAAAATTTTTAATTGTCACTCATCATCCCTATACCATGTCAAGAATGGACAGGCTCTATGGAGTGACAATGGCAAAAAGAGGAGAAAGTGTAATATTATCAGTTGATCTAAATCAGGCAGAAAATATAGTGAAAGAAAATAATGTCGCGTGATGAAAAAAGTGCAGCAGAAGAAAAATTAAAAAAAATAGCTGAGAAGATTGAAAAACACAAACTCAATCATACCCCAAATGACGTTAAACAAAAAAATAAACGGGGGAAACAAATATCTATTGCCATGAGACTTTCAACAGAGCTTGTAGTGGCATCGATTGTTGGAGCAATTCTTGGCTGGTATATAGATAAATGGTTAAATACAAAGCCAATATTTTTTATTATTTTTTTACTTCTTGGAGTTATTTCCGGAGTAAAAACTGCAATATCTACATCAAAGCAATTATATGATGAAAGCTAATTACTAAATTGATTCACAATTTAGTGTATTTTTTTTATCAAAAATAATAAATTTACTACCAAAAATGTTAAAACTTATATATAAGTTAGTTGTAAAAATGAGGATTAAATAATGGCTGCTGAAAAATCTGGTGCTCCTGATCCAATGCATCAGTTTAACATCGTTGAACTGGTTGATATAGAGTTGTTCGGGCTCAACCTATCTTTTACAAACTCATCATTGTTTATGGTATTCAGTGTTGCCCTAATTATTTTCTTAACACTCTTTTCATTTAATGGGAGAGCTACAATACCAACAAGACTCCAATCTATTGCTGAATTGTCATATGAATTCGTTGCTAAAATGGTTAGAGACAATGTTGGAGATGAGGGTCAAAAATATTTCCCATTCATTTTCTGTTTATTCATGTTCGTACTTTTTTGCAACATGCTTGGAATGATTCCCTATACGTTTACAGTCACAAGCCATATAATTGTAACCTTTGCATTAGCTATAGTTATATTTTTTGGTGTAACACTTATTGGGTTTATTATGCACGGTATAAAATTCTTTAATTTCTTCGTGCCCAGTGGTGTGCCAAAAGCGTTATTACCACTATTAGTTGTGATTGAGGTTATTTCATATTTAACTAGACCAGTAAGTTTATCTGTAAGGTTATTTGCAAACATGATGGCAGGACATACTATGTTAAAGGTTTTCGGCTTTTTTGTTGCAGGTATGTTCTTTTCAGGGAATTTATTTATTTCCCCTCTCGGTATAGCTCCGTTAGCTTTTATCGTTGCTTTTACTGGATTAGAAATACTCGTAGCATTTTTACAGGCATATGTTTTTGCAATCTTAACTTGTATATACTTGAATGATTCAATTCACATGCATTAGCATTAATCGTTATTAAATTAAAAAAGGAGATAAAAATGGAACCAGAAGCAGCTAAATTAATTGGAGCAGGACTTGCTACAATAGCACTAGCAGGTGCAGGTATAGGCATTGGAACAATTTTTGGTAATTACTTATCAGGTGCTCTAAGAAACCCATCTGCAGCGCCGGGACAATTCCCTAACTTGCTATTAGGTTTTGCCCTTGCTGAAGCGACAGGACTTTTTGGACTTGTTATCGCTCTGATACTTCTATTCGTTGTATAATAACGTAATCTTATTAGCGGATAGGTATTTATGTCTGAATCAAATATGCCTCAGTTAAATCCAGAATATTTTGCTTCGCAAATATTCTGGCTTATTGTTTCTTTTGCCATTTTGTACATTGTCATGGCAAAATTCGCATTGCCAAAGATTGCGAATGTAATTGAATCACGGGAAGATATAATAGCTCGAGATCTTGAAGATGCAGAAAACTATAAGAAAGATTCTGAGGCAACCCAACTAAAATATACAAATGCTATAAAAGAGGCGCAAAATAAAGCCTCAGAGACACTAGCAATTTCAAGAGACAAACTAAATAAACAAATTGAAGCTGATAAAAAAACTTTTGATCAAGAAAGTGCTGAATTAGCATCTAGATTTATTGCCGATCTTGATATGAAAAAACAGAAAGTTTTGCATGACTCAGAACAAATAGCAAATGATGTGGCAATTGATATTATTAATAAGATACTTGGAGCTGATGCGCTTAAGCAAGATAATGTAAAAAGTTCAATAAAAACAATGTTGAAAAACTAGTAGGTGAATGAATGTTAGAAAAAGACGCAACATGGGTAGCAATTGGTTTTATCTTATTCATACTTTTGCTTGTTTACTTCAAAGTTCCCGGACAGATTACAAAAATTTTAGATAATCGAGCTAATAAGATAAGAAGCGAACTCGATGAAGCTAAAAAGTTGAGAGAAGAAGCTCAAGCTATGTTGGCAGACTTTCAGAAAAAAAATAAAGATGCCGAAAAAAATGCAAAAGCACTTATTGATGAAGCAAGAAAATTAGCTAAAAACTACGAGAAAGACGCAAAGTCAAAGTTTGATGAAAATATGGAAAGAAGAAAGAAACTTCTTGATGAAAAGCTAAAAAGAGCTGAAGTAGAAGCCCTCAATCAAATCAAGAATGACATTACTGATATTGTTTTTGATGCAATTGATAAATCTTTATCAAACAATAATATTAATAGCGAAGCTTCCGATAAAATCATTAATAACGGAATAAAAGAAATTACTAAATAATATTATTTATTTTTATTATATTCTATTTGATCAGCTGTCAGTTTAAAGCCAAGTAGAATTTGATAATCCTGAGATCTTTTGGATTGTTCAAAATCAAGTCTATAGTTGTTCACAACATACTCAAACCTGGCCAATGAAGCACCATCGGGAATGTCTACATCAATGTCTATGTATTTTCTAGATAAAACTTCTTTCTTATTATTTACGATAGCTATGAATGCTGGCAGTTCATAATAATTATCCATTGCTCGTTGTCCAAGAGAAATTGTACCAATTATATATAAATTTCCCAGTGAATAATCTTGTTCGACATTGCATTCATAATCTACTCTGTCAATCCTTCCTCTATAAATAACATTAGCCTCATCAAAAGAGCCAAAATCCATAAACTCATTTATGCTGATGGCATCAGCAAGGATCATTGGTTTTGGGCAAACAACTTCTTCAGCTACATTTTTATTAAACGGATTTATATTATATTTAGATAGATCTGGCATGCCAAGATTTGGCATGCTAAAATCTGAGACTGTCTCGCATGCTGATAACATTAAGAGTAATATAATTGGAAGAAATTTTTTCATTTACTATTCGTGAAATATATTTGAACTATTATTTTCTTATATATATTATTCATAATATCATTTGTAAATCCATATGAATATACTTTGTTGAATACTTGTGTGGATAATAGATGAAACTAAAAGGAAATATATAAAATAAACGAATTAAATGTACATTTAGCAAATCCGAGGGGGTTTTGCGCAGGAGTTGAAAGAGCAATTCAGATTGTAGAGGAAGCATTATTGGAGTATGGACCACCTGTTTTTGTTCGGCATGATATCGTTCATAATAAGACTGTTGTGAATGAACTGAAATCAAAAGGAGTTATTTTTGTTGAAGAATTAGATGAGATCCCAAATACAAAGCAACCAATTATATTTTCTGCACACGGTGTAGCTAAATCAATTATTAATGACGCAAAGAATAATAATTTGAATATTATTGATGCCACTTGCCCATTAGTCTCTAAAGTACATATTGAAGCAACAAAACTTCATAATAATGGATATGAAATTATACTAATTGGGCATAAGAATCACCCAGAGGTTATCGGTACTATTGGGCAATTACCAAATGGCTCAATTAAATTAATAGAAGATATAGAAGATGCTAAAAAATTTATACCCAATCAAATAAATAAATTAGCCTATATTACTCAGACAACGTTATCTGTTGACGATACAATTGAGATCATTAATTTACTAAAATCTAAATATCCAAACATTAAATCACCTCATAAAAATGATATATGTTATGCAACTACCAATAGACAAGAAGTTGTAAAAAATATTTCTAAAGTAGCAGAAGTCATTTTTGTTGTTGGTTCAGAACATAGTTCAAACTCTCAACGATTAGTTGAGGTTGGTAAAAAATCTGGTTGCAAAGCTAGCTATCTTATAGAAGATGAAACTAAAATAAAATGGGATGTTTTAGATAATATCAAAAATCTAGCTATTACTGCTGGTGCATCGGCTCCTGAGGTCATTGTTGAAAGGATTATCAAAGAAATTTCGAAAAAATATAAGATTAATTTAGTTAATAATACATATACCGAAGAAAAAATAACCTTTAAATTACCCAAGATTAGAAGATAGATTAATAAATGGCGGTATATACCAAAGTAAATCTAGTTGAGGCTCAAAATTTTATTAATAAAAATTATGAGTTAGAAGATATTTTGTCCATTACTGAGATCTCAGAGGGCGTAGAAAATACTAACTATATTTTAGAGACAAGAAACAACAAATATATCCTAACTTTATATGAAGACCGCGTATCAGTATCAGATTTACCATTCTTTATTGATTTGATGGTTTATCTTGATAATAGAAATATAGTATGTCCTAAACCAATAAGTATGAAAAGTGGTAAATATATCAAAGTTTTAAATGACCGACATGCAGCAATATTTAGTTTTTTGAGTGGGAAGTCTACTCAAAAAATAACAAATAAAAATTGTTTCCTAGTTGGACAGACTCTTGCAAATCTTCATGAACAAACTTCTGAAATAAAAATAACGCGTCATAATCAACTATCTCAAAAACATTTGCCTAAATTATTTGACTCAATAAAAAATGAGTCTTTTAAAATTAGAAAATCCCTAAAATCTGAAATTAAAGATGAATTAAATTATTTAAATACAAATTGGCCTACAGGCCTGCCGAGTGGGATAATTCACGGTGATTTATTCCCTGATAATATATTTTTTAATGGTGATGAAGTAAGTGGAGTTATCGACTTCTATTTTGCATGCAATGATTTATACGTATTTGATATTGGTATATCTATAAATGCATGGTGCTTCGAGCAAGACAATTCATTCAATATTACTAAGGCAAAGTATTTACTCCGAGGATATAACTCAATTAAAGAACTAACTTCTCAAGAAATTGCCTCATTACCAATAATGTGTAGGGGAAGCGCTCTGAGATTCTTACTAACAAGATTAATTGATTGGAATAAATCAGATGATAATGCCCTTGTCATACCAAAAGATCCTATTGAGTATTATGCAAAATTAAAATTTCATCAAACTGTAATGAGTGCAAAGGACTACGGACTATATGACTGATAAAGTTGAAATCTATACTGATGGAGCGTGTTCTGGTAATCCAGGTATTGGTGGTTGGGGAGCTTATCTTAAGTATAAGGATAATGTGAAGGAATTATCAGGATCTGCTGAAAATACTACAAATAATCGAATGGAATTAGTTGCAGCAATTGAAGGATTAAAGATATTAAAAAAAAGTTCTGAAGTTAATTTATATACGGACTCTGTTTACCTTAAAGATGGAATAACAAAATGGATATTCAATTGGCAGAAAAATAATTGGAAAAATGCTAATAAAAAAGATGTGAAGAATAAAGATTTATGGATTCAGCTTCTAGAGGTGGTTAATAAACATGATATCAATTGGATATGGGTAAAGGGACATGAAGGTAATATAGGAAATGAAATTGCAGATAATCTTGCAACATCTGCAATAAGTAATTTTAAGGGTTTATAATAAAATCTTCTAAGAAGAATTGTCCCTTTTTCTCTATTAGAAATGTCATTTTAATATCCTTACTCTTAAAATCTTCATCATATGATCTGAATGTAAAATTATAATTCATATATTTTTTTTGTTTGGATTGGTTGTCGGATAAAAAATAGTCATCTGAAGTTAATGGAAAAATGGCATCTATGCTTTCATTAAAGATAATTTGAAGATTATCATTTGATTTTATGTCATAAAATATAATATCATTTATAAAAATAATATTATCACTTCTATAATCCGGAATATCTTTTAAAGCATTTTGGATCAATTTATAGCTAATTTTACTATAATTAGTCGGTTTATCATCTAACTGAAAAGTTATTGTCTGTTTGATAGGGATACAAACAAGATTGCAAACACCAAAATTCATATCTAGCACAATATCATCTCCATATTCATAGTTTTCGAGTGACATCGTAATTGGTATCAAAACTGCGTCCTTAAAAATATAATTAGTGCCAAATTCATCTTTTAAGAGATTAGGTGCAGGCCAATTAATAGAATAATCATTGATATGCTGGTTCTTGATAATTATTGAGGGCTCAATTCCACTGTCACCTGGATTTGACCAATAAGTATAAGTATCATCTTCTAATAATACTTCCACACCAATGTAGGTTAATCCGCCGCGGACTTCGGATGTAATAATCCGTATTTTTGAATAGGTATTATGATACCAGTCATCATTACTACCATCTAATACTAATCTATTCATTACACCGAGTGTAATTAAAAACAGTGCAAAAAATAGATGGGCTAGAGTTCTAATATTTTTGACTATTATTAATTTCATTATATTTATTTTTTGTGAGACCAAAAAGTAAGTGGTCTTCCCATTTTCCATTAATACGAAGAAACTCTTTTGCATATCCTTCTTCTTCAAAACCAATATTAATCAAAAGGTTTTTTGATGCAATATTCGTAGGAATGCACGCCGCTTCAATTCTGTTGAATTTAAGTTCTACAAATAATTGTTTAATTAACAATTTCAAAGCATTTCTCATATAGCCTTTCCGTGAGTAATTTTGCCCAATCCAATAACCAAGTGTACAACTTTGTGAGATACCAGTTTTAATATTAAAAACATTTACACCACCAACTAATTCATTGTATGGGTTAAAAATAAAAAAAGAATATTGGAGATTGTTTTTTCTTTTCTGAGAATAAATTGATAGTAACTTCAAATACCTACTAAAACTATGTTCTCCAGGTCGCCAGGTTGGTTCCCATGGAGTTAAAAAATCTCTACTCTTTTCCCTCACAGCCTTCCAACTTTTGTAATCAAAAATTGATGGATATTTAAGCGTGATCTCAGATGATGATATCGATTGATTTTTTTTATAGAATACCAAGTTAAGACTCCGATATTATTTATAAAAGCTCACTATATCTTCCTTAGCTCTAAGAGTTTTAATAGCACCGAGCGCACTAATTGTCATTTTTTCTGGAATAAATGTCTTTTCAATAAATTCTTTTATATGGTTCAAATTTATTGCTTCTATTTTATTTAGAGTCTCATTGATATCAATAACCCGACCATAAATTGATACTTGTCGTGCAATTTGGTTCATTCTTGCCATTGGATTTTCTGATGACATTAACAATCCTGCTCGTATCTGTTTTTTTGCTTTATTTATTTCCTGCTCTGAAATATTGCATTTAGATGATAATATTTCATTTGCAACAGCTTCACTATACTCATTAACTTTTTCTGGTGATGTAGCAGAGTAAACCCCAAAAACTCCAGTATCTCTATATGAACTTGAGAAAGAGAATACACTGTATGCCAGCCCTAATTTTTCTCTTATATTTTGGAATAATCTAGATGACATGCCGCCACCTAAAATGTTTGAAAAAATATGAGATACATACAAATCATCAGCGAAGTATGAACAACCTTCAAATGCATATATAATATGAGCCTGTTCAATATTCCTCTCTTCTCTAATCTCAGAAGGGTTATATTCAGCATCTTTGCTGGGAGGTTTTACTCCTTTGGGTATTGAGTTAAAATATTTATTGCATAGATCCACTAATTCTTCATGTTTTATGGCTCCTGTTGCTACAATTGTTAAATTTTCTGCATGATAATGATCATCCAAATAGTCTTTTATATTTTCTGATTTAATACTCATTAAGGTCTCTTTATTTCCAAGTATAGATCTGCCGATAGCTTGATCTTGGTAGGCAGCACTTTGGAAATTTTCAAAAACCATATCATCTGGTGAATCAATTGTAGAAGCTAATTCTTGCAGTATAACATTCTTTTCTCTACTCAATTCAATAGGATCAAATACTGAGTTTTGTATAATATCAGATAAAATTGATATACCAATCTCAACGTCATTTTTTAGTAATCTAACATAATATGATGTTCTCTCCACACTTGTTGAAGCATTTATATCCCCTCCAACATTTTCTATCTCAAGGGCAATTTGTTTTGCTGTTCTTGATTTAGTGCCCTTGAATGCCATATGTTCCAATAAATGTGATATACCTTGCTCACTCTTCTTCTCATTCCTTGATCCAACCTCAGCCCAAACACCAAGGGATACAGAACTAAAATTTGGCATATATTGTGATATTACTCTAATATTATTATCGATCTTACTATCTGTAATTAACATCTACTTATTTCCTATAATTATTTAAAATATATTCTTTGATTTCATTTAGTTTATTATTCTTTGAAATAATTCTTTCTTCTTGCTCATATATATTAACATTAGCTATTGGTATTTCGGGATATTTTCCGATAGCCTTATCAACTGTTTCTGGGAATTTTGCAGGGTGTGCGGTGGACAAAATAACGGACTGGGTATATTTGTTTTTAAATTGTATTCCCATTGCAACTGCAGTGTGAGGATCTATAACTTCGTCATATTCTAAATATACTTTTCTAATTATATCTAATGTCTCAGAATCATCTAAAGATCCAGCTCCAAAAGAAGCTCTAAATTGAGTCAATTGATTATTATCTAATTTAAATCTATTGTGATTAGCAAGATCTGACATTTTTTCACAAACTATTTTTGACTTTCTACCAACTAAATCAAATAGTAACCTTTCAAAATTACTTGAAATCTGTATATCCATAGAAGGTGAAATTGTAGGAATAACTCCAGAAATCGCATAGTCACCTGATTTAAAACATTCCTCTAAGATATTATTTTTATTTGTAGCGACAACTAACTGATTAATATTTAAACCCATCTTTTTTGCAATATATCCTGCAAAAATATCACCAAAATTACCAGTTGGTACAATAAAATTTATTTTACTAGATTTATCATTAAGCTGACTGAAAGCTGAAAAATAATACATTATCTGAATCATTATTCTTGCCCAGTTTATTGAATTAACAGCAGTTAGTTGGACACTATCTGATAGTTTTTTATCTTTAAATAGAGCTTTTACAATATTCTGACAATCATCAAATGTGCCATCAATCGAAATAACATGTACATTGCTAGCTGTATTTGTTGTCATGAATCTTCTTTGAACTTCTGATATCCTATTTTGTGGGAACAAAACATACAAATCAATGTTATTTTTATTTGCAAAAGCTGATACAGCGGCGCCACCTGTATCACCCGAAGTTGCACAAATTATAGATGCCCTTTTTTTATTTCTATCTAATATATCTTCTATCATCCTTGATAATAACTGCATAGCTAGGTCTTTGAAAGCTAGTGTAGGACCATGATGAAGTTCTAGAATAGATATTCTATCATCAATAATTTTTAATGGTGTCACTCTCCTATCTCTAAAGTTAGAATAGGACTCATCAATCATTTGTGATAGTTTTATGACTTCAAATGTATCTCCAGCAAAAAGCTTGACAATTTCAAAGGTAATATTTTTATAGTCTTTAGAGAGTAGCTCTATAATTAGATTTTCATCCAGTTCAGGAATATACTCAGGTATGAAGAGCCCACCATCATCAGCAAGACCTTTTAGAAGAATATCTTCAAAAGAAAACTTATGCTTTTGATCACGTGTACTGATATATTGCATTTTAACGTATCTCTCTTCTACTTATTATTAATGAATATAAATATATAAATAACAATACTGTTGCAAGACTATACCATGTAATTGCATATGATAGATGATTATCAGAGAAAGTTAATTTTGTTTCATTCGATTGAGGTAAGCTAATGCTTGTATCAATTAAATCAATATAAAAAATTGTTTTTATTTCAATTCCAAAAATTTTACTTAGATCCTCTTTATTAAATAAATACGTAATTTTCTCTGTGAAATCTGCTTCAGGAGTAAATATATTATTTTTCTCAAATCTTTTTATATATCCTTCAATTGACACGTTATTAGTTATATCATTGTATTTTAGATAATTACTATTGTTTGGTTGTGGAACAAACCCTCTATTTACAATTAACACGTCATTATCTTTAACTAGAAAAGGAGTTAATATCCAGTATCCAGCTCCACCAAATTCTCCTCTTGGGTTTGATAAGTTGGCAAAAACACGTGCCTCTAATCCATTCATGTAACTACCTTCAATGCTTACTTTCCTGTATAACCAATCGTTTAAATTTTCTGCTGTAATTTCCATATTATCTAACAAGATAGTTTCGTAGCTGGTTCGCTTGATTTGGTCTAATAATTCAGCTTTCTGTGCTTTACGATCTAATTGCCATGACCCAAGGCAAAGCAGTATAACAAATGTAAATATTACAAAAAGGTTTAATATTAATAACTTAAGTTTGCTCATTCTACATTTCATTAGATTTTTTTATTTCATATGCTGAGCATAAAAATAAACTCTTCACAGGTCGTTTAATCAGTAATGATAAGAGTATTGTCATTGGCACCCATATAATTAATTGTATAACTAAATCAGGTTTGTAATTAAATTCTGTGTATAATATACCACCCATAATAATTACACCAACTATCAGAATAACAAAAAAAGTATCAGCATCGCCTAAATGATATCCAGAATAATCTTCTGAGCAGTTTTCACATTTTTTCTTTGTAATAAAAAGACTAGTAAATGTAGATGAGTTAAGACAATTAGGACATAGTCCTAATATAACTATTTTATATAAACGTGAAAAATTACTTTTAAGCAAATACAATTAATCTTAGCAAATATTTATTATTAATGAGGGATAATATCTCCAGCTCCCCAAACATATATAGCAGCAAACAGGAAGAGCCAGACTACATCAACGAAATGCCAATACCAAGCAGCCGCTTCAAATCCAAAATGGTTATCTTTCTTGAAATGTCCCGCACCTACGCGCAATGTGCATACAATTAGGAATATAGTCCCTACGAGCACATGAAAACCATGGAATCCAGTAGCCATGAAAAAAGTTGCTCCATATATATGACCACTAAAATCAAATGCTGCATGACTATATTCATAGGCTTGTACGCATGTAAAGATTGCACCTAAAGCAACTGTTAATAATAAGCCAAGCCTCAGTCCTTTACGATCATCGTGAAGTAATGAGTGATGTGCCCATGTTACAGCAGTACCAGATGTTAGAAGTATTAATGTATTTAATAATGGTAGATGCCAAGGATCAAAAGTTGCGATCTGGTCTGGTGGCCAATGTCCACCTGTTAAATCAGTTCTTAGATACTGTTGAACTTCCCCTGCATATAATGAAGCATCAAAGTATGACCAGAACCACGCAACAAAAAACATTACCTCGGAGGCAATGAACATAATCATACCATATCTAAGGTGTAATTGAACGACTGGAGTATGATCACCTTTATGAGCTTCCTTGATCACCTCTCTCCACCAACCGTACATTGTATAAAGAACTGCTAAGAGACCTAAAATTAGAAGCCAATAACTATCTTGATGAAAATATAAAACAGCTCCGATTGCGGTAATGAAAGCTGAAATAGCTCCAATTGCAGGCCACGGGCTTGGATCAACTAGATGATAGTCATGATTTTTTGTATGGGTTTCACTCATAATTGTTGTCTCTCAATACGTGAATAGTTTCATTAAATTTTGCCCTATTATATACATAATTTTTTCACAATAAATCCTTATTTTTAAAAAAAGTATAAGAAATAGTAATTGTATCAACATCTTTTAATTCTCTATCACGATCAATTGAAGGGTCTATGAAAAAAGTTAAAGGCATATTAATTTCTTCTTCAGATTTTAGTTCTTGGCCGGTAAAACAGAAACATTCTACTTTGAGAATATATGCAGCTGCTTCGGCTGGAATCACATTATATGTAGCCACTCCATTCGTACTAAAATTTGATAAGTTTTTTGCTTCGTAATAAGTGAAGATGTTATCTCCTGTTTTAATTTTATCGGATATTTTTTCTGGGGTTACTGACCAATTTAGATCTGAGGATATATTAGTGTCATAGCGAATAATAAATTCACGATCACCAATCTCAGATGATACATTAATTACACTTGGTGTTCCTTTATATCCTGTAATTTTACAAAATAATTCATACAATGGGACAGCTGCGAGTGATAATCCTCCCATAAACAAGATAATCGATAAACATAGGACTAATATTTTTTTATTATTATTCATTAAAATAGCTTGTTTATCTAAGAGATATTAGAGATTAGTTGAAGAATTGTTGTCACAAAAAATATTACTACCAATAAGAATAAAATTATTGCAATTGCTTGTGATTTCTTTCTTCTATTAGAGAGAAATATATCTTTTTTAGTTTTATTATTATTTAAATCATTATTACTCATAGAAAATTTACCCCCCCAAGATAAGACTTATACATATGGTCAATTAGAAATAAGATATAAATTAAAAACAGATATAATATTGAATACAAAAATAATCTTTTTGAGTGTTTTTTTAGCTTTCGATCATCGCTTGATTTATATAATTGAAGAGCAATAATTATAAAGACAAGACTTAAAATAATTGCTGGTATTAGAAACAAAATTGAGACCATTCCAATGTAATATGGTGCAATGACGGAAATTGACATGACAATTGAATAATAAACAATTTGACGTTTTGTATAATCGTTACCTACTACATTTGGCATCATAGGAATATTAGCTTTTTCATAATCCCTTGATGTAACAATAGCGAGAGCCCAAAAATGTGGTGGAGTCCATAAAAAAATTATAAAAAATAAGATAAGAGGCTCGATCGCGATTGGTGCACCAGTTGATAACCAACCAATTATTGGTGGGAAAGCACCTGCAGCCCCTCCTATTACTATATTTTGCATAGTTCTTCTTTTCAACCACATTGTATATATGACTGCATAAAAGAATATCGTGAAGGCTAAGAGAAATGAGGCGCTCCAGTTGATCAGTATGCCCATAATAACTACTGATCCAGCAGATATTACCATTCCATAGGTAAGTGCTTCATTTTTGTTGATGTTGCCTGCTGGAATGGGCCTATTAATTGTCCTCTTCATTAATCTATCAATATCAGAGTCATACCACATATTGAGAACACCGGATGCCCCAGCACCAATTGCAATACAAAGTATTGAAATTAATGCTATAAATGGATGAATTTTAACTGGTGATAGGACTAAACCAACAAAACTTGTAAATATCACAAGTGACATTACTCTTGGTTTCATCAGATTATAAAAATCACGTACACTACTGGAGGTATATTCCATAATTAGCTTTACAACCTATTGAAAGGTTTTAAGAAATTAATGTTCGGCATCCCTTGTAACAGTTGATACTTTTTGCATCGATGCATCCCCACCAATAAACGATCCAAAATCAACTGGTTCAGGAAGATCTTCAAACTGGTGAAATGGAGGTGGTGAAGACAATGTCCATTCTAGAGTTGAGACACCCTCACCCCAAGGGTTGTTTCCTGCTGGAACTTTCTTTGCAAACGCCAGATAAACTCCAAATAAGAAGACTAGTACTGCAAAAGAAGAAATATAGGAGCCCATTGATGAAACAAAATTCCAACCAGCAAAGGCATCAGGATAATCAACATATCTTCTTGGCATACCTGCAAGACCTAAAAAATGCTGAGGGAAGAAAATCATATTAACACCTATAAATGTTAACCAGAAATGAGCTTTTCCAATTCTCTCAGAGATCATGTAACCAGATATCTTTGGGAACCAGTAATACCATCCACCAAAAATCGCAAAGACAGCACCCATGGATAGCACATAATGGAAATGCGCTACAACATAGTATGTATCATGGAATGATCTATCTACCCCTGCATTTGCAAGAACAACTCCAGTCACTCCTCCAATTGTGAATAAAAATATGAAACCAATGGCCCACAACATTGGAGTTTTGTATTCAATTGAACCACCCCACATTGTTGCTATCCAAGAAAATATTTTAATACCAGTTGGAACAGCGATTATCATTGTAGCAGCAACAAAATATGCTTGAGTATTCACACTTAATCCAACTGTATACATGTGGTGAGCCCATACAATAAATCCTATAAGACCAATTGCGACCATTGCATAAGCCATTCCAAGATATCCAAATATAGGCTTTCGTGAGAAAGTTGATATAATATGACTTACCATGCCAAAACCTGGGAGAATTAATATATATACCTCAGGATGCCCAAAAAACCAAAATAGATGTTGAAATAATATTGGATCTCCACCACCGGCAGGATCAAAAAAAGTAGTACCGAAATTTCTGTCTGTTAGTAGCATGGTTATAGCACCAGCTAGGACTGGAAGTGATAGTAAAAGCAGAAAAGCTGTTACCAATACAGACCATACAAATAATGGCATTTTGTGTATTGTCATGCCTGGAGTTCTCATATTCAAAATAGTAGTTATAAAGTTGATTGCTCCAAGAATTGATGAGGCTCCTGCAATATGGAGTGACAAGATTGCTAAGTCCATAGCAGGCCCAGGCTGTCCTATTGTTGATAATGGAGGATATATTGTCCATCCACCCCCAACACCATTTGCCCCAGGTGGCCCAGGTACAAACATCGAAATCACAAGTAAGGCTAGGGCTGGCGGCAATAACCAAAAGGATATGTTGTTCATCCTTGGAAAGGCCATGTCAGGTGCCCCGATCATCAAAGGTACAAACCAATTACCAAAACCACCAATCATGGCAGGCATAACCATAAAGAATATCATTATTAGTCCATGCCCTGTAGTAAAAACATTATAGACATGAGGATCACCAAATATTTGTAAACCAGGTGACTGAAGTTCCAGTCTCATAAACAATGATAATACCCCACCAACTATACCACTGACGATAGCAAATATCAGATACATAGTTCCAATATCTTTGTGGTTTGTTGAGTACACCCAGCGTTTCCAGCCTGTTGGATTTGAATGATGAACTGCTGCTTCAGTTGCCATAGTTTGCCTCTTTTATTACTTAATTAATTTAACCAATTCTATATTATTGCTATTCTTTATTTTGCTAGCAAATTCTTCTGATGCACCTGCTAACCAAGCTTGATAGTCTGCTTTTTCCATAACGTGAACCTCGATAGGCATGAATGCGTGCCGGACACCACAAAGTTCTGAACACATACCATAGTAAATGCCAGGGTTATCTACTTTAAACCATGTTTCGTTCAACCTGCCAGGTATTGCATCCATTTTCACTCCAAATGAAGGAACTGCCCAATTGTGTATTACGTCAGAGGATGTCACTTGCACTCTTACTACTGCGCCTGCAGGGACAACAAGTGGATTATCAACTGAAAGTAGCCTCAATTTTCCTTCAGTTAATTCATCTTCTTCGAGGGGAAGTGAGTCAAAGTACATACCATCATTATCAGGGTATTCGTATCCCCAATACCACTGATACCCAGTGGCTTTGATTGTTAAATCTGCATCAACAGGAATATCTTGTTGCGTGTATAATATTCTGAAAGAGGGTATTGCTATTATAATAAGAATAATGACTGGAACAACAGTCCATATCACCTCGATAAGAGAATTATGAGTTGTTTTAGAAGGATTTGGGTTATTTTTCGCACTGAACCTGATCATTACATAAATTAATAATGCAGTTACAAACAAGGTAATTACAAGTATTATTGGAAATAGGAATGAATTGTGGAACCATGTAATATCAGCCATGTTTGGAGTTGCGGCATCCTGAAAAGTAAGTTGATAATCTTGAGGTATCCCTATATTTTCAGATGCGTGTGAAATTGTAGGGAGTAAAGACATAAATCCTAGCAGTGAAAACTGCAATTTTTGAAAAAATTTATTGTAAATAGATCTAATCATTAATATTTTATCCTGAATTGCGAATGCATATTTTTTAAAACAATTTATTTATATAGAAATAATGTTTTTTGCACAAGTAATCAATATGTTAATCCTGTTATATTCATTAATTATATTTATTTTTCTTAACAATACGTTTTATAGTTAATTGTGTATTAAAAATTCAACAATTTTTTGAAAAAAATTTATGTATTACGGCAAGAAAATCTATATATTATTCATTTTTGCAATCTTTTTGCTTTCTTGTATTTTCCTGAAGAGCTCAAGCTCTCAGTCATATGAATTAAATAAAAATTTAATCTACTTCCAAGATATATTTAAAGGTATTTTATTGGAAGATAGAGATAAATGGTCTGTAGTTTGCGAAGAAAATAATGAAAATAATTGTATTCTTGCTCAATTTCTTGAAACAAAAGGGGATGCCATTCACATTGTATCACTTGTAAATATAATTACTGATGAGAGTGCCAATTACATACGAATAATCATAAAAAAGATCTCAAATGAAGGGCAAATCCCAGGAGATGTTTATATCATATCAAAAGATAAAGAACTGATTTACAAAATTAAACAAACACAGTGCATCGATGGACAGTGCGAATTTATTGAACAAATTACACCTGAGTTCATGTCCATGCTTCAAGATAATAATGATTTCATTATTGGAGTTTCGTTCCAAGATTTGGATATAAATATTGGAACTCTTGTCAGCGGCACAGAATTTGGCTATTTATACAGCAAAATAGAACAATAGTTAATGTCATTTGAATGTTGTATTTTGTAGCAAAAATATATATCATTAACAGTGAAATTATTAGTCACTTTTAACCATGAGGTCC